>OGRH01001622.1_pt1 | contig 13706 bp, 9 predicted proteins | sample 1553461 | NCBI WGS metagenome assembly OGRH01 (sample SAMEA2580092, study PRJEB22360) | human gut metagenome | biome: human gut; feature: human-associated habitat; material: faeces | place: Denmark | collected 2008/2010
TCGGCGAGGGTGTCGCGCAGCGCGGCGGCCTCCGCGGGATCGACGGAACCCTCCTCGGAGGCCTTTGCGAGGGTTTCGTTCAGCGCACGGTTGTCCGCGGCGACGATCCGTTCGATGATGCGGTTGTTGAAGGCGACCACCGCGGGGAGGCTCCGCCAGTTCTCCCGCAGCACCTCGACTTGGGTGTCGCTCGCGCCCAGCGCCTGCTGGGCCTCGCCGTGGAGGATTTTCCAGTCGCCGCCCCGCCAGCGGTAGATCGACTGCTTGATGTCGCCCACGATCAGCACCGAGGTCTCCTCCGACTGCGCCATGGCGTTTTGCAGCAGGGGCAGGAAGTTTTCCCACTCCTTCAGGGAGGTGTCCTGGAATTCGTCGATCATAAAACGCTCGAAACGGTTGCCCACCTTCTCGTAGATGAACGGCGCGTCGTTGTGGCCGATGAACTCCGAGAGGACGTATTTGGTTTCCGAGAGGAGCATCATGTTCTGCTCGTCGCACAGCTGCTGCACCCGCTTGTAGAGGTCCGACAGCAGGGCGAAGCTGCGGTAGTTCTCCTTCAGCAGGTCGCAGGTGTTCCAGCTCTTGCGGTTGGCGTCGTAGATGTCGCACATTTCGCGCAGCAGGGGTTGCAGCTCGGGGGCCAGCGCCTGCGCGGGCGATCCCTTGGCGCCCCAGCCCTCGGGCGCGGCGGCCATCTTGGCCACCGTCGCGCCGTAGGGTTTCAGTTCGCCCGCGGCGACGGTGAAGAAATAATTGGCGAAGCTGCGGCTCTTGCCCGAAAAGTCGGCGGCCGTAAGTCCGGCCCGGGAGATGATCGCAACGGCCCGGGCGGCGGTCTGCTGCAATTGCTTTTTGGTCGCCTCGGCCTGCGCCGCGGCGCGCGATACGATCCGGCCCAGTTCCTCGCGCGACCGCGGCACCGACAGCGCGTCCTTGTTCTTCTCCTTGAACAACTCGCCGCCGAGCGAAAGGATGCCGTCGCGGATGTCCCATTTGCGGCCCTCGTCGATGCGCTCCTGCACGAACTCCGTGAGCCAGCGTTGCAGGTCGCGGTCGACGGTGATCTGCTCGATGAGCGTGTCGGCGCCCTTCGACAGCACCGAAGCCGTCTCGATCTCGACATTGTAATTGAGGTCGATGCCCAGCTCCTTGATGAAGGCCCGCAGGATGCGCTGGAAGAAGGTGTCGATCGTCAGCACCGTGAAGCGCGAGTAGTCGTGCAGGATTTTCGAACGCACCTCGGCGGCGCGTTTGCGCACCGAACGCTCGTCGAGCGACAGCTCGCGGCAGAGGTTTCCCAGATAGGGGCTTGCGCCTCCCGAGGCCAGACGGTGGATCTCCTTCAGGATGCGCGATTTCATCTCCTCGGTGGCCTTGTTCGTGAAGGTCACGGCGAGGATGTGGCGGTAGAGGCCCGGCTGGTCGATCACGTCGCGGACGTACTTGTAGGCCAGCTGGTAGGTTTTTCCCGATCCGGCGCTTGCATTCAGAATCTTCGCTCTCACTGTCCGAAATTTCGTTTTAATGGGTAAAAATACAAAACAAATCCCGAACTTCGCAATAATTTTGTAATTTAGCGGAGCTAAAACAAGATCTTGTTATGAAGAAAATGATTCTGACGGCCGTGATGCTGGCCGCCGCAGCGCTCTGCCGGGCGCAGCAGCCCGCCGAAACCGGGGAACGCCGCGAATGGCTCACGTCGTTTACAGCCGTCGAAGTGTCGGCGCCGCTCGACGTCAAATTCGTGCAGGTTCCCGACACCGAAGCCCCCAAGATCGTCTACGACACCAAAGGTTCCTATACGACCAAATTCCGCGCCGAGGTGAAGGACAAGGTGCTGCGCATCACGGAACGCTCCGACGCCCGCCGGCCCGACCGCACTTCGGTGACGGTTTATTACAATTCGCTGGAGCGCGTCGCCATTGCCGACGCCGTGGCGACGTTCGACAGCACGCTGGTGGCCACGGTCCTCGACCTGACCGTGGGCGGCATGGCGCAGGTGACGGCCCGGATGGATGTCAAGGACCTGAAAATGGAGCTTACGGGCAAGAGCACGGCGACGCTGACGGGCGCGGTGCGCTACCTTTCGCTGTTCGTCTCGACCGGAAAACTCGAAGCAGCGGGGCTGGAGGTGATGGCCGCCGAGGCCAACGTCACCAGTTCGGGCGTTGCTGCGCTGTGGGTGACCGACCGTTTCCAGGGCAAAACCTCGACCGGGGGCAAGATCACCTACAAGGGCGCTCCGCCCATTGTGCGCAGCGGCGCGAAGTTCATGGGCGGCGACATCACAAGGGTGGAGTGATTCGCAATTCATAATTCATAATTCACAATTTTGACTTTGCTGAAGTCGGTTTTAAACGTCTGCAAACTAAATTATTGTGAATTGTGAATTTTGCATTATATGAAAACCTTTCTCCACGAAGTTGCCGAAGACCTCTATGCCCGTTACGGCGAAGGGCTTTCCGAAAGGGCGATCCTCTTTCCGTCGCGGCGTGCGCGGCTGTTCTTCGTCGACGCCCTGACGGGCATCGCCGGGCGTCCGATGTGGCAGCCCCGGTGGGTGACGGTCGACGATCTGACGACCGAGATTTCGGGACTCCGCACCGGGGACCGCGTGCGGCTGATCACCGAACTCTACAAAATCTATTCGGAATACCACGCCGAGCCGTTCGACAAGTTCTATTTCTGGGGCGACATGCTCCTGACGGATTTCGACACCATCGACAAATACCGGATCGACGCCGCGATGCTGTTCCGCAACATCTCGGAGATCAAGGAGATCGAGGCCGACATTTCGTACCTCACTCCCGCGCAGCTGCAAATCCTGCGTTTCTGGTCGACGCTCGCCGACGAAACCGATCTCTCGGAGGAGAAACGCCGCTTCCTGGCGATCTGGAAGACCCTGGGGCCGGTTTACGCCCGCTTCCGCGAACGGCTCTCCGAGCTGGGCATCGCCTACAACGGCATGGTCCAGCGGGCCGCCGCCGACCGCATCCGCGGCGAGGGGTATGCCTTTCCCGAGGCGCGGCAATATGTCGTGGCGGGATTCAACGCCCTGTCGGAGTGCGAGAAACAGCTATTCCGCTTCCTCTCGACGGCTGCCGAGACCGATTTCTACTGGGATTACGACTCCTATTATAAAGACCGCCCCGAGCAGGAGGCCGGGATGTTCGTGCGCGAGAACGTCGTGCAGTTCCCGCCGCGCGGGGACGTGTCGCACGACAACATGGAGCGTCCGAAGGAGCTGACCGCCGTGGCCGCCGTGTCGAACGCCGTGCAGTGCAAGCACGCCGCTGCGATCCTGCGGGAACTGGCCGCACGGGGGCCGCTGGACAAGCGCACCGCCGTGGTGCTGACCGATGAAAACCTGCTCCTGCCGCTGCTCTACGCCCTGCCGCCCGAGATCGGGAAGGTCAACGTCACGATGGGCTATCCGCTGCGGGCCAGCCTGGCCTACACCTTCGTCGAACGCCTCGTGGAGTTGCAGGCTCACCGCCGCACGAAGGGCGCAGGATGCACTTTCTACCATGCCGACGCCGTGGGCATTCTCGCGCACCCCTACGTCGCGGACAGCGATGCCCGCGAGACCCGCGCCATGCAGGACGAGATCGTGCGCGAACGGCGCATTTCGGTCGACGCCGCATGGCTGGGACGCAACGACCTGCTGCGGATGATCTTTTCGCCCGTCGCCGGGTGGCGCGAGCTGTCCGACTGGCTGCTGCGGGTCGTCGCCGCCGTGGCCCGGACGCCCTACGAGGGCGACGACCGGCGTCAGCGCGTGGAGTTTCTGGCCGTGATTTCGGAGGAGATTTCCAAACTCCGCAATTCGTTGGACGAGTGCGACATCGAGTTGACGACGGAGGTTTACACCTCGCTGCTGCGCCGCCATTTGCAGACCGTACGCATCCCCTACGAGGGCGAGCCGCTCGAAGGGGTGCAGGTCATGGGCATCCTCGAAACCCGCAACCTCGATTTCGAAAACGTCGTTCTGCTCTCGATGAACGACGACAACTTCCCGGGCAACCACATGGCGCAGGCGTCGTTCGTGCCCTACAACCTGCGGGCGGCCTACGGACTGCCCACGCCCGAGCACCACGAGGGGGTTTACGCCTACTATTTCTACCGCCTCGTGCAGCGCGCCCGGCGGGTGTGGATGCTCTACTGCTCGCACGCCGACGACAAATCGACGGGCGAACCGAGCCGCTACATCTACCAGCTCGACTACGAGAGCGGATTTCCCGTCCGGAAGGTCGAGGTGGGTGTGGATGTCAACCTCGCCGAGACCGATCCGATCGAGGTGGCCAAGGACGAGGGGATCATGCAGCGTCTCGGACGCTTCACCGACCCCGAATCGAAGGCCACGCTCTCGCCGACGGCTTTCTTCCGCTATGTGGCCTGTCCCCTGCGGTTCTATTTTCACTCCGTGGCGCGTCTCCAGGCCGACGACGAGATCGCCGAGGAGGTCGACGCCCCGATGTTCGGCACGATCCTTCACGCCGCGGTGCAGAAACTCTATGCCCGGATCGTGGGCGAGGCGCACCCCGGCGAGACCCTGCGGGCGATGATCCGCACGGGTGAGATCGCCGCGGCGGTCGAGGCGGCGATCAACGAGAATTATTTGCAGGACCCCGCGGCCACGACCGACGACTATACGGGCAACCTGCTGCTGGTCAAAGACATCGTTACACGCTATCTGCGGGGCGGGGTGATGCCCTACGATGCGGCGCACGACGGCTTCACGGTCACGGGGCTGGAGCAGGAAGTGGCATACGGATTCGATTTCACGGCGGCGGGTCGCCCCCTTTGCATGAAGTTCGCGGGCATCGCCGACCGCATCGACGCGCTGGACGACGGAACGCTGCGTGTGGTCGATTACAAGACCGGGGCGCCGCACCTGGAGTTCGCCGGGGTGGAGAGCCTTTTCCGCGGCGAAGGCAAACAGCGGCTTTCGAACATCCTCCAGACCTTGCTCTACGCCATGATGCTCTACCGTACGCGGGGCGTCGACGCCGAACCCGCGCTCTACTACGTGCGGGCGATGAACCGTCCCGACTACCTGCCGACGCTCGACGACCGGGAAACGGGCGTCCGCGGCGGACGTTACACGCTTTATGCCGAACGGTTCGAGGAGTTGGTGCGCCAAACGCTGGCGGAACTCTACGATCCCTCGGTGCCCTTCCGCCAGTGCGAGGACGCCGACACCTGCAAGTTCTGCGATTTCAACGTGATTTGCAAGAGGTAGTTTTTGCGGCCTGCGGCCGCGGGATTTCATGTACTTTTTTCCGCAAAAAGTACCAAAAACTCCCCGACGGATGCCTTTGCCTGCGACGAACCGGCTAACGCTGGCTCCGGGCGACTATTCGCGGGGGCGCACGCGCCCCGTCCCCTCCGCTTGCGCTTTTAGCCGGTCCGTCGCTTAACGGCCCCGGCATCGAGTCGGGATCGGATTGTCTCCAAGATTTAAGTCTACAATTTCACCACGAAATAGGACGCTCCGCTGCGGCGTGCCGCCTCGATGCCGATTGCGGAATCCTCGAAGATCAGCGTCTCGCGCGGCGTGCAGCCTTCGCGGCGCATGGCCTCCAGAAAACAGTCCGGAGCGGGTTTCGGACGCTCCACGTCGGCGCCCGAGAGAATGCCGTCGACACGGCCCAGCGGCGCTGCGGGGTCCGTTACGCCGGAATGGAAGCCCGTTTCGGAGACCCCGCCCTCTGCCGTGGGGCCGCCGATTCCCAGGTGGCGCATCACGTTGTCGATGTTGGCCCGGCTGCCCGTCGAGACCACCCACACGCGGCCGCTGCCGGCGCGGAACTGCCGGCAGAACGTCCACAGGGGGTCGGTGAGCCGCACGGTGTCGAAAAACGTGGGGTAGAGGGCGATCTTGCGAAGCCGCAGCCGCTCGCGTTCGGCGGGGTCGGCGATTCCGAAGCGTGTGAGAAACTCGTTGCACCGCATTCCGAAGTAATTGGCGGCGTACTCCTCCTCGGTGAGCGTGTAGCCCGCCTCGCCGAGGGCCGCGACGTAGGAGAGCGTGTTGGCCCGCCGGGTGTCGGCCAGCGTGCCGTCGAAATCGAGCAGAAGAAGGCGGATTTCAGAATTTTCCATTTTTCGGTTTGCTATTCGGTCGAAGGCGTGTATCGGCTATGACTCGTTCCAAAGGCTCGTTGCCGCCTGAATCCCGGCTCTTGGCCGGGTCAGTCGAACGACTGCATGCCGGTCTGGGCGATGCGCATCAGGCGTTGGTACTCGGTGGGGGTCAGCTCCATGAAGAAATAGTGGATCGGGTCGACGCGCATGCCGTCGAGCCGCACTTCGTAGTGGAGGTGGGGGGCCAGCGAAAGGCCCGTGTCGCCCGAGAGGGCGATGATGTCGCCCCGCCGCACGGTCTGGCCCTTGCGGACGTTGATCTTCGAGAGGTGGCTGTACGAGGTTTCGTAGCCGTTGCCGTGGTCGATCACCACGGTCTGGCCCTGCGTCGAGTTGCGCTGCGCCGCGTCGCGCACCACGCCGTCGGCCGTGGCGAAGACGCGCGAACCCTCGGGGATGGTGTAATCCACGCCCTGATGCGATTGCAGCGTCTTGTAGAAGGGGTGGATGCGCATGCCGTAGGAGGCTGTGAGCAGCGTCAGCTGCTTGTTGATCACGGGCTGGATCGAGGGGATGTTGTCGCACCTGCGGCCCGCCGTGTCGATGCGCGCCTGCAGTTCGAGGTACGAGGCGTTGAGCGTTTCGAGCTGTCGTTCCATCTCGCTCACCCTCTCGCGCAGTTCGCGTTTGAGCTGACGCGTCGAGCGGCCCACGATCTTTTCGTAGGTCGAACTCTGCCGCTGTTCGTGCTCCGAGTCGAAATCGTACGGCTCCGACTCGAAGAGGATGCGGAAAACGTTGCGGTCGCGTTCCGAAAGGTTTCCCAGAACGGTCGAGAGCGAGTCGTACCGGGCGGACAGCGCCTCGTATTCGCGGCGCAGGCGGTCGGTCGAGTGCTTCATCTGGTATTCGAACGGCGTGTCGAAGAAGACCGAGAAGCCCACGTAGTAGAGCACCGCCATCCCCAGCCACACGAAAAGGTGGACCGTGGCGCGGATGATCCGCTGCTTGCGCCGCCTGCGCCTGCGCAGACGCTCTAAATCCTTTTTACCTGCCATGTCAGAGCTTTTCGAAGTTGGTCTCGCGCATGTTCTCCATCAGGCGTTCGTACTCCTCGGGGGTCATGTTGCGGTTGAAATAGTTGATCGGGTTGACGGGCACGCCCTTGTGGATCACCTCGTAATGGAGGTGGGGACCCGTCGAACGCCCCGTGTTGCCCGTCCGGGCGATGATCTGGCCGCGCGTGACGCGCTCGCCGGGTTTCACGAGCACCTCGTTCAGGTGGGCGTAGCGCGTCTTGTAACCGAATTCGTGGTTGAGCAGCACCTGCTTGCCGTAGCCGCCGTTGAAGCCGCTGGCCGAGGCTGTTTCGACCACGGCGTCGCCCGTGGCGTAGACCGGAGTGCCGCGGTCGCAGCCGAAGTCGATGCCCGTGTGGGGGCGGATGTAGCCCAGCACGGGGTGCATGCGGCGCGCGCTGAAGGCGCCGATGTGGTTGTTGTGCAGCGCCGAGCGGTCGATGGGCCAGATGGCCGGGACGGCTGCCGAGAGCTGCTCCTTGTTCTTCGAGAACTGCTGCAATTCGTCGAACGACACCGATTCGAGGTAGATCGTCCGGGCCAGCGCGTCCAGCTGCCGCCATGTCCCGACCATCAGCGGGGCGTAGTCGTCGGCGGCGAGCGGGGCGTATTTCGAATCGGGGTAGGGTTGCCACACGCCCGGGATCGAGAGCGTGTCGGTCGAGAAGAGCGAGCGGTAGACGTAGTTGTCGCGGTGGCGTATTTCGTCGACGCGCTGCTGGGCGGTGCGGATGCGGTCCTGAAGAATGCGGTATTTGATCACCGTCTCGCGGTTGTCGCGCAGGATGCGGTACATCTTGGGCGTGTAGAAGAAGTAGGAGAAGAGGACGTTGGCGATCGACACGAGGATGAATCCGATCAGGATCTTGCGGATCAGGCGGTAGGTGCGGAGCCGGAACGGGGCCGTCATCACGCCGTGCGTGAGAACCTGCGCCTCGTGTGTCAGCTCCTCTGCGCCTGTCCGAAGCGTTTCGGTTCCGAATCTGTGTCCTTTTTCGCCCATCGCGGAAAAATCTCCTTTAATAGGATGCAAATTTAGTTTAAAATGTGTAATTTTGCAACCCGAAATCAAGAACGTGAAAATAGGATAAATCAATATATCATGGAGTCAAATAAAATTCGTCAGGCCTTTCTCGACTTCTTCGAGTCGAAAGGGCATGCTATCGTGCCTTCGGCCCCGATGGTCGTCAAGGGCGACCCCACGCTGATGTTCACCAACGCGGGCATGAACCAGTTCAAGGACATCTTCCTGGGCAACGCCCCCCGCAAGTATCCGCGTGCGGCCGATACGCAGAAATGCCTGCGCGTTTCGGGCAAGCACAACGACCTGGAGGAGGTCGGCCACGACACCTACCACCATACGATGTTCGAGATGCTGGGCAACTGGTCCTACGGCGATTACTTCAAGAAGGAGGCGATCGAGTGGGCCTGGGAACTGCTCCATGGCGTCTACGGACTGCCCGCCGAGCGGATGTACGCCACGGTGTTCGAAGGTTCGGAGGAGGACGGCGTGCCGTTCGACCAGGAGGCTTACGACTACTGGCTCCGGTACCTGCCCGCGGACCATATCATCCGCGGCAACAAGCACGATAATTTCTGGGAGATGGGCGAGACGGGACCCTGCGGACCCTGCTCGGAAATCCACTTCGACCTGCGCGACGAGGCGGAGATCGCCGCCAAACCGGGCCGCGAGATGGTCAACGCGAGCCATCCGCAGGTGATCGAGATCTGGAACCTCGTCTTCATGCAGTTCAACCGCAAGGCAAACGGCTCGCTGGAGGAACTTCCCGCGCGCAACGTCGACACGGGCATGGGCTTCGAGCGCCTCTGCATGATCCTACAGGGCAAGAAGTCGAACTACGACACCGACGTTTTCCAGCCCACGATCGGCCGCATCGCGGAGATGTCGGGCAAGAAATACGGCGAGGACCGGAAGGCCGACGTGGCCATGCGCGTGATCGCCGACCACCTGCGCGCCATCGCCTTCTCGATCGCCGACGGCCAGTTGCCGTCGAACGTCAAGGCGGGCTATGTCATCCGCCGCATCCTGCGCCGCGCCGTGCGCTACGGCTACACCTACCTCGGCTTCACCGAGCCGACGCTCTGCCGCCTGGTTCCCGGACTGGTCGGGCAGATGGGCGGCCAGTTCCCCGAACTGAAGGCCCAGCAGGGACTGATCGAAAAAGTGATCGAGGAGGAGGAGTCCTCGTTCCTGCGCACGCTCGCCACGGGCATCAACCTGCTGGACGGCGTGATCTCCAGAACCAAAGGCGAAGGCAAGGAGCTTATTTCGGGCAAGGACGCCTTCGAACTCTACGATACGTTCGGTTTCCCGATCGACCTCACGGAGCTGATCGCCCGCGAACAGGGCGTCGGCGTGGACCTCGCCGCCTTCGAGAAGGAGTTGCAGGCCCAGAAGGAGCGTTCGCGCAACGCCGCCGCCGTCGACACCGACGACTGGGTGGAGCTGTTCCCCATCCGCGAGAGCATCTTCACGGGCTACGACACGCTGACCGAGAAGGTCCGCATCGCACGCTACCGCCGCGTCACGTCGAAGGGCAAGACGTCGTACCAGCTGGTTTTCGACCGCACGCCGTTCTACGGCAACTCGGGCGGCCAGGTCGGCGACATCGGTATGATCGAGAGCGCCAACGAGCGCATTCCGGTCGTGGCCACCGAGAAGGAGAACGGCCTGATCATCCATATCGTGAACCAGCTCCCGGAGAACCCCGCGGCCGAATTTACGGCCCGGGTGGACCCTGAAAAACGGCAGGCCGCAGCCAACAACCACACCGCCACGCACCTCATGCACGAGGCGCTGCGCAAGGTGCTCGGCGCGCATGTCGAGCAGAAGGGTTCGCTGGTGACGCCCGAAATCCTGCGTTTCGACTTCTCGCATTTCCAGAAGGTGACGCCCGAGGAGCTGCGCAAGGTGGAGCAACTCGTCAACCGGGCCATCCGCGCCAACTATCCGCTCGTGGAGAACCGCGAGGCTACGAAGGAGGAGGCCGAGAAGTGCGGTGCGATGATGCTCTTCGGCGAGAAATACGGCGACAAGGTCCGCATGGTCCGCTTCGGGTCGTCGGTCGAACTGTGCGGCGGTACGCACACCGGCGCCACGGGCAATATCGGTTTCTTCAAGATTCTCTCGGAGAGCGCCATTTCGGCCGGCGTGCGCCGTATCGAGGCTGTCACGGGCGAGCAGGCCGAGAAGGTGCTCTATGCCGCCGAGGACACGATGCGCAACATCGCCGAATACCTCAATAACCCGCAGGTCGTGCAGGCCGTGAAGAAGATGCTCGAAAGCAACGAGACCCTCTCGAAGGAGGTCGAGTCGATGCGCCGCGAGCAGGTGGCCCAGTGGGCCGACAAGATCGCCGCATCGACGCCCGAGCGTCACGGCATGCAGCTTTTCGCCACGCAGACCGACCGCCGTCCCGACTTCGTGAAGGACCTGGCCTACAACCTGCGCCAACGTTCGCCCAGGCTGGTTTTCGTCGTGGGTTCCGTCTGGGACGGGAAGCCGACGCTGACGGTGATGCTGGGCGACGAGATCACGGCCTGCGGCGTGAATGCCGGAGCCGTCGTGCGCGAGGCCGCGAAGCTGATGCAGGGCGGCGGAGGCGGACAGGCCTTCTTCGCGACGGCCGGCGGCAAGAATCCCGACGGTTTGCAGGCCGCCATCGACAAGGCCGTGGAGCTGATCGGGGCGCAGGTGAAATAATTGTGTGGTCTCCGTCCGCATTCCGGTCGCGATGCGATAAGCCCTTCCCGAGGGAAGGGTTTGGGATGGGGTCAGACTTGTAAACGGCGCCACAGGCGACGAATGCAGCCTCCGGAGGCAATAAAACGGTAGTAATTAAAACAGAGTAAGATATGAATAACAAGGTATTACTTATGATCCTCGACGGCTGGGGAAACGGCCGTCACGATAAGGCGGACGTCATTTCGACCGTGCATCCCGAATACATTTCGGCCATGACCGAAAAATACCCCCATGCCGAACTGCGCACCGACGGCGAGAACGTCGGCCTGCCCGACGGACAGATGGGCAACTCGGAGGTGGGACACCTCAATATCGGCGCCGGCCGCGTCGTTTATCAGGACCTCGTGAAGATCAACCGTGCCTGCCGCGACAACTCGATCATGCAGAACCCGGAGGTGAAAGCCGCGTTCGAATACGCCAAGAAAAACGGCGTGAACGTGCATTTCATGGGCCTCGTGTCGGACGGCGGCGTGCACTCGTCGCTGGAGCATCTTTTCAAACTCTGCGACATCGCCGCCGAATATAAGATCGAAAATACGTTCGTGCACTGCTTCATGGACGGCCGCGACACCGACCCGCGCAGCGGCAAGGGCTTCGTCGCCGACCTCGAAAAGCACATGGCCGCATCGACGGGCAAGGTGGCCACGGTCATCGGCCGTTATTACGCCATGGACCGCGACAAACGCTGGGAGCGGGTGAAAATCGCTTACGACGCGCTGGTCGACGGCGTCGGCGAGAAGGCGTCGGACATGGTCGAGGCCGTGCAGAAATCCTACGACGAGGGAGTTACGGACGAGTTCATCAAGCCCGTCGTGCGCGTCGACGCTGCCGGACAGCCCGTCGGCATGATCCGTCCGAACGACCTGGTGATCTTCTTCAACTACCGCAACGACCGCGCCAAGGAGCTTACCATCGTGCTGACGCAGGCGGATATGCCCGCCGAGGGAATGCACACCATGCCGCTCTACTACTGCTGCATGACCCCCTACGACGCCAAGTTCACGGGCCTGCACATCCTTTTCGACAAGGAGAACGTGCCCGACACCATCGGCGAGTGGGTTTCGAAGCAGGGCCTCAAACAGCTGCGTATCGCCGAGACCGAGAAATACGCCCACGTGACGTTCTTCCTGAACGGCGGCCGCGAGGAGAAATTCGACGGCGAGGAGCGTATCCTCGTCGCCTCGCCCAAGGTGGCGACCTATGACCTCCAGCCCGAAATGTCGGCCCCGGAAGTGGCTGAAAAACTGGTCGCTGCGCTGGGTGAAAAGAAATTCGACTTCATCTGCCTGAACTTCGCCAACGGCGACATGGTGGGCCACACGGGCGTCTATGAGGCGATCGTGAAGGCCGTGAAGGCTGTCGACAAGTGTGTCTCCGAGGTCGTGGAGGCCGCCAGGGCCAACGGCTACGAGGTGGTGATGATCGCCGACCACGGCAACGCCGACAACGCCGTCAATGCCGACGGTACGCCCAACACGGCGCACTCGCTCAATCCGGTTCCCATCGTGGTGGTGTCGGACCGCGTGAAGTCCGTCCGCAGCGGTATTCTGGCCGACGTGGCTCCCACGGTGCTGAAGCTGATGGGGCTGGAGCAGCCTGCCGAAATGACGGGCAAAGCGCTGGTGGAGATGAAATAACCGCTCCCTGCATTGCGAAAAACCCCGGCCGGAAGGCCGGGGTTTTTCGTTTCAGTAGAGTTCGATGAATTCGTAGGAGTTGCCGACGGCGGCGAGGTATTTCAGAAACTCCTCCTGCGGGATGACCACCGTCGCGCGGTTGTCGTTGGGGTGGAACGAGTAGGCGGGGCAGTCGCGCAGGTTGACGTCGAGGAACAGGTGGACGTGGTTCTCCGGGTCGTTGATCAGCCCGAAGGGCGAGACCGAGCCGGGGCGCAGTCCCAGCCAGCGTTCCATGCGCTCGGGCGAGGCGAACGTCAGTTTGCCCTGGCGCAGGCGGGCTTCGAGGTCGCGGATGGCCAGCGACCGCTCCGAATCGAAACACACGAGGTAGTGGCGGTCGCCCTTGTGGTTGCGGAAGAAGAGGTTCTTGCAGTGTTTCGAACCGTCGTCACGCCACCACTGGCGGGCGATTTCGATGGTCGGGGCCTCGGGGTGTTCATACCATTCGTAGCGGATGCCGCGGGCGTCGAGAAAGTCGAAAACAGGTTGTTTGCGGTCCATGATTCAGGCGTTAAAACGTCCGCGCAGGCGCAGCGACGACCTGCGCAGCGCGATTCGGAGATAGAGGAGCGTGTGACACTCCCTTCCCTTCAGAATGCGGTCGAGCAGCGGGCGTTTCAGCAGCGGATGCCAGCGGGGCGTGTAGGTCTCTGCGCCGAACAGCTCCGGGCGGGCGGCAATGGCTCCGAGGACGCTCCGGCGGTCGCCGAAACGGATGTTGTTTGCGGCCCGTAGCAGCGTGTCGCGGACCAGGTTTTGCCGCAGGGCGAAGAGATAGGCCTTGTCCGTGATGCCGAAGCGTTCGGCCAGCTGCGGGATGAAGCGGTCGAGCCGCTCGGCGGCCTCGACGAGTTCGCAGGCCGGCATGGGGCGTGTGCTGAGCGTGTTCCGTCCGCGGCGCATGTAGTGCATGTAGAGGCCGCTGCGCCAGACGACCGACTGCATCCGGCTGATGCAGGTGAAGAAGAAAAGGTGGTCTTCGCGGGAGCAGAGGTGTTCGATGAAGCGGATTCCGAGGCGGCGGAGCGTCTCCGTGTGGTAGAGTTTGCAGACGCTGCATCCGTCCTGCAGAAACCGCTGTCCCACGGCGTTTCA
>OGRH01001626.1_pt1 | contig 13683 bp, 10 predicted proteins | sample 1553461 | NCBI WGS metagenome assembly OGRH01 (sample SAMEA2580092, study PRJEB22360) | human gut metagenome | biome: human gut; feature: human-associated habitat; material: faeces | place: Denmark | collected 2008/2010
GGAGATTTTACAGCGGGACGTGATGTCGCAGAGTTTTATTATCGTAGAAACCGGAGATGGATTAAGGCAGGAGAACAGAAGTTGTTTTTTAAGCTGGATCATTTTATGGGGTGTCGTTATGGAATGTTTTTATATTCTACAATCAAAACTGGTGGAGAAGCAGTTTTCTGGGACGGTGAATATAGCTGCCCAGATGAATCATAGAAAGACATATACTGCTTTTGGCATGCAGTTATGAAAAATATGTAGAATTTTATAAATGACGATTCATGGAATACAAAGAACGGTATTCACTTGGCGTACATCCCTTTTTTTGCTTAAAAATGCGGTTAAAAGTGGAAATACTGGAGAATCCGGACTGCAACGCAATTTCAGTAATAGACAGCTCCGGGTTTGCCAGTAGTTCTTCTGCAGCTTTTATTCTACGGTAAATTAAGTAATCATAAAAAGTAGAATCTGTATATTGCTTGAAAAGTCTGGTAAAGTGGTATTTTGAAAAGCCGCTGAAATCAGCAATATTATCTAAGGTCAATTCTTCTGTATAGTGAGAATCAATATAGTCTAAAACTTCATTAAACTTTTGCAAATATTCTTTTTGCTTGTGACTCCTGGTATTTGGAAATAAATCAACATTATTAATTCGGTTTCTGCCGATAGAGACAAACAGATTGATCAAATGGGAATAGATTGCAAGTTCACGAAATTCATTGGAACTAAAATATTCATTTCTCATCTGGACGAGCAACTGGTAAACATCGTTATAAATCTGTGGATAAGTAGTCTTTGTAATATGCAGGCAACTTGTCATCAGTGATTGGATACTGGTATATCCCTTCATCTGGGCAATACTTGATACATCAAATAAGAAGATAAAGCGTTTCCCAGATTCAGGTGCATATAGTGCATGCATTTCACCGGATGGAATGATAAGTATCTCACTTGGCAGGATATGATAGGCTTGACCGGACGCCTCTACATCATAGTGGTTTTCTACGGGCAGGATAATCTCAATAGCGTTATGCCAATGGGTATCATAGTTCTGGTTTTGCTCATTATACCAGATGCGGATTGTCGAATCCTTCTGGAAAGAGATCGTTTCAAAGGAATCTACAACGGTGCGTCCCTCCCAGTCGCTGTTTTGAAGGTAAAAATCCAGATAGTTTTCTTTTATTTGTTTATCAGCCATGGCAACCCCCTCTATTCAAAAGTGAAGATTTTAACTGCTCATTTATTGCCTTCTTTTTAGGACTAATTTAGTGTCTGCTCATTAAGCAACTTATTTTTTCGGTTCCATACGACAACTTTAACTGAAGCATGTTCCAATGAGCTTAAACAACATCATCTATAATGATATAATGCTCTGTTTTTTCGCTTGATATGTTGTCTGAAAAAAAGAGCAAAAAAATACCGGTAAGATCTACAGCAAAGAGATTCGTTACCAGTACTGACATTGCAATAGAGGACAGCGTGGTCTCCTCAAGTTTTGTCATGATAAGACCTGCTCCATTGCAGCGTTTTTCAGTGCTGAAAAATCTTTCAACTTCTATTCTGTCAGTGTTATCCTGGTATTCCTCTTTGGTACTTTTCTTATCCTTTGAAGGACGTCCAAGCTTCGGACCAGACATTGTAATGTTATGGTCTTTGCAGAAATTACGGTTGTCGCGTGTTCTATAGATCTGATCTACCAGAACACGTTTGGGATAATGCCCTGTACGCTCCTTATAACGGTTCATGGCATCTACAAAAATGGTATTCTCATTGTATGCATCAAAGGACAGCTTTTCCAGTCTTGCATGTCCTTTTTCATCTATGCTGACATCATATTTTGCGCCAAATTCCACTGGTGACTTGGCTTTTCCCCGGACAATCGGACGCAGATAGGGCTGGCTGATGCTGACAATACGATCCTCCACACTATGGGTTTTATTCTCATACATGTATTTCTGCTGTTCGTAGAGCTTCTGGATGGTAAGGTAGTAGTCTATGTGCTTTGAAGGCAGCGCATAGCCCGCTTCCATATAGTCTTCCAGGTACTCTAAATCACGCTTGACATAGCCAAGCTGCTTCCTGATTGTTGCACGTATTTTCTTTTCTGTACGCTTTTTGGACTTTGCAAGTGCAAGATACTCTTTTCTGGCTATCCTGCGGTAGGTGCGGGGCTTATCCCATGGATGATAGTTCTTGTGAAAATAGTCAATCATATCCTCAAGCTTCTCACGTGCTTCATTGAGAAGAGAAAAATCTTGTGGATATCTTATGTTGGATGGAGAGCAGGTGGCATCAAGAATCGCTGTCCCAAGATTTTCAATGTCATCTGAGCGTGTATTGGCAGCCTTTGCATTTTTGCTTTCGTTCTTGGGTTCATGCTCTTTTGTAACGCCACTGATTTCAAGGATGTACTCGTTTACTTCCATCAGGTAGTCAGCAGTCAGACGCTTGCGAAAACTGACAATGACAGAAGGCTTTATTGGTGCTTGATGACTGAATTTCTCCATTCCAAGGAAGTACTGCAGATATGGGTTTTCCTGAATCTCTTTTATGACATCTCTGTCAGAAAGTTTCTTGCGCTTCTGAATGATCAATACACCAAGAGCCATTCTAAACGGAGTCGCCGGACGACCTGTCTTGGAAGGGAACATTGCCACATATTTTGCTTCCATTTTGCTCCATGGAATGGCATGAGCCAGCTTGATCCACTCATTAATAGGATCGAGCTCCATGCCACATGACTGGTTGAAGTCGAACAGTGTAATTTGACGATTTTTACGTTTTTCAGGAATATACATGAGCTTTGTGCCTCCAAAATGCAAAGTTTTTTGTCTGAATGCTAATTTACATATGCATTTATTATAGCGCAAACCCTATATAAAATCCACTATTTATCTGTGTTTTTTAGTTAATGAGCAGGCGCTATTTACTACAATTACTTTATTTGCTTCTAAATTGGTTGTCAAAAGAAAACGTACCTCGTCCCGATATTCCGGTTTTGCAAAATAATATGCATAGGTATCAATTAACAGGAAAATATTTGCTGTTCTTCCTTCCAATTTAAAATTCGAAAAGCCCATCGGAACATACACATCCCAGATTGCCTCCGGAGAAATATGGGTTCTATAATTTTTCAGGGTATACAGGGATGTCTTTTCTCCATATTCACAATACCATCTCGGAATCGGTATCTGTTTATCCAATGGCATTTTTCTGTTTTTTAATGCAATCTGCTCCTGTTTTGCCATAAAACGATAATGTTCACCTCTACGTGGGCACTCCGGTCTACAGCAACAATTTACCAGCAGCTCACAGCGATCCTTATCCTTAATCTGTTCCAGTTTTTCAAATTGATTATTAAGATTGTAATCCAGAACTACCAGTTTATAATCCTTTGCAAGCTCTGCATTTAAAACATTCATATTCTTAATTTCTTTACACGTAGAACTGATAATTTTAAAACCCGGATATGTTTTTCTGATATATTCTTCCAAAATATCAGAAACTACAATCACCTCATTCATGCCATTATCTGCTGCCTGCATACAGAAATTGCAGTATTCATCTGACAGATCTGCCTCTGTCAAAAGGGGATTCGTATATGTATAGCGAATTGGAATTCCCTTGCCATTAATTGCAGCAATTACGCCACGAATATATTTTGCATTACATTGATCTCCCTGATTAAATCTTCCTCCATTCCATCTGGAGGTTGGAAATTCTCCAAACATAGATGCAATTTTTATTCCCTCCCGGAACATTTCCGGAGATTTTTCCATCAGATCAACAAGTAGCATATTTAGCGGAAAATTATTTCGTAATCCCGGCAAATGAAATTTTACACTCATCCTTCTTCTCCTTCTTTCTTTAAAAATTGAAATGAATAAAAATCAAACTGACTTCCCGGCATAAAAATAAAAGACACCTGTTGCAGGCCAAATACCGATTCTATTTTAAATTCCTGCATAGTAAATTCATCTTCCTGTGGGAACTCAATGATCTGACGATTTTCTTTTTCTCCATCAAAGAAACGTATATGAATTGTATTTTTCTCGTTTTGAGTTCTTCCACAAATACATATTTTATCTGTTCCGTCACTTCCAAAATCCATATCTGAAAACTCCAGTGTTACGTTGTTTCCTATATCCATAACACCTTTCTCTGTTACTCTCATCTGATCTCCATAAATTGCTTCGCTCTCATTTGCATATAGGCATTCAAATGCTTTTGGATATTTTCGAAATACGAATCCCTTCAAATGTATTTTCTGATGCAGTTCAAAATACAGATCATGAATTCCTTTTAATCTCTCCGGCAAAAGATATGTTTCCTCCTGATAAGTATTCCAGATAGAAGCCTTTTGATAAACAGCTGTGATCAAAAGCCTGCTTTCCTTTTCTCCGGGTTTTCCGTCCCAGATCCCAATAGGAGTTTCTACGCCGCCTAATTCAAAAATCGGAAGTGTGATAGAATCTGAACCAATTTTTCCAAAATCTATTCCCCGAAATCCCACAATTGTTTTTCCGTCCCTTGCAGTTGAGACCCCATGTTCATTCCCATTTCCAACATCTCCAACCGAATCATTATACAGTCCTCCAGCCACCAGTTTATATGGATCAAAGTACATTTTTCCAAGACCTTCTGCCACAAAATCATAAGATGAAATAACCTTTACCTGTTGCTGTCCATTTGAGGCACAGGCCCGGAGTCTGAATTCTCCATCTCCTCTGGCACGAATACAGATTTTCTTTACAATTCCATCATTTCTTTCGTTTTCTGATAGTTCGTTTGACGGAATTTCGGTCATTTCTGCCAAGTCTGACGGAATTCCTGCATTGGTTGTAATTTCGCACATAATTTTACGGTTTGCAGCTTCTTTTGGTAAAACTTTTACCCCGACTATTGCCTGCCTGTGTTCTTCTGAGAAATTCTTTTCTTCCTCGCAGATCAACTCAATCTTTCGAACCCAGGGACTATTCTCTTCCCTACTCATTCTTTCTTCTTCAACTGAAACAGCATTATTTTCTTTCTGTAACACTCCTTCGCTCTGACTGATTTCTGACAATTCTATCTGTACAATGCCTTCTCTCCCCGAAGTCTCAATCATTGCCAGAAGCTTCCCACTGAATAATTTCCGGCTGCTTCCTTTATAAGAATCATAATCTGTACTGTCTCCATTATCCAGACCAATCAATCTGCCTTCCCCTGTCACCTTTACTTTAATACGATTATTTGCATTTTCTACCGGATTTCCTTCCTGATCTGTCATACCGATTTCCAAAAAAAGCAATTCTTTCCTATTTGTCCATATTTCCATATATTTAGCTGTTGCAAAATATAAGCTTTTGTTTCTTCTATTTTCTTCTACAACAGGTTTCACTTTATAATACTGATACTCTGTCCCATCTGCTTTTACACATCTGACTATAATTTCAGCTGAATCTCCAAAAGAATGTCTGCATTCACGCAATACTTCTTTTCCTGTCTCATCGTAAGCCACTGCAGCAATTTCTCCTTCTTCATAAGGAACCTGATAATCTGCCGTAAGCTTTCTTCCCTGTAAATGATCGATTTGTTTTCGTCCTTTTGAAACGCCATTGACAAACAATTCCACATCAGACGCATTAGAGCAGATGCGTACATCAATTGTCTGGTCCTTATTAAAATCCCAATACGGGAATAGATGAAGTACTGGTTTCCTTTGAAAACTTACCCATTCTGCCTGATAAATATAATAAGAATCTTTTGGAAAACCTGCTGTATCTACCTGACCCAGATAAGAATTTTTTGTATGATACGGTGTCGGCTCTCCGATATAATCTATCCCACTCCACAAAAATTGTCCCATAGAATATGGATGCTCCCGCTCTGCAATGATACAAGCCTCCGCACTTTTTGCCCCCCAGCTGGTCGTACTGTTTCCAAGTGCCGAACATTGTTCATCCACATCCGCAAGAACAGACTGCTTTAATGGAAAATGATATACACCTCTGCTCTGCACGGTCGAAGCTGTCTCACTACCATATATAACCCAGTCCGGATGCTCTCTGTGATGTTCTTCATAATATTTTTCAGAATAATTATAGCCTGCAATTTTAACAATATCGGCACATTTCTGTGCCTTCTCCCATGGCATAAAATTGGAACCAAAGGTAACCCTTCCATTTCTTTTAAAATCATGACGATATACCTCTTCCATCAAAAGTCTGGTAAATGTTTGTCCACGCTCATCCGCATGCATATCGTATATTTCATTTCCAATACTCCAGAAAATAAGTGATGGATGATTTCTGTCCCTTCTTACCCAGCTTGCAATATCTCTTTTCCACCAATCTGTAAAAAATCTTGCATAATCATATGGATTTTTAGGTCTTTCCCAACAATCGAATGCCTCGGAAACGATTAAAAAGCCCATTTCATCTGCCAGTTCCATCAATTCCACCGCCGGCATATTATGTGCGGTACGGATTGCATCCGCCCCCATTTCCTTCATTAACGTAAGCTGACGCTTTATTGCATCTTTTTTTACTGCTGAGCCAAGCGCACCGAGATTATGGTGAAGACAGACTCCCTTTAACTTTCTTTTCTTGTGATTTAAAAGAAATCCCTGTTGTGGATCCGTTTCAATTGTTCTGCATCCAAAATTTACATGCTCCTCTTCTAACAGCTTCCCTTTTTTATATAGCCGAACTGTTATCATATAGAGATTTGGCGTTTCCGGTTCCCATAGTTTAGGATTTTTAAGAAAAAAAGAAAATTCTGCTCTATCTCCATCTCTTCTAATCGGCAGTTTTTTTTCTATTCCTTCCAAATTACATTGCACCTCTGTCCCTGCTGCCTGGGATGTCTCTACATAAACTAATACCTGATAACCATCCTTTTGTTCTTCCGTACTAACATATATTCCATCAGAAACCAAATGTTCCGTATGAACCGTCTTAAGCCATACATTTCGATAAATGCCTGCACCTGCATACCATCTGCTGTTTGGATGCTTCACATGCACTCCAACCATGATCTCATTATCTGTTATATCTGCTTCAAAAGTAGAATATCCATACTTCCATTCCAACACCTTTCGGCTATTCACATAAAGCTCAGAATCCATATAAATTCCCTCAAATCGCAGCAGATACCGAAGATTCTTCTCTTTTTTACAGATTACTTTTTTTCGATACCATCCGGAACAATCTTCATAAAAAAAAGATGCGTCATAAATCTGCCAGTCATGTGGTATTTCAACCGGAAGAAAACCTCTTTCTTTTTTTACAGCCTCTTTCTTATTATTTTTCCATATTCGCAAACTTCGTGTACTGCGGCAGCCATACCCAGTTGACGGTACCGATCGGACCATTTCTCTGTTTGGCAATGATGATCTCTGAGATTCCTTTCATCTCAGAATCATGATTATAATAATCATCACGATAGATAAACATAACAACGTCGGCATCCTGCTCAATCGCACCGGACTCACGCAGGTCAGAAAGCATCGGACGGTGATCCGGACGCTGCTCTACGGCTCGTGACAGCTGGGACAATGCGATCACCGGCACGGAAAGCTCCCTTGCAAGTGCTTTTAGGGAACGGGAGATATCTGAGATCTCCTGCTGACGGGAATCAGATCCCCTGCCGGAACCGGACATCAACTGTAAGTAGTCAATGATGATCAGCTTCAGATCATGCTCTAACTTATATTTCCGGCATTTGCTCCGCATCTCCGCGATGGAAATACCAGGCGTATCATCGATGATAAGCTCCGAATTACCGATCGTTCCGGCACCTTCGATCAGCTTCTCCCAGTCAGAATCTGAGAGGTTACCGGTTCGGAGTGCCTGTGCATCCACCCTTGACTCTAAGGAAAACAGACGGTTTACAAGCTGCTCCTTTGACATCTCGAGTGAAAAGATCGCCGTGCACATATGCTCATGAAATGCCACATACTGCGCAATGTTAAGAACAAACGCCGTTTTACCCATAGAAGGACGCGCCGCGATCAGAATCAGATCGGACGGCTGTAAGCCTGCTGTGCGGTAATCAAGATCAATGAAGCCGGTCGGGATTCCTGTAACGGTGCCGGATGTCTTGGCTGCATTCTCGATCTTTTCGAGCGCATTCATAACGACCTGGCGGATCGGCACGTAATCACCGCCTCCGCCGCGTGTGGAAAGCAGATCAAACACCTTTTTTTCGGTGATATCCATGACTGTTTCAACACTCTCTTTTCCCATGTAGCACTCGTTTTCGATCTCTTCATTTAATTTGATGAGTTTACGCCGCATGGAGTTATCTTTTACGATCTGGGCATAATATTTTACATTTGCCGATGTTGGAACTGCATTTAAAAGATCCCTCACAAACTCTAAACTTGCAATCTCTGCAGGCACATCTTTTTCTTTTAATTTATTCTGCAAAGTGACCAGATCGACTGGAAGTCCTTTGCTGTATAATTCGATCATGGTATCAAACAGTATCCCGTACTGCTTATAATAAAAATCCTCACTGATGAGCATTTCCATAGCAGTGAGGATCGCGTCCTTGTCCATGATCATAGAGCCGATGACCGACTGTTCTGCCTCGCGGCTGTTCGGCATCGTGCGGTTGATCAGTGTTTCTTCCATTCCTATTCCTCTACTACATGTACGTTAAATTTTCCTACTACCTTCGGATGAAGCTTAATTGCAACTTCTGTCACACCAAAGGTACGGATCGGCTCCGGCAGCTGCATTTTCTTTTTGTCAAGTTCCATGCCAAGCTGTGCTTTGGCTGCAACAGCGATCTCTTTGGTGGAAACGGAACCGAATGTACGTCCGCCCTCACCGGCCTTCATTTTTACGGTAACTTTTTTATCTTTTAACTCTTCCGCAAGTGCCAGTGCAGCTTCATACTGCTCCTGTGCCACTTTGTCTGCGTGCTGGTTCTGCAGTTTTAAATCATTGAGGTTTTTTGGTGTTGCCTCCACACCTAATTTTTTCGGGAAAATCGCATTGCGCGCATAGCCGTCGCTGACATTCACGATCTCTCCTTTTTTCCCTAATGCTTTTACATCTTCTAATAAAATAACTTTCATATATAAAACCTTCTTTCCTGATTATTCTGATATATCGCCCTCTTTTAACATCTCATCAATCGTATCCTGAATGATATGTTTTGCCTGCTGCAGTGAGCAGTTGGTAAGCTGGGCTCCGGCAACGTTTAAGTGTCCGCCGCCGCCAAGCCGCTCCATAATAAGCTGTACATTGATCTCATCAATGGAACGGGAACTTACATAAATTTTTCCCTGATATTCCGTGAGAACAAAGGATGCCTTGATCCCCACAATATTTAAAAGCTCATTTGCTGCCTGTGCACAGACGATGGTCGGGCTCTCCACCTCATCTGCCGGACAGATGGAAATTGCAAATGCTCCCCGGTAAACTTCTGCATGACGCACTGCTTCCGCGCGCGCTTTGTAAGCTACCATATCGTTGCGGAGCATCTTGCGCACTCTCGTCACCTCCGCACCCGCACGTCTTAAATAGGCTGCCGCCTCAAAGGTTCGTACACCGGTTTTTGTCATAAAGTTGTTGGTATCGATCATGATACCCGCATAAATACAGTCTGCCTCACACGGAGCGAGACGGATATTTTCGGAAAAATACTGCAGCACCTCGGCAATCATCTCACATGCACTTGAAGCATACGGCTCCACATAAGAAAGAACCGGATTCTCGATCACCTCATTTGTCTGTCTGTGATGATCGAATACACAGACGGTCTGCGTGCACTTTAACAGTTCCGGACATTCGGTGTAGCTCGGACGGTTTACATCCACAACGACCACCAGTGTATTTTCATTGGTAAGCATAAGTGCCTCTTCATTTTTGATAAAAAGGTCTGCCGGATATCCCTTTTCCTCGGTAAAACACTCTACCAACGGGCGCAGGGACGAAGTAATCTCATTTAACACGATCTGTGCCTTTTTGCCAAGTACCTTTGCCGCACAGTAAATACCGATCGCTGCACCGAGGGAATCCACATCGCTGATGCTGTGTCCCATAATGATCACATGCTCCCTGCTCTCGATGATCTCACGGAGCGCATGTGCTTTTACCCTCGCCTTAACTCTGGTGTTGCGCTCTACCTGCTGCGTCTTTCCACCATAATAAGTAATATCCTCGCCATCACGCACAACGACCTGGTCACCGCCACGTCCTAATGCAAGGTCAATGGACATACGCGCATACTCATAATTCTGTGTATAACTTTCGCCATTTGCACCGATACCAATACTGAGTGTCACCGCCATCTCATTGCCGACCTTAACTGTTTTTACATCCTCGATCAGGCTGAAGCGGTCTTCGCGGAGTTTTGCAAGATACTGATATTTCAATACAACAAAATACTTATCTTTTTCAATCTTGCGGACTAACGCATCCAGTTCCGTAAAATATTTATTGACTTTCCGGTCGATCAGGGCAACGAGAAGAGATCTTTTGACATCTTCAATACTGTCAAGTGCCTCATCATAGTTATCGATATATACAAGACCAGCAACCATTTTCTGTTCCTGGTTCTCTCTCATGTACTGATTCTTTTCTGTCTCATCAAAGAGATATACCGCCGTCAGATATTCGTTACTCTCATCAAGTGTAACAAGACTGTCCACGCTGTTTAACTCTTCAAAGTAGATTCTTTTTAAGGCAACACGAAAATCCTGTTCTTTCAGCGTGAGGTTTATGGATTTCTCTCCATCACTCTTCTGCAGAAGTTCCTTTGTCAGTGCCGGAAAAATCGTCGTGATCGATTTGTGATATTTTTTATCCTTACCGGTCAGTTCTGTAAACTGCTCATTGACCCATAATATCTTTGCATTATAATCGACGAGTGCATACGGTATTTCAAACTCATTTAAGAGCTGCTTTTGTACTGTTCCGTACTGCGTTGCGAAGTTGATCAGCTCATTAACCAACACCGGCTTATTCCTGACATACACGATCATGGAAACAACAAAATAGATTGCCGTAAATATTGAAAACATAATACCTGACAATATATCTTCCGTATAGATGACAACATTCATACATACCAGAAGAATCGTCATGAACATCGGCCAGTAGAGAGATTTACGAAGTCTCCCTCTGAGCTTTACTTTATTACTTTTCATAGTCTTCTCCTAAATAAAAAGAAACCTACGGCAGGAAATGTGCTCATCACTGCTTACTTTTCCATCCGTCTTGGAATAGTCTTTGCTAACAATTATAGCATTTTGCCCCCTTAAGATAAAGTACTTTTTAAAAAAGGAACCGACGCAGTCACCTCATCTGCCCGATTCCCTTTTCTTTCCATTTGCAGTCTGATCCTGCTGTATTCAGTTCTGGCTCTCCGTATCACGTGGCGCGATCGTCAGATAATTGTCAGTATCCATATCATTGATCAGATTATCCGATAAAATCCTGTCACCGGAAACTTTCGGTTCTTCCCGCACGAAACTCTCCTCGTCGAGTTCATACCCCGTTTCTTCCCTGTAAACAGCGCTGATAAATCCGGATTCCTGTCCACCGCCATAAATTGGAAAAATGATCGTATGCCAGTCATTTTCCATATCTTCACTGATCATTACCGGAGTATGGATCTGCGAAAATGCTCCAAGCACCTCGAACTGACCATTTTCTCCCGGTCTTAAAATAAGTGCCGCATCCCCGCGATTATCAGATGTTGTATCTCCGATCGTGACCGCTACGATCTCATCCGTTCCGTCCTCGTTAAGATCCGTGTAATTATAGTAATACCGTGTCTCTTTGCATTCTTCTTCCGGAATCTGATAATACTCCGTCAGAAATGCTGCAAGATCCGGATATTCCTCATCCTCAGAATATTCTTCCATCACATTGTAGTTTTGTTCGTCCTGCTCTGCCGAAAAGAAATGTTCTTCTAATGTTTTCTCCGTCTGGGTATCTGTCTGTTCCATTGTATTTGCAGTATTTTTTTGTCCGCAGCCTGCCGTACCTGCCAGCACTGTCAGGAAAAATACCATACCTAATGTCTTTTTCATGTATCCTCCACCTGTCCGTACTGCTTACCGTTTTGGTTTATCATATATATTATATGATTCCATGCACAATTCCAAGACATTCTTGCGAAGTTTAAGAAATCCTTTAGACATTTTACTCTTACGTCCAAACCCTACAACAATCTCTGAATCTCCTCCAGCGACGGCATGACACGCAGGGCACCTTTTCTTGTCGTAATGATGGATGCTGCTGCATTGGCAAATGTGAGCATTTCTTTTAACTGCTGTTTTGTAAGGTTATCTAAGCCATACTTTAATATATGGTGCAGGCAGCATGCCCCAAAGGTGTCTCCGGCACCGGTGGTTTCGATCGTGTTTTTCTGTAAAAATGCAGGAACTTCAACCAGCATATCCTTATAATAGGCTCTGCTTCCGTCCTTTCCCATAGATAAAAGGATGAGCGGGATCTGATAGGTCTGCTGCAGCATGTGGATCCCTTCGGTATAGTCTTCTTTCCCGGAAAACCACTGGATCTCATTGTCCGAAATTTTTAAGATATCGCAGACGGATAAGCCGTATGCCATCTGCGCTCTTGCATCTTCCATGTCTTTCCAGAGCGGCTCCCTGATATTCGGATCAAAGGAAAGAATCGCGCCGTTTTCTTTTGCGACTTTAATTGCATGTCTTGTCGCACTTCTGACCGGTTCATTGGTCATGGATAGTGTGCCAAAATGAAAGATTTTTGCATCTGCAATAATGTCATCCCTGACCTCATCCTCCCGGAGCATCATATCTGCACCCGGATTCCGGTAAAAGGAAAAATCGCGGTCGCCGTCCGGCTTTGTCTCAACAAACGCAAGCGTGGTGCGCACATCCTCATCTGTCAGAAGTCCGCTCACATCAATTCCGGCTGATTCCACGGCAGCACGAAGCTGTCTGCCAAAAATATCATTTCCGACTTTTCCTAAAAATGCGGTGCGATGACCTAACTTATTTAACATTGAAAGTACATTACACGGTGCCCCTCCCGGATTTGCCTCATAGACCGGGTTGCCCTGACCACTGGTGCCGTTTTCTGTAAAATCGATTAATAGCTCGCCGAGAGCGGCTACATCATATTGTTTGTTCATTTATGTGCTCCTTTCTGCTATGTTAAGCTAATGCAAAGTTCTGGTTTGGTTTGTTGGAACGTTGAGAGAACGGCACAGATTTAACGAAGGCACGCTCTCGCTGCCTGTCGCTCGCAGCGGATACTAAGTGAGCAAAATACGCTCACTAAGTACCGGCGGCTCCCCCGCACCTTCTTATTCATTTGTCAGTCTCTCGCAATAGCTCCACATTTTGTTGAGTTTTGCAGAGATCTACATTTTCTAAACGGTATTATAACACACCCGTCCCTAAAACAAAATGACAACTTTGAACAGGTCCCCGTCGACCTCGACGTGGAATTCGCCGCCCTGGGCTTCGGTAAAACTTTTTGCGATCGCAAGACCAAGTCCGGAACCTTCTGTGTTTCTTGAACTGTCGCCACGCACAAATCGTTCCGTGATCTCATCACCGCTGATATGTATTTCCTCAGCAGACATATTTTTTAAGATGATCTCTACAAGGGATGCTTTCTTTCGCACCTCTAAATAAACCCTGCTGCCCTGCATTGATCTCTGCAACAACAGCCTCCTGCTCTCCCTCAACCAGTACCAGATCCG
>OGRH01001630.1_pt1 | contig 13652 bp, 7 predicted proteins | sample 1553461 | NCBI WGS metagenome assembly OGRH01 (sample SAMEA2580092, study PRJEB22360) | human gut metagenome | biome: human gut; feature: human-associated habitat; material: faeces | place: Denmark | collected 2008/2010
TTATGATTTCTATAAATGTTCTGCCTAAATTATCCCGGACATTTTTGCTATCCTCTATATGCCTGTTGCGCATTTACCGGGAGCTTATCGTCACCGAAAAAAGATCATACTGATTCTCATAGAGCATTTCCTCTGCCTGTATGCCATCACAGGCGCAGCTCACATTCATCTCACTTGCCTCAACTCCTGTGAAATAGTCAGCCACAATACATCTGAAACATATGTCCAAAAGGCGACATCCCCTGTCATCATATTAACATGATATACAGACGATGTCGCCTTTCTGTGTCCTTTATTCTGCTTTTACAGCCCATCTCATCTTCGTCGATCTTGCTCTCGGATTGCGGGCGCACTCCTCCGCTGACGGTCTGATGACATCCTTGCTGACTTCGCTGTAAACACCAGCCTTCGCTCCCGCCTTGAACGCTCTCTTTACCAGTCTGTCCTCACCTGAATGGAATGTCAGTATCGCCACTTTTCCACCAGGTCTGAGCGCATCCGGCAGCTTGTCAAGGAAATCATACAAAACCTCAAACTCACTGTTCACATCTATTCGCAGAGCCTGAAAACACCTCTGACAGGATTTCTTTACAGCCTCCTTTCTGTCCTTCTCCGGCACAAATGCCAATGCCTCCTCGATGGCATCCTTCATCTGCGTGGTGGTCTCCACATAATTCTTAGTTCGGTTTCTCTTCATGATGACCGTGGCGATCTCCTCCGCATAAGGCTCGTCCGAGTTCTCCTGGAACATCCCAACGAGTTCCTCATACGAAACCTCTCGTAGACGCTCCGCCGCCGACTCACCCTTCTCCGGATCAAGCCTCAGATCAAGTGGTCCATCAAACTTGTATGTGAATCCCCTGTCTGGATTGTCTATCTGCATGGAAGACACTCCAAGATCCGCAAGGATAAAATCAAATCCCCCGGCCTCCTCTGCCACCTGGTCGATATTCCTGAAATTTGTCTGCTTTATCGTGAGTATATCCTCACCGTAGCCGGCCTCCGCCAGTCTCTGCTTCGTCTTCACTATCTCTATAGGATCAACATCCAGTGCATACATATGACCTTTTCCTTGAAGCTTCTCAAGCATACGCCTTGTGTGACCACCATAGCCCAGTGTCGCATCAAGCCCCTGCTGTCCCGGCTGTATCTGAAGGAAATCCAGTATCTCATTTACACATATTGAAATGTGCATACCTGCCGGGGTACTTCCCTTGCTTATGACTTTCTCTATCGTATCCGCATATTTCTCAGGATCGTGCTCCTTGTATTTCTCCTCAAACCTCTTCGGATGAGTGCCACTGTAGTGGACTCTCCTCTTGTGTATCTTTTCTTCCATTATATTCTTATCTCCTTAATCTCCGACTGCAATACAGGGCACCCGGAACATTTATGTCATAATACCATATATCTGCCAAACAAGCCACACACCACTAAAAAAATGGAAGCCCCGGCATTCATCCGTGACTTCCAGAATAATAAGATCATATATTTAATATTATTTGCCAGCTATGATGTGATGTATCATAGTGAGCTGGCTTCTCAGTGCATCCACAGATATCTGTCCCGGAGCGGAAGGTATTCCCGCCGTGGCAAATGATACTGTATTGCCATACATCTCGCCTGTGGTTCTCGTCTCCACGCCGAGCTCGCCCATGGATATAACTATGAGCGGAGTCTGATTTCCACACTCCTGAAGCTCCTTTGCCGCCTGCATCATGTCAACGACCTGTGAACCCTCCTCAGGCATCATGGCTATCTTGGCTATATCTGCACCAGTGAATATTATGGACTTGAATCTGTCAACGATCTGTTCCATCGGTATGGTAGTCTTGAAATCGTGATTGGACACTATGACATAAACACCCTTGGAATGAGCCTCAGCTATGACCTCATCCACGATCTCCATATCAGAGAAATATTCAACATCCACAATATCTATGTATCCACTGTCTATGGCATCCATGAGAAGGTCGCGGTACTGGCCGAGAGTCGCCTCCATACAACCTCCCTCGCCCTTTGTTCGGAATGTAAATATAATAGGGAACTGCCCCAGCTTATCATGGATCTTCGCCAGAGTCTTCATAAGTGCCTCTCTGTCAAAGCACTGTTCGTACATATCCGCTCTGAATTCCACCATGTCCGGTTCCGACTTCGCTATGATCCTCGACTGATAGTCCACATCATAATCCGTCGGAGCTACCAGAGGTACACAGATCTTAGTCATTCCCTCTCCTATCGCCACATTCTTCACATTAACGACCTTCATCACTGCCTCCTGCCTTTTTCACATTTTCCCTGCACGCTGTACAGCTATTACTTTATCTCAATTGCATCCATGAATGTCTCACACAGCTTCTGTGCGTCAACCTTGTCGACCTTATCCCAGTAGCTGATAGAACATGTAACTACATCCTCGCCTGTAGGATATACCAACAGCACCTCTGTTCTGTCCATATCATATGATGTGAGCTGTATCACAAGATATGTTACCTCTGTGCCGTCCTTTGCCTTCACTGTGCCATCTGTCATCTCGTTGACCTTGGAGTTCTCATCGTTGTAATACTCTGTGTAAGTATCCTTCATGTTCTTCACAAGATCACTTGCTGAATAGTGTGTATATGTAGAATAGCTTGCATATACATCGCCCTTCTCATCATTATAAGATATGGTATACTCTGAAGCATAGCTTCTCTCGTATCCCTTTGGATCATTGATCTTTACTGACTTATCGCCAAGGCTTAATGTAACCTTTGAAAGGTCTTCCTCCTCTGTGCTGTCATTTGACTTCTCTGTGGTTGCTTTCTCTGTTGTAGCTGCCTCTGTTGTCTCAGGCTCTTCCTCCTCAGTATCCTTTGAGTCGGTGCCGAACTTTCCGTCAAGTCTGCTGTCAACACTTACTGAGTCAAATATCTCGCTCCATGCTGATACGATCTTTTCCATCTTATCCATGTTGATGTACTGATCTACATCATCACTGTTGAGAACTGAGTAATCAACCACATCTCCTGCTGCAGGAGCCTCAATCTTGTTGTCCTTCTCTGCTACCTTGAGATTTCCTGAGCACTGAAGAACATCCTCGCCTGATACTGTAACTGTGAGCTTTGCATCGTTTATGCTGAATGACTCGCCCTTCTTGACATCTGCAAGGACACCCTCGAATACAGCCTGAGCAGTCTCACCCTGTACATCAACAGATATGCTTCCACTCATCTTACCGCTGTTCTTGTCATAGTCTGATGTCACATTTCCTGTGAACTCCTGGCTCTCTCCGCCGCTCATTGCTGATAATGTGTACTTCTTGTCAGTTGATATCTTATCTCCTGATGTGTCAGTCTTTGACTCACTCTTGAGCTCTATATTTACATCTGAACCGTATGTAAGTGCTATCTTTGTTACAGCATCTGATGTGACATTTCCGTCACCCATGTAATCTGCTGTGAATGAAAGCTTAACGCCTGCTGCTGCAAGATCATAATCCCAGTCAACACGGATCACCTTGTCGTTTTCTACGTATACATTTGCAACGACATCCTTTGTCATAACTGCGCTGACCAGAGATGGAATAGTGCCGATGGACTGCTTGAGCTGATCCTTTGTAACACCCATCTGATCCATCATATCATCTGACAGATTGCTGTCCATGTACTTGTTCAGACAGTCAACCAGTGCCTGTGAGAACTCATCTATAGCGTCTGTTGTGATTGTCACTGTGTAGTGGTCTGCCTTGATGGTCTTGCCATTTGCATTTGTAAACTCATCCTTGCCGACCTTCTCATATGTTATGGACTCTGCAAGCTTATCTGCAGCCGGCTTGAGATCCTCATCTATGATCTTCTGAAGAGCCTCGCTGTCAACTGAACCGCCGGCTCCCGCATCCTTGCTGTCGAGCTCTGCCATAACACTGTTCATGTCAAATGAAAATGTCTTGGTAAATAGATCAGGACATGACATATAGAGCGTCTGACCGATCATTACAACATCCGCACTGACTGTCTCGCCTGCCAGTGTCATGGAAGAACCAAGCTTGAAGCTGTTCTGTCCGTCGCTCTTGGCTGTGCTTGCGTCAAATGTAAATGTTGAACCGTCGAGCTGACCATCTCCGGCAACCTTGTCGATGGTAAAATCTGACTGAACGTCCAGCTTGTCGACATCTATGTCATCTGCTCCGACGATACCTACAATATTATTGTTCTCAAGTTCCTTTGCTGTGTTCTCCATTGCATCCTTGACCGCATCCTTAGGACTCTTCTTGATGAACACGAAGAATACAACAACAAATGCTGCTATGATAACAAGCGCTGCCACAACTGCTATTATGGCTATCTTGATACCCTTTCTCTTCTTTGGAGACTCAGGCTTGTGCGCCTGATCACCATACATGTTCACGGTCTGATCATATACACTCTGCTGTGCATTCATCTGCTGACCGTACTGATCTGCAAACTGCTGATTTGCATCGTACTGCTGCTGGCCATACTGTCCTGCGTACTGCTGGTTTGCTCCATACTGCTGCTGGCCGTACTGTCCTGCATACTGCTGATTCGCTGCGTACTGCTGGTTTGTTCCGTACTGCTGCTGACCATACTGTCCTGCATACTGCTGGTCTGCGCTATACTGCTGATCCGCATCACCCTGCTGATTCTGTGATGGCTGTGGACCATCGGCGCCGTTAGGATTCATTCCGTCCGGCATCTGATTCATGTTATTATCACTCATAATATCTCCCTTTCTGTGTGAATAACCATTATCCTTCCTCTGTAAATTTACACAAATACTTATAAAATGTAAACATTTTTTATTATCTCTTCATATTATGTAAGCAATGTGAAATGGCACGTTAACGCCTGATACGCCACATTGCTGGCACTAAAAATCAGCTTCATCGTCGAAACTGAGTCCAAGTTTTCCAAGTATTGACTTTGGAACATAAGCTTCTATAAATATGCCATCGTCCAGATATTCCTCTGTCTGGATCTCACCGTATTTGTGTATAAGTCCTGTGAGCCCTGCTTCAGAATATGCAAATGTATGCCTTATATATGACTTCTGATTTCTAAGTATTTCCTCTATCGCACTGGCAAGCTCCGGGAGTCCCTGTCCCGTGGCAGCCGAGATATACAGAGTCTTGTCCGCTCTCAGATCGCGCACACCCACCAGGTCATCCTTCGATATTCTGTCTATCTTGTTGAATACAGTTATCACAGGTTTTCCCGAATTCTCATCTATCTTGAGCTGCTTTAATGTGCCGTACACCGTCTCTATGTTCTTATCCCAGTTTTCATCCGATGCGTCCACAACATGAAGGATGACATCACAGTATTTTGCCTCCTCCAGAGTGGAGCCAAAGGCCTCGACCAGATGATGCGGCAGCTTCCTTATAAAACCGACCGTATCGGTGAGCAGTATGTTCTGTCCCCCCGGCAGCTTGTATCCTCTTGTCGTAGGATCAAGGGTCGCAAATAATTTGTCTTCCTGTAATACTCCTGCCCCCGTGAGTGCATTCAGCAGGGTCGACTTGCCCGCATTTGTGTATCCGACTATGCCAACAACCGGCACAGCGCTCCTCTGTCTCTGCTTTCTCTGCTGGCTTCTCTGGGATTCAACGTTCCTGAGCTCCGCCTTCAGTCTGGAGATCCTGTCCCTTATGACTCGTCTGTCTATCTCCAGCTTCTTCTCTCCCGGTCCTCTCGTTCCGATTCCACCGCCAAGTCTCGACAATGAATCTCTCATACCAACGAGTCTGGTGGCTCTGAACTTAAGCTGTGCAAGTTCCACCTGCAGCTTGCCCTCGTAGCTTCCAGCATGTGCTGCAAATATATCGAGAATGACCATTGTCCTGTCCATAACCTTTATGTCCAGTGCGTCCTGAAGGTTCATCAACTGTGCCGGTGACAGCTCGTCATCACAGCACACTCCTGTGGCGCCCAGCTCATATATCATCTCCCTGAGCTCCTCAACCTTTCCTCTTCCCAGATACAAGTCATTTGCAATGCGGTCCCTGTTCTGCACCAGTCGTCCCACGACCTCGGCTCCGGCTGTGTCTATGAGCTCCGTGAGCTCGTCCAGGGATGCCTGAATCTCCAAGGAGACCTCTTTCTGTGTATATCCACCTGTATCGGCGGCCAATATGATTATTTTTTTTTTTATCTTCTCTGCTTCGAGATCATAAATTGTACTTTTCCTGTCTGCCATGATCCACCTCTACTTTTCAACGGTGACTGTGACTGTGTGATAGGATGATCTGTTGCCGCTGCTGTCCTGCGCACAGCACACAACTGTATAGCTGCCCGCCTTGGACTCCATTTTGTTAACAGCCACACATATAACGTCCTGTCCAAGACTTGTGAGTGCCTGTCCATCCAGAGTCTTGCCATTGCCATCTGTGGCCACTCCTGTCCTTATCAGTGTATCACCATCCTGTGCGTTCACATAAGATGCAACAAGATCTGCAAGCTCATCAGCCTGTCCATTGTAACTCTCCAGCTTTATCTCCACAGGAACCCTTGTTATAACAGGAGCTTCATCATCCTCCACTGTTATCTCGATACTCTTACATATCTCACTGCCCTGATCTGTAAAGCTGTACTTTACTGTATATTTTCCCAGCTTCATATTGTCCACGGTTCCCTCAACCTTCAACTGATCCGTTACATCCTCACGCTGTGAATTGAAGGCCCATATTCCCGCCATTGTGTCATAGTTCTCGCCCTGGTTTATGCTGTGGCTCTCCGCACCGTATATCACGGCTGTTCCTGCGGTCGGATTCTCCTCAACCATGTCTGTCGGATCCCATCCGGTCTCATCAGTGTTATCCAGTCTGGTCACCGGCACAGGTCTTCCCAGCGGGCCATAATAGTCACTGTCAAATATATCAACATATGTTCCAGACTCGCAGTTCTCATATATCCATTTGGTATCTGCAACGCACAGTCTGACGCATCCCAGTGATGCCCCGGTTCCAAGCTTGTTGAATTCCCATGTCTCAAGCGAATCCTTTGTGGTGTCCAGATAAGGCACGGAATGGAACAGGGTGTCGCCATCTATCTGTGACACATACTGGCCATAACAGTTGTCAAACAGTGCAAGCCAGTCCCACTTGAGCTGTATGTTGAACAGTCCGACAGGAGTCTCTCCCACCGGTGATACCGAACAGCGCATTGCCTTTACCGGAACAGTGTAATATCCAGCAGCGTCCAGCTTGTATATAGTAACTATATTTTCCTGTCTGTTTATCTTGATGGCGTATGGACAGCCATTGTCCGCCAGATCCTCGCCATTATAATTCTCTTCCTGCTCAGTCACCGGAACCGCTATGTCCGTACATTCCACAGTTCCCTGAACCTTGAGTTCCGCAACCTTTTCTGTTGTTGCTGCTGAGGCATCGCCATTCGTATTATCACTGTCCGCCGATGTTCCTGTGGCAACCGAGTCCTTTTCATTATGATTATCCAGTTTGCTCTTAAGTCTGTAGTTTTTCACAGCAAGGCCTATGACCAGTCCAAGCAGAATAACGCCCACTGCGTATAACGCAATTCTCTCGAGCTCCGCATGTCTCTTCCTGTTACGCTTATTTTTTTGTCTGTTATTCTTTTCCATATTTTCCATTTCTTTCTATAATATATGTCAAATGTTAGTATGCACAATCAAGCCATTTTTAATCGTTACACTTTAACATAACATTTTATATAACAAAATAAAACATTTTTCTTTAAAATTAAGCAAAAACCACATTGACTTTATCGCGAACTGTTGTACAATCGAATATCAGGCGAAAAAAATTAAGGAGGTTTATTATATATGAAAGATCTGACAGTCGGAAAGCCAATGAAAGTCATATGGTTATTTGCTGTTCCTATGATACTGGGACAGATCGCACAGCAGTTATACAGTTTTACAGACTCAGCCATCGTGGGCAACTACGTAAGCTCACAGGCACTCGCCGCGGTTGGCGCAACCTCAGTCATTTCGAATATGATAATAGGCTTCCTCAACAGCGGAACCATGGGACTTGCCATTCCTATAGCCAAATACTATGGTGCAAAGGACTATCACAATATGAGAAGATGTATCGGTGCATCGGCCATCATGACACTGCTGGCATCCATTGTCCTGACCGTTCTGAGTCTAATATTTATAAGGCCTATCCTGGTACTTCTCAAAACACCAGACGACATACTGGATATGGCAGCAAGCTACGTTATAATCATAATCGTTGGAATCATATTCTGTTCATTATATAATCTGTGCGCCAACATACTGCGTGCAGTCGGAGACAGCAAGACACCTCTTATATTCCTCGGTATATCAGTTGTACTCAATATCGTTCTGGATCTTATGTTTATAAGGGCATTTGACAGGGGAGTACGAGGTGCAGCCATCGCCACCGATATATCACAGGCGCTGGCGGGCATACTTGCCCTGATCTATATACTTGTGAAGGCCAAGCATCTGATTCCGGAGAAGGATGAATACTCCGTAGAGAAGAGTGACCGGTCAGACCTCATACAGTCCGCACTTGCCATGGGATTTATGAGCTGTATAGTGAACATCGGAACGGTCATACTCCAGAGAGCCATCAATGGACTCGGAACTGATATAGTAACCGCCCACACAGCGGCAAGAAAGATATTTGATATCCTCATGTTCATGTTATATATAGTAGGAAATGCCGTGACGACATATGTAAGCCAGAATATGGGCGCAGGCAGATACGACCGGGTACATCAGGGTGTGAGGGCTGCGATCATCATAAACACGATCATCACCACTGTCATGATAATATTCGGCTGGCTGCTCAGTCCGACACTTATAAAACTGGTTGCAGGTACATCTGCCAGCGCAATCATCGATCCGGCTGTAAGGTACGTAAGGATCGGCGTGACATGCTTCTATGTACTTGGACCTCTGTTCGTCCTGAGATGTGCCATGCAGGGAATGGGCCGGAAGATCGTTCCAGTTATGTCATCCACTATAGAATTGGTTGGAAAGGTACTTGCGGTTATGATACTCACTCCAAGACTTGGATATCTGGGTGTTACCATCACAGAGCCTATCATCTGGTTCTGCTGTACGCTGATGCTCTCTATAATGTATCTCACAACCCCTGTAGAGAAGCTTGTTGAGAAGAGACGTGCTGCAAACTGATATTGCATACAAATATAAACCAACAAATAAAGCCCCACTGCCGGTGGTCTTCATCACCGCCGACAGTGAGGCTCTTTGTATGGCTAAAATGAGTATTACTTCTTATCCTTTTTGATAACGATATAGCCTGCACCAGCCATGATAAGTGATGCTATCATTATCGCAAACATTACGTCTACAGGTGACTTATCTCCTGTATTTACCACGTTCTGTCCATTTCCACCTGTGCTTCCATCCGTTGTTGCTGCTGTGGTAGCCTCAGTTGTCTTGTCGTCATTGCCAGGCTTCTCAGTTGTTGGAGCCTCGGTAGTCTGATCCTCTGTGGTTGGATTCTCTGTTGTTGGATCTTCTGTTGTTGGATCGTCCTTACCCGGATCTGCCTCATCCTTATTTACCAGCGACTTGTCTGTTATGATAAGTCCATTCTTGTCCACTGGATTCTTCTTGAGCATATCATCTGTGAGCTTCACTGCCTGGATTCCATCAAAATAGATAGTTGAGTCAACTGTCCACTTGCCAGTGTGATCCTCCGGCACGATCGAGTTGCACCATACAGCAAATTTGACTATATCCGATGCATCGAGTGTACCACCCTTCTTACCCTTGAATGAGCTGAATGGAATAGTAACATACTGTGCCTTTGTTCCCTTTACGAAATCTGTGAGGTATACCTCAAATTCCTCGCCGCTTCCATCTGTGATCTGGATCACAAGCTTCTGTCCCATACCGTCCGGCTGTACCCACATCTCAAGCGCATTATACTTTGAGAAATCATTGTTTGTAAGCTCTGACTTAATCCTTCCTGTCCACACCTCTGATCCATTTGTCTCAAGCTTATACTTGAACGCACCGCCGTATGTGCCACCGTTCTTATGAGTCTTGTCAAGAACAAAGCTTGAGCTGCATCCTGCGGCTGAGTTAGATGTGTATGTGGAATCCAGAAGTCCGTCGCTTCCTGAATAGTACTCGAAGTCCTCGATGACATTTGCAGGAGCCTTATCCTTGGCCTTTCCAAGGCTTATGTGTGACAGCTGTGCGAGCTGCTCGCCATCTGCCAAGAGTGTGATGGTTGCTGTATCTGTCTTTCCAAGCTTGCTGAGATTCTTCTCTGTAAGATCAGCCGTGTAAAGTGTTGGCTCTGATCCTGCAGCGGCAATCTCGGCTCCAGCCTCAGCGTTGAGTGTAAGCTTAACACCTGTATCAGGATTGTTGATAATGAACTGAACCTTTGATGCATTCTTAACACCAGCCTTGAGTGTTGTCGCCTTGAGGATGGTATCTCTGTCAAATGGATATACCATGTAACCCATCTGGCCCGTGTATGTATTTGCAGATACTCCTGCAAGGGTTCCCATGTTGTTGTAGAATCCTGTGTCTCCACCAAATATTGATGAGTCGTCGTTATAATACTTTATGAAGTCATTGATAAGCTCCTGTCCATGTGTAGCATCATACTTGTATGGTACATAGAAGTTGCTGTCTCCGAAGTTGGCCCATACGAGGTAGTATGGCATGTTGTTCTTCTTCGCAATGTCGTTGACTTCCTGATACCAGTTCTTTCCTGAAGCCTCTGTTCCAACCGGATTACCCTTTACGAGAAGTCCCTCGTTGTCTGAACCGTCCTTCTTCATGACTCTGACACCGCACTCAGCGATGGCTGGTATCTTGCCTCTCTTTGCAGCTATTGATGACACGATATTACATGTTGTATCAAGACTGTCAAAGAAAGAGTTGTCTGCTGCTGCAGGGTACGAATTGTAATCGTTGTAATAGTCAAATGCAAGGATATCTACATACTCATCGCCTGGATAGTATGACACGTAAGCTGCCTCTGATGTTACAGGTCCGTTTGGCGAGTATACCCAGAGAAGGTTGTGTACACCGCTCTGCTCCATGTAATCCTTGGTATATCTGTAGAGAGACTTGTATGTCTCAGCTGTGTTCATTGATCCCCACCAGAACCAGCTTCCTGTATTCTCGTGGAATGGTCTGATCATGATAGGTATTCCGGCAGCCTGAAGCTGTGATGCGTAGTCTGCGATCACATCGAGGTAAGATGTAAATACCTCATTGTACTCTCCACCTGGGAGAATCTGCTTTACTATGTCATTTGACAGATCCTTGGACTCTGAGAAATCACATCCGTAGAAACTGTATGTTCCATCCGAGTTCTTCACTATCTTGGAGCTGGAGAAGTTTGGCATATGCATTGACAATGACACGATCGCACCATTTGCCGCTGCAGTCTTGCTGTATGCCACTGAGTTTGCCAGTGCCGAAGCCGCGTCTGAACCGCCTGCCTCCGAGCCTGTAACTGCCAGTGAGTCGATTCCGAACACACCGCTGACCTGTCCAGTCACATCATATACATCACCGAGTGACGCCTGTGGATTTACGCTTCTGCTCACATCATTCTGATGTCCGAACAGAACCTGATCACTATTCATGAGCGTATTCAGGTATGCCGCAAGTGCCTTTGCACTGTCTGCTGCATTCGCATCGCTCACTCTAACTGATGATGGCATCTGTGAAAGATCCGCTGGTGAACCAGCGCCAGGAGTCTCTGTTATCTCGACAAAATCCTTTGTTGTATCTGCCTGTGACAGAACAAGATTATCAAGATATACATTTCCCTTAAAGCTTGTGCTGCTTCCTATGATTCCTATTGTCACATCTCTGAGTGGTTTATCTGTAGGAGTAAATCCCATAGTAACTGTAACCTTCTTTAATCCATCTCCGATATCCTCTGCATCATCGTCGATGGTTGTATCTTTATTTATTATTCCATCTGCAAAAAACTTGATCTTACTTCCCTTGAGCTTTGCCGGGTAGATTATATCCACACTGAGCTGGTTGTACTGGCTCACATCCATAGCCTCTGTAGGAACACACTTAACCTTTGCCTCACTCCATGAGGAAGTTGAATCTGCTGAGTAGTCAACAGAAACCTTAAGTCTCTCATTTGCACTGTCATATGATATGTCAGGTGTGGCATTACCGGCCTTGTTGGCTGCATCGCCGTGCTTGTATGCATATCCGGCCTCTGTGCTCCACTTGTCATAATCCTCAGCCGATGAGAGATCTGAGATCACAGCAGGATCTCTCTGCTCAAGTCCGCCGCTGCTCTCCTTAACATCAAGTACCTTAACGTTGCTTATTGTGATCTTGCCAGCATATGCTGAGTTGGAATTGTACTGGAATACGATCTCCTGTACATTTCCCACCTCTGATACATCAAATGCAAATGATATATCGCACTTGCCATCGACAAAGTTCTCAGCCTTGATGAACGGATAGTCGCCTGACTTGGCGTAATCCCAGCTGTCGCCTGTCTTCATGGCACATGCAAGCTGGATCGCATTGTATGATCCGTCTGATGCCTCAGCACCGTCAAGGCCTGATATATCGCCATCAAGTGAAACCGTAGCTGTGAGTTTCGCCTTTTCACCTACAGTTGCACCCTCTATTCTCGCCATATCAGCATATGTATCGCTGTCATTGCTGGCGTACGCCTTATCCTTCCATGTCGTATCTGAAGTAGCGTCAAATGTGAGAACTGCATCTGAACTGCTCCATACTGTATTGTCTGTGATCGAAGGTGCTGCCACACCTGTCACATTTCCTGTTGCTGATGATCCGCCACCTGGCTCTTCTCCACCATCAGGCTCCTCTCCTGAATCATCACTCTGAATCTCTACATCAGATATTGATATTGTTCCAGTATATGCAGAGTTTGAATTGTACTGGAATACTATCTCGTTCACAGCTCCTGTATCCTCCACATCAAATGCAAATGATACCTGTGTCTTGCCATCTGTAAAATTTTCCGCTTTAAGGAATGGATAATCATCAGACTTGGTGTATGTCCATCCATCGCCAGTCTTGATTGCACAGGAAAGCTGGATCGCATTATACGTTCCGTCAGCAGCCTCCGCACCATCCAATCCTGAAAAATCCCCATTAAGTGTTACATTTGCCGTGAGCACAGCCTTTTTACCCACAGACACATCATCGATCCTGCCTAACTCTGGGTATGTACCTTCATCATTGCTGGCATAAATTTTATCTGTCCACTTGGCATCTGCGCCAGTGTCAAATACCAGTTTGCCTGTAGTGATGCTCCACGCCATTTCCGCAGACGGCTCTGATGCATCAGCTGAGACTATTGCCCCTGCACTTCCCCAGAATGAGCCAACCATTGCAACTGCACATGTCACAGCAACAAGTCTTGTTCTAAATCTCACCATATTTCCTTACCCTTTCTTTTTTGTGATATTCCTCCACTTTACTCACCACGAACAGCCTAATTCGTGATTAATATTTATACATATACTTATATTAACTCATTTTTTAATTGTTGAACATGTCATTAATTACCGAATATTTAAGTTGTTTTTTATTGCTTTTGCACGCCATATTAGTCAATAATTTAAGTTATTTGCAATTAATATTAGTTTCTTGTTGCCGCACGGATTGTTATAGCTCGCAGAGCGGGCAATCAGTGG
>OGRH01001631.1_pt1 | contig 13649 bp, 10 predicted proteins | sample 1553461 | NCBI WGS metagenome assembly OGRH01 (sample SAMEA2580092, study PRJEB22360) | human gut metagenome | biome: human gut; feature: human-associated habitat; material: faeces | place: Denmark | collected 2008/2010
AGCTGCGGCGCGCTGGGCGGCGTTCTGGTGGAGGACCCGGACGAAGAGAATACTCCCTTCGCCCCTTCCGAACTGCCCGCTGTGGATCTGCACGAAATGTCCAACGCCCCGCAGGGTGATCTGGGCAGCGCCATGATCTACTACGCCTTTGACAACACCGTGAACAGCTCCCGCTACCCGTACTACTCCTATATGAAGGGCTTTTGGACCGCGATGGGCCTGCACACCCGCATCGATACCACAGTCACCGTCTCTGACCTGAAACGGATGAACGATTACGGGCTGTGCATCCTCAGCGCCCACGGCTCCTACTATACCTACACCTCCGGTTTTCTGTTCAAGCAGACCCGTACCGAGCCGGTCATCCTGCTGACAGAGGAATCGGATTTCTACAAAGACCTCTACTACGGCATTGATCTGCTGACCCACCGGGTCATCAAGATCAACGGCCTGTACTGCATCACGCCCAGCTTTTTCCAGGCGGCATACCGGGGCGGCCAGCTCAAGGACACCGTAGTGCTCTCCGAGACCTGTGAGTTCCTTGGCGTGAGCGGCAGTCTGGATACCTCCATGGCCGATGCCCTGCTGGCCGGTGGTGCCAAAGCAGTGGCAGGCTATGTGAACAACGTCTACACCGTGTATTCCCGCAGTATGCTGTGGGATACCGTCAACCACCTGATCCTGGGCCAGACCCTGCAGGAATCCGTTCAGCACTCCATGGATACCTATGGTGCGGATGATCTGGTCTGGTACAACGCGCAGGGCGGCAAGCGCCCCCATGCGGCGGCAGCTTACCCGCTGCTGTTCGGTGATGTTGGGGTCCGGCTGATCGAACCGAACGCGGCACCTGTCCCACAGGTAGTACAGCAGGCCGCTTGAGCGTTGCACTTTTGCTCGATTTATATTATACTGGGGGATGGCAGAAGCTTCTGTCATCCCTTTTGTATTACGATTAAACCTCTCAGTCGCCTGCGGCGACAGCTCCCCTGATAGGGGAGCCATTGATAAAAAGAGAAAAGAATTGCCTAAAACGAAAAGGGACAGATAAATGATCGACAAGAACAGATTAGAGCAAAAATGTTCCATGTGGAACATTGCGCTGACCGGGGAACAGCTGGACCAGCTGGATGCCTTTGCGCAGATCCTGGTGGACTACAACCAGAAGGTCAATCTGACCGCCATCACCGACCCGGAGGGCATTGAGGACAAGCACTTCCTCGACAGCCTGCTGTTTGCCAGCCAGCCCGAGGTGGCAGGGAAGATGGTGGACGTGGGTGCCGGTGCCGGATTCCCGGGCATCGTGACAAAGATCTACAAGCCCGAGCTGGAGCTGACCCTGATGGAGCCCACCGGCAAGCGGGTGGAGTTCTTGAAGTACGCCTGTGCCCAGCTTGGCCTGATCGGCGTGGAGTTTGCCAAGGAGCGCGCAGAGGAAGCCGCCCGCAAGGTGTGGCGGGAGCGGTTTGACCTGGCTTCAGCCCGCGCGGTGGCGGCCCTGCCCATGCTGGCAGAATACTGCCTGCCGCTGGTGAAGGTGGGTGGAAACTTCCTTGCCATGAAGGGCGCTTCCGGGGAAGAGGAGCTGGCCGCGGCCCGCGGGGCCATCAAAAAACTGGGCGGTGCCTATAAGGAGACCCGCACCCTGCACCTGCCCGGCGGCGATACCCGCACCCTGATTTTGTGCCAAAAGATTTCGCAAACTCCGACAGCCTACCCCAGAAACGGCGGAAAAATCGCAAAAAGCCCGCTGAAATAACGGAATAGCGAACAAAATATGCAAAACCCTGCCGAACGAAATTTCTGGCAGGGTTTTTGTTTGTGTGGTACACTGGCTCTGAACCAACTTTTCCACATTTTCCCGGGAAAGCGTGGAAAACAAACCCGGATATGCCGCAAAAAGGAGGAGCCGTGTTATGTTTGAACGGAAGAAGTCCGCCGGAAAAATTTATTTCCTGCCCATCGACCAGATCCATCCGTCGCCGTTCCAGGCGCGCCGGACCTTTGAGGAACAGGAGCTGGCAGGCCTTGCCCAGAGCATCCGTGAAAACGGCCTGCTGCAGCCCATCTCGGTGCGTAAAGCAGCCGAAGGTTACGAGCTGGTGGCAGGGGAGCGGCGGCTACGCGCCTGCAAGCTGGCCCAGATGACCACCATTCCGGCCATCCTGTGCAGCTATGCCGATGAGCAGACGGCGGCCCTCGGCCTGCTGGAAAATATTCAGCGCACCGACCTGAACCCCTTTGAGCAGGCGCAGGGCCTGCGGGACATTCTGGTGCTGTGGGACTGCACCCAGGCCGAGGCCGCCAAGCGGCTGGGCATGGCGCAGCCCACACTGGCCAACAAGCTGCGCCTGCTGCAGCTCACGGGGGACCAGCGCCAGTTCGTGCTGGACAACAACCTCACCGAGCGTCACGCGCGGGCCGTGCTGCGCCTGCCGGAGAACCGCCGCAGCGAGGCGCTCATCAACATTGCCAAGCGGCGGCTCAACGCCCGTCAGACCGATCGGTACATCGAACAGCTGCTCAACAGCACCGCAAAAGGGCGGCACCGCATCTCCATGGTCCGGGATGTGCGCATCTTTGTGAACACCATCGACCATGCCATCCGACTGATGACCGACAATGGGGTACCGGCCACGGCCCACCGGGAAGAGAAGGATGGCTACATCGAATACACGGTGCGCATCCCCACGGCGGCAGCGGAGAAGTGAACTGTTCCATGTGGAACAGAAAAAACGTGTAAAAAATCTGCAAAATACGCCTTGAAAGAGAACTTTTTGCCTTGTAAAAACGGAAAACAGAAGAAAAATACGCACAAAAACGCCTGAAAGCGGTTCAAAAAGCCAAGGGAGTGTGCTATACTACTAGTTGAGATGTCCGCGCGACGGGAAACGAGCGGGCACAACTGCGAATGTTCCATGTGGAACAACCAAAATTTCCCGGAAGGAAGAAATGCGCGTGGCAAAAATTGTAGCAATCGCAAACCAGAAAGGCGGCGTCGGCAAAACGACTACTACAGTCAATCTCGGCGTGGGCCTTGCAAACACCGGTAATAAGGTTTTGCTGATTGACGCTGACCCGCAAGGGAGCCTCACGGTGAGCCTCGGTGTAAAGAACCCTGACGAGTTGGATGTGTCGCTATCTACGCTTATGCAATCGGTTATAGAAGATGAACAGCCTCCCGGCAACGCGATTATCGCCCACAATGAAGGCGTTGATCTGCTTCCTTCCAACATTGAACTGTCCGGCATGGAAACGGGCCTGTTTAATGTTATGAGCCGTGAGTACGTTCTGAAATCCTGTATCGAGGGTATGAAAAAGAACTACGACTATATCCTTATCGACTGTATGCCTTCTCTGGGAATGATGACGGTCAATGCGCTTGCTGGGGCAGACAGTGTGATTATTCCATCTCAGCCGAACTTCCTGTCAACCAAAGGTCTTAACTTGCTTCTGCGCTCGATTGCGAAAATCAAGCGGCAGATCAATCCGAGACTGAGGATCGACGGCATTCTGCTGACGATGGTAGATAACCGCACCAACAATGCAAAGTCGATTATCACATCGCTCCGTTCTTCAGTAGGAGAAAACATCCGCGTGTTCGAGTCTGAAATTCCCTTTTCGGTAAGAGCAGCGGAGTGCAGTCTTTCCGGAGAAAGCATCTTCTCCCACGACAAGAACGGGAAAGTAGCAGCAGCGTATGAGGCACTCACGAAGGAGGTGACAGAGATTGAAGAACGTGCAAAAAATCGACCTGGGCCTGACTGGATACGATGAGTTGTTCGCAAATGACGAGGAACGCAAGGTAAACAAGCTCCCTCGCATTTTCGATATTCCCATCTCGGAGATTGATGATTTTCCCGACCATCCCTTCAAGGTGAAAATTGATGAGGATATGGACCAGCTTGTTCAGAGTATCAAAGAGCGCGGGATCATCACCCCTGTCACACTTCGCCCGAAGGAAGACGGACGCTACGAGATTGTATCTGGTCATCGCCGGAAAAAGGCTTGTGGGCTTGCAGGACTGGACACCGTTAAGGCAGAAGTCCGCGAGATGAGCCGCGACGAGGCCATTATCTTGATGGTTGAATCCAACCTACAGCGTTCCACCATCCTTCCGAGCGAAAAGGCATTTTCGTACAAGATGCGTCTTGAAGCCATGAACAGGCAGGGACAGCGCACAGACCTAACTTCGACACCAGTGGTGTCAAAGTCTCGTTCAAACGAGGAATTGGGAAGTGAGCATGGGGAAAGCCGTGAGCAAGTAAGACGATATATTCGACTAACAGAGCTTGTTCCTCGTCTGCTTGACCTTGTTGACGAGGGACGTATCGCGTTCAGACCGGCAGTTGAATTGTCCTACCTCAAAAAGGAGGAGCAGGAAGACTTGCTGGAGGAAATCTCCTATGCTGACGCGACGCCATCCCTTGCCCAGGCAATCAAGATGAAGAGATTCTCCCAGGAAGATAAGCTCTCCAATGAGGTCATTGAGTCCATCATGAGTGAAGAGAAGCCAAACCAAAAGGAGAAGATCCGCATTAAGTATGAAGATGCGAGACGGTTCATTCCTGACAGCGTTCCGTACAACAAAACCGGTGAGTATATTATGAAAGCGCTTGAGTATTATCACCGGGTACAGGAACGTCAGAAAGACCGAGGTGAAGCAAGATAACCCTTACGCCAAGGGAGTGGTGTACCCTTTGGGAGAAGCTTTGCTGTTTCCCCCTCTCACACTCTCCCCCTGTTTCACCAGCTTACCAGCTCAAAGGAAGAAGAGTAAGGAGATAGGCATACCTTTGCCTTACAAAACGGATGACCGTACAATGATGGTGAGAAAAATCAAGGAGGCGATCCTATGAGAAAGTCACTTATCATCACGGTTGTCATTGTCCTGCTGTGTTTATGCGGATGCGAAGCCGTTGTAACGGTTCCAGAGAGTCCTGAACCGACTAAAGCAAGCGAAATGCTGCTGACAACGACTGCCGCAGAAGAAAGCACAGGTAAGCTGGAAGCAACCACCACATCAAGCGTTGAAATAGATGTACCTGAAAAGAACGAAGAAGAATCAGGAACCCCGACAGAAGATGTTGTCTCTGTGGACAATAAAGCTGACCTGGCAGAGAAGAATGGCCTGGTAAGTTCAGAAAGCACTGTCCCTTCTTTTGAGGAAGTAAAAGCGGATAAGCCTTCGGAGCAAACCGAGACTCAACTGTCAGCACCGAGTGAACCACCCAGGGAAACGGAACAGTCCAAGCCTACAGAGCAGCCGGTTGCCACTGAACCCGATGAAGCACCGGCAGAACCTCCGGCACCTACGGAGCCAACTGCGATAACCGAACCACCGATCCCTTCTGAGACAGAACCACCGGTGGAGACACAGCCAAAGACCGCATACGATTATGAGTTTGATATCAATGCGATCCGTTCTGACTGCATTGCTATCGGTCAGGGTATGGGCTACACGCTGAATACCTCGCTGTCTCCGCAGAATGCGACATGGTGGAACCCGATAACAGCATCGGAGTCCAATCAAGGAAGCGGACTGCGGTCCAGGCTGGAACAGTATATTTGCTTCCACACCGTAGAAAACCTCAGTGCCTATGGTCTCGATGAGATCACGGAGTTCAACATCTGCTGCGAATCAATCGGCGGCGGCTCTTACGTCATCTACTTTGTATTCGCATAACATCAAAACACAACAACAAGGACGAAGTCCTCTGCTGAAATAGCGGAGGGCTTTTTCTTTATCAAAAAAATGAAAGGATGAAAAGTCGATATGAATGGTATTACCAAATCCAAGAGCACGAAGCTGCTCTCGGCACTTCTTGCTGTCCTCATGATCGTCGCAATGCTTCCTACAACGGCGTTTGCATGGTCTGTCGAGGAAGGCACGAAGTGTACCTCCACGTATGGAGATCATTATGTCGGTTCTGATGGAGAAATGTTCTACAGCAAGCCGACCACCACGGCCATCTTCTATAACGATGACGGCAGTTTCTATGTGAAGACCTACAGCTCCGGCAATGCCAAGTACAAATATATGATGATCGACGGCAACGGCAATCAGCATCATGTGTAAGAGGATGTATGCGCGTACCTCTGACGGCGATTTCATCCTTCCGATGATGCGCGAAGCGATGAATACCATCATTGCTGACAACACGCATCTGACTGAACGCTGCGAAGCAATGCTGACGGCGTTGAACAGCGATCTGGCGAGACCGCTGGAACCTTCTTATGACGAGCTGAACCCTCCACCGGAGCCGGAAAAAGAGTATCGTTTCTCCCTTGGCGATACCGTCTATCTTGGAACGCATGAGTATGAAGTGCTTTCCTTCGACGAGAATGAAGTGGTCCTGTATGATACGCAGTTTCCTCTGTTCAACAAGACCATGACACGCGGGGAGTTTGAAGACCGGCTAAAGGAAAACCCGTTGAACGATCACTTGCTTCACGCGGTAGAAGAACCTCAGATTGAAGCGACTGACGAAACAGCGGTTGCTGTGGAAGAGCCAGAAGAATCGGTAGAAAGCGGTCCTTTCATCGACCACTATTATGTTGTCGAAGACCTCTCTGCAGCGCCATTATCGGTAACGGAATACCCTGATCGAGAAGAAGCGCTGGAAGCATACTTTGCTCTGCCGGTAGATACCATGAAAGCCTTTGGTGTAGTCAATACCAAGGAGCTGCCCGGCAGTCTGGACTTCATTCAGTGCAGAGATGGCAAAGACACTCTGATTGAGGACTATGCCAAAACGGATGATGACTCATGGAGAAACCCTGAAATTGAAGGGCTCGTTGACCAGCTAAAAGAAAAGCTGGCCGAGCGCGACAAGCCGATTGCACCGCCTCCGCAGAAACAGCGCAGCGGCAAGGTGACGCCCCATGTACTGCTTCCCGAAATCAATACCGACTACAGAACCAACTTCAGAATCGAACGTGACGATATCGGTGTTGGTACACCGCTGGAACGGTTCCACCACAACAGGATGGCCATTCAGCTTCTGAAAAAGCTGGAGGATGAACACCGACTGGCAGATACAAATGAGCAGCGTATCCTTGCGGATTACGTCGGCTGGGGCGGTCTGTCAGATTATTTCAAAGAGGACAATCCCCATTATCAGGAGCTGAAGGAGCTTCTGGCAGAAGATGAATACGCTTCTGCCAGAGAGTCCACGCTGACGGCGTTTTACACGCCTCCAGTCGTTATCAAGGCGGTCTACAGCGCACTTGAGAATATGCACTTCAGGACCGGCAACGTGTTGGAGCCTTCCTGCGGCATCGGCAACTTCATGGGGCTTGTACCGGAGTCTATGGCAAGCGCAAAGTTCTATGGTGTTGAGCTTGACAGCATTTCCGGCAGGATCGCCCAACAGCTTTACCAGAACTCCAGCATTGCCGTGCAGGGCTTTGAAGACACCAACCTTCCGGACAGCTTTTTCGACGCGGCTGTAGGCAATGTCCCCTTTGGCCAGTTCAAGGTGCCTGACAAACGCTATGATAAGCACAACTTCCTGATCCACGATTACTTCTTTGCCCGCACCCTGGATAAGGTTCGCCCCGGCGGTGTGGTGGCGTTCATCACATCAAAGGGAACGATGGACAAGGAAAACCCGGCAGTCCGCAAGTATATCGCCCAGAGAGCTGACCTGCTTGGGGCGATCCGACTGCCAAACAACACCTTCAAGGATGCAGCAGGCACAGAAGTCACATCGGATATCATCTTTCTGCAAAAGCGAGACCGTCTGATCGACATTGAGCCGGAGTGGGTTCACCTCGCAACAGACGAAAATGGCATCCGCATGAACTCATACTTTGTCAGCAACCCGGAAATGGTGCTTGGCGATATGCAGATAATCAGCGGTGCACACGGTCCGGAGTCGGCTTGTGTAGCTTATGAGGACGCGGAGCTGGGAGATCTGCTGCAGGACGCTATTCAAAACATCCACGCTGAGATTACCGAGTTCGAGCTGGATGATCTCGAAGCTGAGGACGAAGACCTCTCTATTCCCGCAGACCCGTCCGTCCGAAACTTTAGCTATACGGTGGTAGACGGCAAGCTCTACTTTCGAGAGAACAGCCGAATGAACCCTGTTGAGGTTTCCATGACGGCGGAAAACCGTATCAAGGGCATGATCGCCATCCGCGACTGTGTAAGGACGCTCATCGAGTATCAGACGGAAGACTATTCCGATGCTGAGATTCAGGCGGAGCAGGTCAGACTGAATGAACTCTACGATGACTTCAGCAAAAAGTATGGGCTGATCAACGCAAGGGCAAACAATTCCGCCTTCAGCTCCGACAGCTCCTACTGCCTGCTTTCCTCTTTGGAGGTGCTGGACGATGAGGGCAACTTCATCCGAAAGGCAGATATGTTCTCCAAGCGGACAATTAAGCAGAAGGTTACGATCCTCTCTGTGGATACTGCGTCGGAAGCGTATGCACTTTCACTTGCCGAAAAAGCCAAGATCGACATGCCCTATATGATGGAGCTGACCGGCAAGAGTGAGCAGGAACTGTTTGAGGACTTGAAAGGAGTTATCTTCCTGAATCCCATGCACACGAGCGACGAAGACGGCAGGCCGAAGTATCTCCCTGCCGACGAATACCTTTCCGGCAATGTCCGCGAGAAGCTCGAATGGGCGCGGCGCAGCGCAGAGCTCTATCCGGAGGATTATTCCGAGAACGTGCGAGCGTTGGAAGCTGTGCAGCCCGTTCACCTGACGGCAAGCGAGATTTCTGTCAGACTCGGTGCGACCTGGCTTCCTCCGGAGATTGCAGAGCAGTTCATGTTTGAGCTGTTCGGCACACCGAGGTACTGCCAGTGGAACATCCATGTTCACTACGCGCAGTACACCGGCGAATGGAATGTGGAGGGGAAATCCTATGACCGCAGCAATGTAAAAGCCCACAACACCTACGGCACCGGCAGAGTTAATGGCTATAAGATCATGGAGGAAACCCTGAACCTCCGAGATGTAAGAATCTTCGACTACATCGAGGACGGAAACGGCAGAAAAACGGCTGTGCTCAACAAGAAAGAAACCGCCATCGCACAGGGCAAGCAGGAGCTTATTAAGCAGGCCTTTGCTGATTGGATTTGGAGCGATCCGGAACGCCGGGAGCAGCTAACCAAGCTGTATAATGAGAAGTTCAACAGCATTCGCCCCCGTGAGTATGACGGCAGCCACCTGAATTTCGTGGGAATCAATCCGGAGATCACGCTGAGGCCGCATCAGGTCAATGCCATTGCCCATATCCTCTACGGCGGCAACACCCTGCTTGCGCATGTAGTTGGGGCTGGGAAGACCTTCGAGATGGTAGCGGCGGCCCAAGAGAGCAAACGGCTGGGCTTGTGTCAGAAAAGCCTGTTTGTGGTCCCCAATCATCTGACGGAGCAATGGGCGAGCGAATACCTCCAGCTCTATCCCTCCGCCAATATTCTTGTCGCCACCAAGAAGGACTTTGAGACCAAGAACCGCAAGAAGTTTTGCGGGCGCATTGCCACCGGCGACTACGATGCGGTCATCATTGGGCACAGCCAATTTGAAAAGATCCCCATGTCCCTGGAACGACAGCGTGCCATCCTGCAGCAACAGCTGGATGAAGTGCTGGACGGCATTTCTGAATTGAAGAAAAACCGTGGGGATAATTTCTCCATCAAGCAGCTGGAGCGAACCAAGAAAACGGTCAAGCAGAAGCTGGACAAGCTCAATGACCAGTCCCGCAAGGATGATGTTGTGACCTTTGAAGAGCTGGGCGTTGACCGTATCTTCATCGATGAGGCGCATTACTATAAAAACCTCGCCGCATTTACAAAAATGCGGAATGTGGGCGGCATCAGCCAAACCGAGGCCATGAAGTCCAGCGACCTGTATATGAAGTGCCGGTATTTGGACCAGCTGACCGGCGGCAGAGGCGTTGTGTTTGCCACCGGCACACCCATCTCCAACAGCATGGTGGAGATGTACACTATGCAGAAGTATCTCCAGTACAGCACACTTAAAAGGAACGACCTGCTCCACTTCGATGCATGGGCGTCTACCTTCGGCGAGACGGTGACGGCTATCGAGCTTTCCCCGGAGGGCACGGGCTACCGCGCCAAAACGAGGTTTGCCAAGTTCTATAATCTACCGGAGCTCATGGCAATGTTCAAGGAGACCGCAGATATTCAAACGGCGGATATGCTCAAGCTCCCCGTGCCGGAGGCCCATTACCACAGCGTTGTTTTGAAGCCATCAGAAACGCAGAAAGAAATGGTGGCGGGGTTGTCTGAACGAGCCGAGCGTGTCCGCAATAAGATGGTGGATTCCAGCGTGGACAACATGCTCCTCATCACCAATGACGGCAGAAAACTTGCCTTGGATCAGCGGCTCATGAACGATATGCTCCCCGACAGCGAGACAAGTAAGGTGGGCGCGTGTGCGGAGAATGTTTTTGACATCTGGCAGCGCACTGCCGACCGGAAATCGACACAGATGGTGTTCTGCGACCTGTCTACGCCCCACGGCGACGGCAAGTTCAATGTGTACGATGATCTCCGGAACAAGCTGATTGCCAAGGGCATTCCGGAAGAGGAAATCGCCTATATCCACACAGCAAACTCCGAGGCGCAAAAGAAAGAGCTGTTTGGCAAGGTGCGCTCCGGTCAGGTGCGTGTGCTCATCGGTTCCACGCAGAAAATGGGAGCCGGCACCAATGTGCAGACGAAGCTTGCGGCACTTCATCATTTGGATTGTCCGTGGCGACCGTCTGACCTGCAGCAGCGGGAAGGACGAATCATCCGCCAGGGCAACGAAAACAAGGAGGTCGATATTTACACCTATGTTACGGAGAACACCTTCGACAGCTACCTGTATCAGTTGGTGGAATCCAAGCAGAAGTTCATTGGGCAGATCATGACCAGCAAATCCCCAGTGCGCTCTGCGGAGGACATTGACGAAACGGCCCTGAGCTATGCGGAAATCAAGGCACTGTGCGCCGGCAATCCCCACATCAAGGAGAAGATGGATCTGGACATTGATGTGTCCCGTCTGAAGCTGCTCAAGGCAAACCATCTGAGCCAACGCTATTCGCTGGAGGATCAAATCCTGAAGGAGTTCCCCCAGAGAATTCGGTCGTTGGAACAGCGCATTGAGGGCTATCAGGCGGATATTGACCAGCGCAAAAGAAATACCGAGCCCAACGAGGACGGCTTCTCTCCGATGATTATGCCGGGTGGCACGGTAAGGGAAAAGAAGGCCGCCGGCGATGCCATCCTCGGCCTTTGCAAGTCCATGACAAGCCCCGATCCGATTCCCATCGGCCAGTACAGAGGCTTCGATATGGAACTGTCCTTCGACACCTTCAGCCGGGAATATAAGATCACACTGATTCATCAGCTGCGGCATACGGTAACGCTGGGAACGGACATCTTCGGCAACATTCAGCGACTGGACAACACCCTCGGCGCTTTTGAGGAACGGATGGCGGCGTGTGCCGAGCAGATGGAGAACACCCGGGTTCAGCTTGAAAACGCAAAGGCTGAGGTACAGAAGCCCTTTCCCCAGGAGGAAGAGCTTGCAGCGAAAACCGCCCGCCTGAATGAGCTGAACGCCCTGCTCAATCTGGACAAGAAAGAGAATGAGATCGTGGACGGCGAGCGAGGCGAGGAGGAGCCGCAAAAAGCGACCATAGACAGAGAACGCTAAGGAGGCAAACCACAGCGGCAGTGCAGGATATCTGCGTTGCCGCTGTGATTTGCAAGCTGGAAAATACGCCGAGCGTGTGATATAATGGGACTGACAAATCGGAATTTGTGATGGTAGATAATATGGAATGGTTTAATGTTTTTGGGCTGATTTTTATTGCAGTCATTATGATACCCAATGTTGTATTTGCGATTAAGTGCAAAGATGGATTTGATAATAAGTGGAACAATAAATATGTTGAGGTCACAGAACAAGTAGGGAGATTGGGTTGTTTCGGATTCATGATAATCAATATTCCGGGAACTTGGTTCGGGTGGTGGTCTGACGAAACATTTGCAGTATATCTGATTGTAGATACCATATTGGTAATGCTTTATTGTGCTATTTGGATTATATGTTTTAAGAAAAACAGCGTTTTCAGAGCATTAGCACTTTCTATTATTCCTTCAATGTTGTTCTTATTTAGTGGGATTATGAGTAGGTCAGTGCTATTGATTATTGCATCAGTATTATTTGCACCAAGTCATATTGTGATTTCATATAAAAATGTAAAATGATATTTACAACTTCCAGTTTGTCGATCCACGGCAGCCTTTCAACAGGCTGCCGTATTCGCTTTTCAGAAGATTTTCATTCGCACATTTGCCATGATGCGCATTTGCGGATACAATGTGGGCAGAAAGGAATGGAGGTGCTGCAAATGCTTCGCCGTAAAGCTGAGAAACGAATTGTTGAGCTGTCCCCTGACGAGGCGCGGCTGTTGCGGGAAGCGCTTCTTGCTTTTCGCAACAAGCTACTTTCTGCCGGAAAGCCAACAGAGGATGTGAACGAGTTGATTATCAAGGTGATGAAATGAGGAGGAGCGCGTTTGGCAAACTTTTATATTTCCGATCTGCATATCGGGCATGAAAATATTCTGCGGTTTGATAACAGACCGTTTGCGGATGTCAATGAGATGAATAACAAGCTCATAGAGAATTGGAACGCCAGAGTACGCAGCGATGACACAGTATACATCCTTGGCGATTTCATCTGGGCAAAAGAAAGCGAGTGGCCATCCATTGTTGGTTCACTTGCCGGCAATAAGGTGCTGATACGGGGCAATCACGATCCCAAGCAATTCAGCGCCGCCACAAGGCGCATGTTTCAGGAAATCACGGATTTGAAGGAAATCAAGGACAGCGGCAAGCATGTTGTGATGTGTCATTATCCAATCCCATTCTTCCGTGCAGGTTTTGCCCCAACTGCGTTCATGCTCTACGGTCATGTCCATCAGACGATTGAATACGAGTATATCGCAAAGCTCCGGCGTGAGGTAAAGGCAAACGCTACCGGTTACGGCACACCGAACGGGAACTTCATCAATGTCGGTTGCATGATGCCGTATATGGACTATACGCCGAGAACACTGGATGAGATTATAGAAGGAGATGCAAGGTATCATGAAGAAAATCCCGACGCTCTTTGAGCGGGTATTTGATACATACATTGTCTCCGTGTGGATGATCTGATTTCGACCCAAAACCAAATAATCTTTACGCAGCCGCTTGGTTTCCAAGAGAAATCAGGCGGCTTTTTCTATGGAGGGAGTGATTTTATGATATGGGAAGCCTAATCTACTATGGTGCACTATTCCTTGCAAAGGTGCTTGACAATGCACTCAGCACAACAAAGACAATACTGATTCAAAGAAGTCGGTGGCTGCTTGCCGGGATTGCGGTGGTACTGTCCGACTTTATCTATTTCTGGCTAACAAAGAGAATTGTTTCAGGTGACAACAATTGGGCGATTCTCATCGTCTCTCTTGCTGGCGGCGTGGGCTGTGCACTTGCCTGCCTGTTCAGCGAGAAGTTGTCAAAGGACAGAACCTATGTAAATGTGATCATGTCGGACAATCTCAGAGCTATGCGAAATTTCCGGGACTTTCTGGCCACCCATCACATAACAAATGTGGCTGCCGAT
>OGRH01001636.1_pt1 | contig 13614 bp, 8 predicted proteins | sample 1553461 | NCBI WGS metagenome assembly OGRH01 (sample SAMEA2580092, study PRJEB22360) | human gut metagenome | biome: human gut; feature: human-associated habitat; material: faeces | place: Denmark | collected 2008/2010
TCCGTTTCGTACTCACAAAAGTAACTTGCCGAATGCTGGCGCATCGGAGCGGCTGGCCGCTGTTTCGCATGGCGAAAGATGGTCCGGGAAACCTAACCACCAATGTATCCAAGTATGAAGAATCAGAGAACCAAGTACATCAAGGTCAGAATGACACCGGAGGAAGTACAACAGTTTAAAGAGAAATCTGCCTCCTATTCATCCGTGAGTCACTATATACGTTCAGCACTGGCAGAGTATTCAAATATCGGAACCAAAAGGCAGCTCGAACTGATGAATAATCTCGGTCTGTTTTACCGCAAATATCAGAATGAACTTTCCTGGGCTGGAGGAAACCTTAATCAGTCGGTTAAACGTGCCAATGAGCTTGCGGTAGCCGGATTACTTGCACCCAGCTATATTCAGGAAGTTCTGTTACCTATTATCCTTGAAACTCAGGAAACATTGAACAGAATAAAGAAAGACCTTGATTCTCTGACACAGAAAGCTGTCAGAATCTGAATTGCAGACTACACGATATTCAATCATTTCAGATATTATTATTGCGTAACCGTAGATTAATGAGTTTGAGGTATTTCGGTTACTCAGTCACATAAACCATGATAATTAGAATTCAATATGATAGCAACCATATTACCGGGAAGCACTAACTTCCATGCTGTCGGTTACAATGAACATAAAGTCTCGAAAGGTGTTGCACGGCTTATCGAGATTCAGAATTTCGGTTCACTCGGAACATTTCACAAACCTACCCCGAGTGAGCTGGTCGGTTATCTCCAGAAGTACAGTTCACAGAACAGCAGAATCAGGAAACCACAGTTTCATGTGGCCATATCATGCAAGGGACACGAAATGTCGGAAGATGAGTTGCTGGATTTTGCACACCAGTATCTCAAGGAAATGGGATACGGAGAATCCGGTCAGCCGTTGCTTGTTTACTCCCATTATGACACGGAGAATACCCATCTTCATATCATCACTTCGAGAGTGGCACCTGATGGAAGAAAGATTCAGCACAGCCATGAGCGCAGACGTTCCCAGGAAGTCATTGACCGTATTCTTGGTAACGACAGGAAGAAGAAAACTGAAGATGACATTAATTTGGCCAAGCAGTACACGTTCTCTTCATTTGCCCAGTTCAAGGCAATAATGGTTTCCATGGGCTATGAGGTTTATCAGAAAGATGAGGATGTATTCGTCAAGCATGGTGGAAAGGTTCAGAAGGACATTCCTTTGTCTGAAATAGAAAGCCTGTTCAAGAGCGGTTATCGGGAAAGGAACCGTTGCCGTCAGCTCAGAAGTATATTAAAGAAGTACCGTGATGTAAGTTCCAACAAGGAGGAACTGCAGAAGGAACTGAAAACGAAGTTCGGTATTGACATTGTGTTCTTCGGCAAGAAGGATTCTCCATACGGATATATGCTAGTTGATCATTCAAACAAGACCGTCATTCATGGTGCAAGAGTGCTGGCTGTAGAGGAACTTCTGGACTTCGCTACTCCTGAAGAACGGTTCAATCGGATTGAGGACTATATTGACCGGTTACTAACCTCAATCCGAAGATTACCCAGGGTGAAATATACAGTAAAATCAGGAAGCAGCGTGCCTATATCAAGAAAGGTATCATCTATTTTGATGACCAAAGCCGTCCGTTGAAACCTTTTATGGCAGAAGCAATTGACCGTAATAACCGTATAGCTATGGTAGAAATGTTCAGTCCGGCTACTGAGGCTGAACGGGATTTGCTTTGTAAGATATTTAAGGTTTCCCGGAAAGATTTAGTAGATATATCTCCGGAAAGAACACAATATCATACTGATGCTGTAAACCGTTTGCGTGAGATATTCAATGATGAAACAGTAACCTCTATCAGAAGGCAACTGCATGAAGAAGGTTTTACTATCTGTCATGATGAGGATGCAACTTATGCCATCAACTTCAAACAGCATATCATTATAAACCTTACTGAAGAGAACTTTAATCTTCAACGGTTAAAGGAACAGCGGATGAAGCAAATTGAACGATATAAACCCCAACAACCAACAAAACCTACTTCACGCTTCTCTAGCAAAGCCAAGCTGCGTGATGCAGGTGGTGGCAGTCATAGTGAGAAACGTGAGTGGGAAGTTGGTCAGAAAGGTAACTATGATAATGTTGATGATGAACGTTCAATAAAAAGATAATCAAAAACACTAAAAATATTAATCATCAATACATTTTCCCATTTCAATATATATAATTACCTTTGTCTTCCTTGCCATCCATTGTATAAGCCAAACAAGATACAATGTAAAAATGACAAGGTTAAATATATGAATAAAAGTATAAAAAGACATCTCAACTTTTTGAACTGTTAGGGTTGGGCTCTGTCTCAAAAAATGATAACAGTCCAGTGCTCATGTGGCAAGCCTGTACATGTTCGTTCTTACTAGAGGTTCCGATTTGGCAAACTGGAATACGTGAGAGAACATTGTAGAAGTTTACCTGCTAAAAGGTAAATAGCGCATAGAGGGGTGACAGCCCTCTATTTTTTTATTTAATTTTAAGATTTTAAGGTGAACCCCATTATATTATTTAGACTACCACAAATATTTACTTATATTTATATCCATATTTACTAAGTATGGGAGTTGGAGTTTTATTTCGACCTTGCTCAGATATTAAATATAAGTTTTTCCTTGCTCTAGAAGCAATAACATACAATATTCGTTTAGCACTCTCTTCCTTATTTGACTCACTAAAATGTGGAACATAGCCATCTAACAGTCCAAAAGCTATTACTGTATCAAATTCTGCTCCTTTTACCCCATGGTTTGTTGAGATAGTAATTCCTTTTTTTTGTTGAAAGACTTTTCTAAATGCATCAATGTGCGTTATAAACTCTGCACCTTTCTTTTTTAAACTATCAATACGTTTTTCAGAGCTATCAAAAAAAGCATTATAATGCAATTCTAAATAGTTATATTGATGTAAATCGACATCTAATTCACGGAGAAACTGAAAGAAAAACTTTCTTAAATACTCTAAGCCTTCTTGTTCATTTACAGATATACTGTTGCAAATATATAATATCTTTTTAGCAGATAGATTTCTATCAATTCCTATTGATATTAGATCTGTTTTTATTTCATTAGCCCAACGAAGCCTTCTTATATATAAAGATGGTGTTGCATCTGTTAATATAATACGTGATAATTTATACCAAAAGTTATCTATATCTCGTGCAAAAGGCGCCATACCAGGACCATCAAAACTGTATTGAGGTAAACGAGCCATTAGATTTCTTGTCAACCCAGATAAGTGAATCCACCATGGTGCAAGAACGCATATTTCATTTGGAGAAATACCACATTCATCAATATTGAATTGAATTATGCGAATTATTTCATCCTCTAAATCATTAATTGAAACTATTTTGTTATAACGAATAATGCTTTGATAATCTTTATATTTTCCAACCGCTTCTATCGTGTTATCATAGGTCTTGAAATAATCAAAGTACGATACAAGAAGAGATGATGACCTATAATTCTTAGTTAGTGATAATTCATTAAAATGTAATCCAGTTGTTTTCTCTAAATCAACTTTAGTCATAGGAAATCCACCTAAATTACTAAATATAGATTGATTGGGATCTCCTACAATGAAAGCCTTATTATTCTTTCCAATCTTTAAAATGGCACCTAGAATCATATATTGTAATTCTTTTGTATCCTGATATTCATCAACTAATACAAAAGGGAAAATATGTGACAATGTTTTACAAATGCCTTTATTATCTCTTAAAAGGAGATATGAATAATATAGGATCAGTTCAAAATCAATTTCTTTATTTTCTTTTAGATTTTGAAAATAGCTTTTAATTATAGACACTACTGATTCTTTTTTCTGAGAATTTGTACATTTTACAACCAATCCACGTGATGTAAAATAAAAACACTGGCAATCCCAATATGTAATTTTAGGCTTTGTAGATGCATATGGAACACATAAAGAAGTTAAATAGGATTCCGTATCGTGTGCGTTAATAATAGTATATCCATATTTAAGTTCTTCAATATACATATGATAAGGTTTGAGTATCCATTCAACACAAAATGAATGAATAGTACCAATCCATAATTGTTTAGTATCTATTCCTAACAATTCGATTCGTTCTTTTATCTCATCTGCTGCACGATTTGTATATGTAATGGCTATTATATATTGTTTATTTGAATTCAATTTAGATAATTCATAAGCAATTTTATAGGTTAGAGTTCTTGTTTTACCACTACCTGGACATGCTACTAATAAAACACTATCTTCATAAAATATAGCATTCTCTTGCTCTGGATTCAGATCTCCATTTTTCCACACAAACATATTTAAAGTCGATTTAATATATATAAAATAGGTTCTGTCTTTTGTATCCCTTTTCCTAAACACTCTTTTAATTCACCTAAGGTAATTTCATCTTTTTTATATGTAAGCAGATCGTTTTTCAGTTTGTCAATTTCTTCACTTTGTTTGTATGTGCTTAATACATATGTGAAAATCTGTAATAATAGCTCCTTGGAAAATTCAGGTTTAGCAAAGATAATGGCATCCAATATATAATTAGGAATATGAGTGGATGATGTTATATACTTACCCAAAAGTATAGCATACCATCCTTTTCCCATTTTATTAGCCATTGTTAAAATTCTTTTTCCGTATTTTTTTATGTCTTCTGATTCTATCTCTTCTTTAGATTTTTGAATAGCTTGTTCATCAATATACACCTTTTTTATTGTTGACAAAACAGCTTTTTTATTACCAGCTTCCAAAAAATCTATTTCAAATGTATGAGGTGCATAAAATGCTCCTATCCACTTATTTTTCTTTTTTAAAGCATCCAAGTTTTCTTTTCGAGTCTTTCCTCTTTTCGAAGCTTCCGTCTTTTCTCCTGTAATCGAGACATCTAAATCTGTAATAATTGCGCATCTTTTCTTTATTCTATGATTATGAAAGAGCTGTGCTAAATTTTCAAATCCAGTACTTCGTACATTTATCAGACTTATTCCCAATTCATCTAAGCTAACGCCTAAGGTTTGCTTCACCATAATAGGTATGAGTATTTCTTCAGCATCTCCTTCCACTAATATAACGCTTTTTGCAAATAATAAATTACTTCTTATAGCATCTAGGAACCTTTGCACTTTCATTATTTCTTCTTCGCCTAGTCCTATAAATGGCTGATATACTTCTGAATAATTACGATATTTTCCTAATATATTCATGCTGGAAATATTTGATACTTCAGAAATATGGGTAGAATGTGTCGAATAAATAATTTGTGTATCAGTATAATTTAGCTTATCAAATAATGCTTTCTGTATATGTGTATGAATATGAGCTTCTGGTTCTTCTATTAAAAGAAAATTTGCAATTTTATCTTTTTCTTTTCTATACTTATATTCAAGTAGTTTTAAAGTTAGAAATATAAGATTTGCTCCCCCTAAACTCAATTCATGAATACCACCTTCATAGTCTTCTTCTGGTTCTCCTATAAATAATTTTAATGACTGAAGTAATTTTTCAGCTTCACTAGGTAAGTTGGATTTAATAGATAGTGAAGATGGAGAATATGTAGTACCTACAGCCTCCTTTATAGTTTCAGATATATTATTTGTAATCATCTGTATATCATCCAATTCCTCTATGGATTTATTTAAATCATCAACTTTTATTGATATAGGTTTAAAATCTTCCTCCTTTATATCTTCACTTTTATTTTTAAGCAATGTTAATAATGGATTTTTTCTATTGTCTTGGAAGTCTGACACGACATCTCTTAATGCTTTAATAAAAGTAAATGAAACTTCTCGACTTATAGATAATTGATGTGGAATACGACCTCCATATTTTGATTCATCCATATCAAAATTAAAAATAACATTATCAAAATCCCCCATTAATTCACGCTGAACATTTTTATCATTGAAGTCAGCAGTACTTTTCCCTGTGAAAAATGTTTCATAATCCTCAATCGTTATTTTATCTAATATGCCATTCAAACCATCTTTATCGCCAGTCTCCAATTCTGCAAGCTGTTTCCTTATTTCAGGTTTGGGCCTAAAAAACAAATTATATGTTGCTTTCTTTGTAATGTCTCCTTCTACAACTCCACTTCCGTAAATAAATAAAGATTGGATTGCTTCATCATTAGATATTTCATTAAACTCTAAACTAATAATAATCCATTTTCCTTTCCAACTTTTCAAATTGCGATTAAAATCGTTTTCATTTAGTTTATATGCTGAAGATAACAAGCTGTCATCTAAAATTAGACGAATAGCTCGAAATAAATTAGTTTTACCAGATGCGTTTTCTCCTATTATAGTATTTATCCCTTTATTGAAAAGGAAAAAAGCATTTTCAAAATTGCGATAATTGACTAGTGAAACTTTTGATATATACATTATTGGTGTCCTCCTTTTTATTACTACTGCTTACAAATATAGCAATTATATAATTTTTTACCATTGAATTTTTAAGAAATAATCAGGGGAGTAACTTTTATATTTTTGTAGGATAGTTATTGTTAAAAAACAAGTCACTACACTGCATTATTACAGCAGTAGTGACTTGTTAGTTAGATTTTGAAACCTTTTGGGGACTTGGGGATATGGGCGGTGTTCGGGTCGTCCTTGTTGCCGGGCTTGGGGATGCCGCCGATGACGAGTTTGCTGCCTAACGAGTTCATGGCATCTTTGATGCTGAAACTGACAGGGGGCTGGTTCAGGTGCGGGGGCTTCTTTTCCGGAGGGGCGGAAAGGAAGTCGGGCGGCTGATGGACGTAGGGCTTGCCGTCGGATGCGGGGGACGTTATCGGTGATGCCGGAGATGTTCCCGATGCCGGGGGCTGGATGGTTGCCGATAGCGGCTGGATGGTGCCTGCGGTTTCATTTGTGCCGTGACCTTGGTTCTCGGTTTGGCTCTCGTCCTTGCTGTTGCTGTCTTCATTCTGTTTGACGGGTTTGAGGGAGAGCTGGATTTTGCGGTCAAGGGCGGCAAGGTCGGATTTGAGCTGTTTGAGCTGGTCTTCCTTTTTCCATGTTTCTTTGACGACTTCCTGAAGGATGGGGATGTCCTTGGAAATCTGTTCCACTTCTTTTTGGTATTTCTCCAGAAGAGGGGGAACGGTTTCGAAGGTGCGGAGGAACATCTGGGCGGCAATGTTGGGGTCTTTTGCCAGTCTGCCGCCGTTGAAGTTGTACAGGATGTTGCCTTCGCCACGGACGAAGAAGCGGTTTTCGATGAAGTCGAAGCCGTCTTTCATGCTGGCTTCGGTCTTTACTAAAAGGTCGAAGCCGTAGAGCTTGCCGATGGGCTGGGATGTGCCGTGGGTACGGGATTTGTCCTCTATCTCGGCGAGCTTTTTGGCGATGAGTTTGGGGTCGTTGCCTTTGACACCGTCCAGTTCGATGAGATTGAGAGGGTTGCCCTGGCCGTCGCGCTGGACGCGCTGCTGGAAGTGCTGTATGTCCGTGCTGATACGGGTGATCAGGTCGCCGTTTTTGGTGACGGTTTGCATTATGTTTTCCAGTTTGGCTTCGGCGGAGGATTTGCCACGGTGGAAGGATTTGCGCTCGCTTTCGAGGGAGGCAATCTGTTTCTCCAACTTGGCTTTGTCCAACAGGTCGGTGTTGCCGGAGAGGATGGCAACGTACTCGGAGAAGTTCATGCCGCCCTGCTCGTCCATGCTGCCCTCGTCGATGGTACGGGCACCCATCGTGCCTTTTTTGAGCTGGGTGATGAACAACTGCTTGTTGTGAAGCAGGTTGAATTTGTAGCTGTCGAGGGATTTCTCGACGGCGTAGTTGATAATATCGACTTTGTTGTCGGCAAAGAGTTTGGCTATCTCGTTGCCTTTTCTTACGCCACGGCCGTTGCGTTGCTCCAAATCTTTGGGCGTCCAGGGAATGTCGAGCTGATGGATGGCGACACACTTGTGCTGGGCATTTACGCCGGTGCCGAGCATGTCGGTGGAACCGAAGAGGACACGGATTTTGCCTTCTTTCATGGCATTAATCATTGCCATGCGCGACTTTTCGGTCTTGGCTTCCTGAATGAAGCGTACCTGGTCTGCCGGGATGCCGTAGTCGTCCACCAATTTGCGCTTGATTTCGCTATATGTGTTCCACTGACCGGGCTTGTAGGTGCCCAAGTCCGAAAAGACGAACTGGGTGCCTTTGTGCTCGTCGTACTTCTGGTAGTATTGGTTTATCAGGGCGGCGCAATGGGTGGCTTTGTTATCTATGTGGTCGTCGTATTTGTCCTCGTCGATAAGGCGCATGTCGAGGGACATCTTGCGGGCATAGTTGGTGGCAATGAGCATCTTGGCTTTTTCTTCCCGGCGGCTTAACGGGGGACGTCCGAGGACGGTGGCGTTGCCGGACTTGGCAAATGCAACCAATCGCTGGATGAAGTCCTGCTGGTCGGGCGTAGGCGGGATATTGTGCAATATCTCGTTCTTCTTGGGGCGGTCGATGCCGATGTCTTCGGCGGTACGGAAATCGGTGATTTCGTTGTACATGGCGGCAAGCTCCGGGACTTTGATGAAGTAACGGAACCGCTCTTTCTGGATGATTTCGTTGGTGACGGAGAACTCGTAGTCGATGGACTTTTTGGCAAAGACCGCCGCCCATGCGTCGAAGGTGTTGATGCCCTGACGTTCCAGTTCCTTGGGACGGAGGTATTTAAAAAGCAGATATAACTCGGTCAGGCTGTTGGAGATGGTGGTGCCGGACAGGAAAGTGGCTCCCAAATCCTTGCCGGTACGCTCCTGAATGGTGCGGAGGGCGAAAAGCATGTTCAGGGCACGCTGGCTGCCTTCGCTGTTGCCCAGACCGGCTACACGGTCGTGGCGGGTGGTGAACATCAAGTTCTTGAATTTGTGGCTCTCGTCCACGAGCAGGTGGTCGATGCCCATGAGCTTGAAGTCCACGACGTCGTCTTTGCGGTTCTCGATGTCGAAAGTGAGTGCCTTGATTTTGGCTTCGAGGTTCGCCTTGCGTTTCTCTACGCCTTTGAGCATACCGTTGGAAACGTCTTCGCCTTGCTGGGTGAGGACTTCGAGGTTCTCTTCTACGCTGTCCAGTTCCTGCTGCAAGATTTGTTTCTGTATCTCCGGGGATTGGGGGATCATGCCGAACTGTTCGTGAGACAGGATGATGGCGTCCCAATCGTTGTTCTGCATCTCACGCATGATGCGGACACGGTTTTCGGGGGTGAAATCTTCTTTGCCGGGATAGAGGACACGGGCATTGGGATAGGCGGTCTTGAAGGTCTGGGCTATCTCGTGGATATTGGCTTTCAGACCGATAATCATCGGTTTGTTTGCCAATCCCAAACGCTTCATTTCGTAGGCGGCGGCACACATAATCAGGGTTTTGCCGCCGCCTACTTCGTGGTCAATGATGCCACCGCCGTTGATTTTGGTCATCCAGATGGCATCTTTCTGACTGCCGTAGAGGTCAGGGATGCCCAATGCTTTGAGGTCAAGGTCGGGAAAGGACTGCATGGAGCCGTCGTACTTGGGTTTGACGGAGTTGTTGAACTTGCGGTTGTACATGTCGGTGAGCCGCTGTTTGAACTCCGGGGACTGTTCTTTCAACCAATCGCTGAAGCCGTTGCGGATTTCGTCTATCTTGCTATTGGCAAGCTGGATGGCTTCGGTGTCGCGGACTTTGACTACATCGTCGCCTACCAATACTTTTTTGGTGATGTCGGGCGAGGTGTTCTGAATGGCGTGTTTCATCAGGTTGAGTCCGTCGTAACGGCGGCTCTCGGCCTTGACGCAATATTGTTCGCGGATGCGGACGTTGCCACGGGCGGATGCGCTGACGCTGAACTCGTCGCGGCTGGCGGCGTAGGTAATCTTGACGTCGGTATCGAAAAGACGGGAGGCGTATTTCTCGTAGATGCCCATTGGTATCCAGCGTTCGCCGAAATTGAAGTCGAGTTCTTCAAACGGGATGGGTACGGGAAAGGCGGCACGCAGGGCATCGAGCGACTGTGAGGCACGGTCGTTGCCGGGGTGGTTCGCGATGTAGTCCTCTATCATTTCGGCTTTGGAAATGACGTTACCGGCAATGAATTTGTCGGCTATCTCGTAACCTTTGATGAGAGGATTGAAGAATACACGCCCTTTGAGGTCATCGAGCAGGGCGTCTTCGGTCTTGTCGGTGAGCCTTGCCATGTATTCGAGGTTGACTTCGCCGTATTTGTTGAGTGAGGCGGAAAGGGCTTCGTCCGAGGTATCGACGTGGGTCAGTTCGTTCTTGTTGAAGGCTACGGGATGGTCGAAGATGTCGGCTTTGAGTGCCTGACCGTCTTTGTAGCGTTCCAGTGAGAGGATTGTCCGGTTGTCGTTGTCCATACGGATCAGGTCTATGTTCTTCGGGCTGTTAAGGTTGCCGAACTGACGGACAAAATCATCGTACAGGGCGTTGAGCTGGTCGCGCCGGACGGTGTTTTCTTTGCGTTCGGTGGCTTCGCTGTTGTAGAGGTCGTGATAGGTATCACGGATTTCGACATAGAGCGAGAGTTTGCGGAGCTGTCGGTCGGGCAGTTCGAGGGGGTGGAACATCGGGGCAATTTGGGTGTCGCGGATATAGCCGATGCCGTTGCCCAGAACTACCAATGAGCCGTCTTTGTAATGGGACGGGATTTCGTTGGGGTATGGACGGGGCTGCATCCGCTGTTTGCGTTCCTCTTCGGCGGCGATTCTTGCTGCTTCTGTTGCTGCCTGGTCTTCGATTTTGGTTTCTGTCCGAAGCAGGATTTTGTTATCATCGCTGGGGACACCGGAGGCTGCCGGGGTAACGGTGGGTTTCACTACGGACTTTCCTTTGGGCTTCTTGCCGGTGGGTTGGGCTGTACCGGTAGCCGGTTCGCCGAAAAGGTTGCCTTGTACGGGCTGTTTTCGGGAGGAGGATGCGGAACGGCGTTTGCCGCGTTTCGGGGTTATCTGGGTACGCTCTTCTGCTGTGAACTCAAAGAGGTCGTACAGGCTCAATACCGGTGGAGAGAAAAGGGAAAGTTCGATTTCTTCTTTCGGTTCGGGCAACGGTTTTTCCACGGTAGCGGTTGTCGGTTCGGATCTATTTTCCGGTTCGGGAGCTTTAGTTTGCTCTGGTACTGGTTTCGGTGCCGGTACTTGTTCCGCTTCTTTGCTCTGTTCCGGTGCTTCATTCAACCGTGTGGGTTGGGTATGTTGCATCTGTACCCTGCTCTGCTGTTCTTCCAACGGGAGGAATTGTTGATAGAGGGGGACGTTCAACCGGCGGTAGAAGTCATTGCGAAGCAAGCTCCGGAGCTGGGAAGTGATACCGGGCAAACCTCCTTCGTGGATGTAAACCATTGCGGGATGCCCGTAGGGGTCGGTATCTACACAGGCTTTGGTATGGATGATGGGGATATTCCGGAAGATGTAGTCATTCGTACTGAACCCCTCCGGTCGCGGGCTGGAAGCGATGAACGCATGTTCGTCATCGGTAAGCGGCTCTGTCTTATCGGATTTCTTTTGAAGGATAATCAGGTCACTGCCTACTTCGGTGCCTGCACCGTCTGTAAAGAGGTTGTTGGGCAGACGGATGGCGGACACCAAATGGGAATGTTGCATGAGCTGGTAGCGGATGTTTTCATTCGCCGGGGAGTCCAGTACGCCCTGCGAGGTGATAAAAGCTAATATGCCCCCTTCGCGAATGTTGTCCAGTCCCTTCAGGAAGAAATAGTTGTGCAGGCTCTTGGCGGCGTGCTGACGGACAAGGCTCTTGCTCTTGGTGAATGAGGGGTCGAAAACCGCCACATCGCCAAAGGGAATGTTGGAAGCGGTGATGTCGAAACGGTTCAGGTAACGAAGCCCGCTATCCTCGAAACCGGTAATTTCTACTTTGGCTTCGGGGTGAAGGTGAGAGAGAATTTTGCCGGTCAGGAGGTCTTTTTCAAAGCAGACTATTTCGGGACGGGATAATCCGGCTGGGGATAATCCGGTGCGAGAGGGCTGCTGTTCGGATGAGTGTTGTTCAGATGACTGCTGTTCAGATGACTGCTGTTTGGCGGACTGCTGTTCAGATAGCTGTTGTTGTGCGGAATGTTGTTGGAAAGCATCGACAAATACTCCGGTTCCGCTCGACGGGTCGAGGAAACGGGACGGGGCAATTCCGTAGTTGCCCAATTCGGAAGCAAGAACTGATACAATGTCCTGCGGCGTGTAGAACGCCGTCAGGACAGAGTTTTTCAAACTGGAAAAGTAACGCTTGTATTCCGCTTCGTCTTTTGAATGGCTGCGGATGACGCTGTGGAGCTGGGAAACAAGTGGGAACAACTCGCGGTCGCTCTTTGTCCAACGGGCAACGTCGGCAAGGCTGGAAGCGGGATTGAGCACTGCCTTGATCCCACCGAAACCGGAATAGGCACGCAAGACTGCCTGTTCTTCGGGGGTGGCGGTGCGCCCTTCACGCTCCAACGCAAATGCCAGTTTGATTGCTTCGATATTGTCTTTCAGGTGCGCTTTCTTATTGTATGCCATTCTCGTCCAACCAGATTAAGATGGTACCTGTGATTTCCGTATAGAGGTTGTCGAAAGCAGGCTCGAACTGAAAATCATCGGAAAGGGGGTATTTGGCAAACACTTCTTCACAAACCGGAAGGAGCTGCACGGCAAGGGTCTTGGCACTGCCCTGCGGCACTTCATCGCTGAACTCGTTCCAAAGGACGGTGACGATCACATCGTACTTTGAAAAGTGAAGACCGGCAAACAAAACCTGATTGGCGGCTTCGGCGGCGGCATCGTGGGTAGAGCCGGAACGGACAGATTCGCTATACTCTTCGGCGGCACTGTCGGCACGGGCGGCGATAAAGTCGCTGTCACCGGCTAATTCGGGATGGGATTCTTTGAGGAAAGAAAGCAATAATAAACGGTAATAGGACAATTCCTGCGGTTGTTGTCCGGGGTGTTTCTGCTGCTGTTGCTGCTGCTTTCCTTGTTGCTGGAACTGTTGTCTGTTCTTATTTTTCTTATTCTTATTCTTATTCATTACTTGGATTTTTTAGAGGTTGGAAAGGAAAAGGTAACATTGAACTGTGCATCGAAGGCAAGGGCGGCATCGAATGATTTGCCGCTCTTACCCTGCAAGCCTTTGATAACACCGGTTTTGCCTTTGGTTACGAGTTCGGTGATCTGTTTGTCGGTCAGTTGCTTGTTACAGATGCCGCGGAACACTTTCAGGGTGCAGTCCACATTGCTGCATTTGGCTATCTTGTTGAAGAACAGCACATGCCCCTGCTTGCATTTGGGGCAAACGGGACTGTCCGTTGCGGACGCTATGGAGATAGTGGCATTGAGCAATTCGGTGGTTATCTGTGCGGTATAGACTTCTATCCCGCGGTGGAAGGTGTCGGAATCCATCCCGCCGGTTTCGATCTTGGCAAGGGCACTCTCCCAACTGCCGGTCATGGAGATGTCGGCTATCTTCTTGTCCCGGACAATGGAATGGACGGCCAGCCCTTTTTCAGTCGGGACGAGGGATTTTTTCTCACGGCGGATGTAGTCACGGCTAAACAATGTCTCGATAATGGCGGCAC
>OGRH01001637.1_pt1 | contig 13612 bp, 9 predicted proteins | sample 1553461 | NCBI WGS metagenome assembly OGRH01 (sample SAMEA2580092, study PRJEB22360) | human gut metagenome | biome: human gut; feature: human-associated habitat; material: faeces | place: Denmark | collected 2008/2010
ACATCATTATACAGGATCAATCATATCGAACGACATAATTTAACGATCCGGACTCACCTGAAACGTTTAGCACGAAAAACCATCTGTTTCAGCAGGAGTGCTGTCATTCTGTCGGCAATCTTGAAGATTTATTTCTGGGGATAGTATAATCATAACAGGGCGAATGTGACTATTGAATATCGAATAAAGAAAATAGCCCGGCAAAGCAAAATAATCCAATACTGCTCCTTCTTATACTTTAAAAATTGTAAAAACCCGAATTAATCGCTATATTTGTAACAACTTAGGTGTGATATACACACTTTAAAACTGTTATGAATCGGGAAAAACAGATAGAAGAAAGTTTTATTCGGGAACTGACGGAGCAACTAAAATATGTTTATCGTGATGACATTCACGATAGGGCCTCTCTTGAAGCAAATTTCAGGCAGAAATTCGAGACGCTGAACAAAGTAAAATTATCCGATTCCGAATTTGATCGGTTGCTGGAGGAAGTTATCAATCCCGATGTTTTCGTATCGTCGAAAAGGTTGCGCGAGCGAAATACATTTACCCGTGAGGACGGAACGCCATTGCAGTATACACTGGTCAATATAAAAGATTGGTGTAAGAACGACTATGAAGTAATCAATCAATTACGGATGAATACCGATAACAGCTACCATCGTTACGATGTTATTCTGCTTATCAACGGTATTCCGGTTGTTCAGATCGAACTGAAAACCTATGATGTCAGTCCGCGGCGAGCCATGCAGCAAATCGTGGATTACAAAAATGATCCAGGCAATGGCTACATGAAGACCTTGCTCTGTTTTATTCAGTTGTTTGTCGTTAGCAATCAAACTAATACTTATTATTTTACAAATAATAACAACCAGCATTTTTCTTTCAACGCAGATGAACAATTCCTTCCGGTGTATCAATATGCGACGGGACAAAACACACCGGTAAGTAATCTCGATACTTTTTCGAGCGCCGTACTTACCAAATGCGAACTGGGTAAGATGATTAGCCTCTATATGGTGCTGGTCGCAAGCGAGCAGAAATTGTTGATCATGCGTCCTTATCAAATATATGCTGTAAAGGCGATTATGAATTGCGTGCACCAGAATCGCGGAAATGGGTACATCTGGCATACAACGGGTAGCGGTAAAACGCTGACCTCATTCAAGGCTTCCACTCTGATGAAAGACAATCCAGATATCGACAAATGCTTGTTCGTCGTGGATCGAAAAGACCTGGATCGTCAAACTCGGGAGGAATTTAATAAGTTTCAGGAAAATTGCGTCGAGGAGAATACGAACACGGAAATGCTTGTTCGGAGAATGTTGTCAGACGATTATGCAGATAAAGTAATTGTAACCACCATCCAGAAGCTGGGTATTGCTCTCGATCCAAAGCACAAGAAGAATTACCAAGCACGATTAGAACCATTGAAGAATAAACGCGTCGTATTTATTTTCGACGAATGCCACCGTTCTCAATTCGGCAATAATCATAAGGCGATTAAAGAGTTTTTTCCGAACTCACAACTGTTTGGTTTTACTGGCACGCCAATATTTGAAAAGAATTCGGTGCAGACACAAGTGGACGGGGAACAAAAAACGTATAAAACAACTGAAGACATCTTCGAAAAGTTGTTACACGCCTACACCATTACGAATGCAATTGAAGATAATAACGTGTTGCGTTTTCACGTAGACTATTTCAAGCCAAAGGAGAAAAATCAAACAAAAAACAATGAGATATCAAAAACGGCCATCGTGAACTCGATCCTGCAGAGGCACGATGCAGCAACCGATTCCCGCCGGTTTAATGCGATCATGGCTACCGGAGGCATCAACGATGCCATTGAATATTACAATCTGTTCAAGACGGTCCAGCAGGAACGGAAAACTCAAAACCCCGAATACAAATCGTTGAATATCGCTTGCATCTTCTCTCCGCCGGCCGAAGGGAATAAAGACATACAGCAAATACAGGAAGACCTGCCTCAAGAACGTTTCGATAACCAGCAGGAGCCCGACAAAAAGAAAGCGGCTCTAAAAATGATTATTGCCGATTACAATGGGCAATACGGAACAAATCATACGATTGCAGAGTTCGACACCTACTATCAGGACGTTCAAGGGCGGATAAAGTCACAGAAATACAGCAATAAAGACGTTCCGCATAAAGACAAGATAGATATTACCATCGTAGTAGATATGCTGCTTACCGGATTCGATTCCAAGTACCTGAATACGTTATATACCGACAAGGACATGAAATGGCACAATTTGATCCAAGCTTTTTCACGTACGAATCGAATCCTGAACGACACGAAGCCTTATGGCAATATTCTGGATTTTCGAGGGCTGGAGGAGGCTGTCGATGAGGCAATCGCAATGTTTTCAGAGAAACATACCGACAACCCGAAACAGATTTGGCTGGTCGATCCCGCTCCGAAGGTAATCGAGAAATATGAAGAGGCTATCTCTCAATTGGAGAAGTTCATGCAGTCACATGGCCTGGAGTGTAAACCCGAAGAAGTCAACAAACTCCGCGGAGATGAGGCCCGTGCCGGTTTTATCAACTGCTTTAAGGAAGTACAACGCTTCAGAATGCGACTGGAACAATATACGGATATACAGTCGGATGATAAAGCAAAGATCGACTCCTTGATGCAGGAAGATACGCTTCGGGCATTCAAGGGCATATATATCGATACCGCTCGTCGGTTGAAAAAGAAGCGCGAAAAGAGAGGAGGAGAACAGGTCAGCCAACAAATCGAAGACCTCGATTTCGAATTCATATTGTTCGCATCGGCGATTATCGATTACGACTATATCATGGGGCTTATTGCCCGATATACGAATCGGGGTACTGCCAAAAAGCGGATTACCAAAGAGCAGCTTATCACACTTGTCGCATCGAGCGCGAATCTGATGGAAGAGAAAGAAGATATCGTCGCCTATATCAACAGTCTCGATGAGATCAATGGTAAAACCGAGCAGGAGATCAAAGACGGTTACGAGTTTTTCAAGGAGGCAAAATATAAAAATGAGATAACCGCCATAGCGACCAAATACGGATTGGAGTTTCCGGCATTGGATGCATTCGTCAAAGAGATTGTCGAACGCGAAATCTTCGACGGCGAGCGACTCAGCGATCTGCTCGCCCCGCTCGGATTGGGTTGGAAAGCGCGTACGCAAAAGGAACTAGCACTGATGGACGACCTGGTCCCCCTATTGAAACGATTGGCCGACGGCCATGAAATATCAGGACTTTCGGCTTATGAAAACTAACGAAAAAGATACAAAACAAGGGGTTGTTCCTACTTTGCGGTTTCCGGAGTTTCAAAAGTCCGAAAAGTGGGGAAAAACTAATTTGGGAGCAATAACATATAAGATCAATAACAAGAACCGAACAGGAAGACTTTATCCCGTCTATTCGATAAACAACAAACAGGGATTTATTCGGCAAGAAGACCAATTCGAGGGAATCGATAGTAGTTCGCGCGGATATGATTTAACTCTGTATAACCTCGTTGATAACCATACTTTTGCATATAACCCTGCGAGAATAAATGTCGGATCAATAGGATATAGTGGAGAATTAAATGACATTATCATTAGTTCTCTATATGTGTGTTTTAAAACGCGAGAAACCGTTATTGACGAGTTTCTTTTAAAATATCTTGATTCCGAGTTATTTAACAGAGCTGTCATAAATGGCGTAGAAGGCGGCATTAGAAGTTATTTGTTCTACGATAATTTTGCTAGAATTAATTTATATGTGCCTTCCGACCCAAAAGAACAGCAAAAAATCGCTGATTGTTTGTCTTCAATCGATGCGTTGATAAAGGCTGCGGAGAATAAAATAGACGAACTGAAAGCCCATAAAAAAGGCTTGATGGAGCATCTGTTTCCTGCCGAAGGAAAAACGGTTCCGGTTCTTCGTTTCCCAGAGTTTCAAAACACCAAAGAATGGTCAGTAAAAAAATTAAATGAACTTGCATCGCGCATAATAAAGAAAAATAGACAAGGTTATATCTGTAAAGTTTTGACAAACTCTGCTGCAGAAGGGGTGGTGGATCAATCCGAATATTTTGACAGGAATATCGTGAACCAAAACAATTTACAGAATTATTATGTTATTGAGAATGGTGACTATGTTTATAATCCGCGTATATCTACATTAGCACCCGTTGGTCCAATATCAAAAAATCTTATTGGCCAAGGAATCATGTCTCCCTTGTATACGATTTTCCGATTTATGGACAACAACAATGAATTTTATAATCAATATTTTAAAACTACATATTGGCATAAATACTTAAAAGACATCGCTAATCAAGGAGCACGATTTGACAGGATGAGCATCACTGCTGATGATTTTATGAATATGCCTCTCCCATATCCTTGCCCCAAAGAGCAACAAAAAATCGCCGATTGCCTTTCCTCTATTGACGATTTGATTACAACCCAAGCAAATCGTCTTGAAGCTCTCAAAACCCATAAAAAAGGTTTGATGCAACAACTATTCCCGAATATAAATGACACCGAGGCATGAGCAACTCGCCTAAAATCATACCATTCAAGTCATTATCCGACATTGCCGTCCGGCTTCGTTCCGATCTGAAAGATTTGGATTTCGTGTTGTTGTATGCCTATAACGGAACCGGGAAAACCCGGCTCTCGATGGAATTCAAAGATCGGGGCAAGAAAGGTCGAGGAAACAAACGGGATACCCTTTATTTCAACGCCTTCACCGAAGATCTATTCCACTGGGACAACGATCTCGAGTCCGATGCGGATCGCGTATTGACAATCAATGCCGATTCGAATTTCTTCAATGGATTCAGGGAATTGGCACTCGAAGAGAAAATATTCGAGTATCTGCAACGCTATGCGACGTTCAATTTTAAGATAGACTATGAAAAATGGGAAATATCGTTCAACAAAGATGTCCCTAACCCCGCATATCAACCCGATAACGATGAGCCTGAAACCGTCGTACAAACCAATATCAAAGTCTCGCGTGGAGAAGAAAACATCTTTATATGGTGTATATTTCTTGCAATCTGCGAATTAGCGATCGATGGAGCCGAGTCATACGACTGGGTAAAATACATCTATATCGACGATCCCATATCGTCGCTCGATGACAACAATGCAATTGCCGTGGCAAGCGATTTGTCAAGTCTTTTGCAAAAAGGAACCGGTAAACTCAATGTTGTTATTTCGTCGCATCATCATCTCTTCTTCAACGTGATGTGTAATGAATTGAAAAAGAAAAAATGCAAACGCTACTTTCTTCACAAAAACGGAGACAATGGATATTCGTTACAAGCAACGAATGACACCCCATTTTTTCATCATGTCGCGTTGTTGAGCGAATTAAAAAAACTTATACCGAAAGAAGGGCAAACGGTGGATAACGTCAGCATAAAAACCTATCATTTCAACATGTTAAGGAGTATTCTGGAAAAGACCGCGACCTTCTTCGGGTACAACGATTTTTCTATGTGCATACATGGTGTAGAAGACGAAGTACTATATGCCAGAGCCCTGAACTTGTTGAGCCACGGGAAATATTCGATTTACGAGCCAGTCGAAATGGGGCACGACACGAAAAGTCTATTTGTCGATATATTGAAAGCCTTTTTGGCGAAATACGAATTCGATTTACCCGAAATTATCACCGAAGAAACTAAGACTGAATCAGAATGACCGCTATAGAACAACAAAAATTAGGTAAAGCCCTTTGGGGAATTGCAGATAAACTGCGAGGAGCGATGAACGCGGATGATTTCCGTGATTATATGCTTTCATTTCTGTTTTTGCGTTATCTTTCCGACAACTACGAAGATGCCGTAAAAAAAGAGCTCGGTTCGGATTATCCCGTTGTGTCCGATGCTGATTCGGACGAAAATCGAGTTTTGACCCCATTGCAGATTTGGTACGATCGAAATCCTGACGATATTGTGGAATTCGAGAAGCAGATGCGACGAAAGATCCACTATGTGATCGAGCCGAAATATCTGTGGAAGAACATGTACGAGTTGGCCCGAACGCAAAGCGACGATTTGTTGGAAACCCTTCAAGACGGTTTCAAGTATATTGAAAATGAATCATTCGAAAGCACTTTTCAAGGACTGTTTTCGGAAATCAATCTTAGTTCGGAGAAATTAGGAAAAAACTATCCAGAGCGAAACAAAAAGTTATGCGAAATCATCAAGAAGATTGCAGAAGGCATCTCTGAATTTTCCAGTGACTCTGACACATTGGGTGATGCTTACGAATATCTGATCGGCCAATTCGCAGCGGGTTCGGGGAAAAAGGCCGGTGAATTCTATACGCCGCAGCAAGTTTCGACTATTCTTTCAATGATCGTAACATTGGATAGCCAAGATCCGACAACGGGCCCGAAGCAGAGAATAGACAAGGTTCTCGATTTCGCTTGCGGTTCGGGATCGTTGCTGCTGAATGTCCGCCACCAGATGAAACGTAACGGCGGACGAGGTATCGGCAAAATTTACGGGCAGGAAAAGAACATTACGACCTACAACCTGGCTCGGATGAATATGTTATTGCACGGGGTGAAGGATTCTGAATTCGAGATTTTTCACGGAGATACGCTGCTCAATGACTGGAATATACTGAACGAAATGAATCCGGCGAAAAAAATCGAATTCGATGCGATCGTCGCTAATCCTCCGTTTAGTTACCGTTGGGAGCCCAAAGAAGAGTTCGCGACCGATTTTCGATTCCAAAAATACGGTGTTGCGCCCAAATCGGCAGCCGATTTCGCATTCTTGCTGCATGGTTTCCATTTCCTCCGCGAAGATGGGACAATGGCTATTATTCTGCCTCACGGCGTATTGTTCCGCGGAGGAGTAGAGAAGCAGATCAGAACCAAACTTCTGAAAGACGGCAATCTCGATGCTGTTATCGGATTACCTGCCAATCTCTTTTTCTCCACGGGAATTCCGGTTTGTATCTTGATACTGAAGAAATGTAAAAAATCCGACGATGTGTTGTTTATCAATGCCTGCGAAGGCTATAAGAAAGACAAACGTCAAAACCGATTGCGTGAGGGTGAAAACGGGGAGCCTAACGATATTCAAAAAATTGTGGAAACTTACCAATTTCGCAAAGAAGAACCGCGCTATTCCAAGCGAGTTTCGTTAGAACGAATCGAACAAGAGGATTTCAATCTGAATATTACCCGTTACGTCAGCACGGCACAAGAAGAGGAGCCAATCGATTTACAAAAGGTTAATGATGAACTGAAAGATATTGCAAAGAGATCAAAAGAAGCGTTAGCTCGTCACAATGAATTCCTTAAAGAATTGGGTTTACCACCTATCGCTGATTAGGCGTAATATTTCAAATAAGGGAATGCCTCATTTCATATGGATTTAACGTCAATTAAAATAACGAGCAATTACTATTGGTTAAACACAAAAGGAATACGAAAGTTTAGGTTATAAAGTTTCCTACTTAGAAAATCACCATAAGGCATCAAGTGCAATTGTATATTTAATATGGCTGATATTTTTTTGATTGTCAATATCTGAACGCCCTCTCCATAGCATCCTGCTCAAACTTGGAAATACCGTATTTAGTAGCGAGTTTTCTCCAACCGGAAACAGCACGTTTAACCTCTGCGAGTATCGTTTCTGCACGAGCGGGTTCCAATCCGAAATACGGCGTGATACTCATAGCCAGATCGAAATCCAATGAATTGTCATTCTCCGAAATGTTGAGCTTCAGTCCCGTGCCGTACTCGTCAGGGTTTATATCGTAAGCAGGTGATAATCGCCATCCCTGTGGCGTAAGCAGGAAACCGTGGTTCCGCAGATGGTCGTCGCAGTTCGAAACTGCGATATTAAATACAATCCTACGCCAGAGCTGTTCCATGTTCCGGTCCGTATCGTCGCAGTTGGCGATGATCCATTCGGCTAGTTCGAGGTAGCTGGCTCCTTCCGTATGACTCGTACCGTCCGTATAACCGAGCAACGTCATGGCCGAAGCAAAGTGTATCCGCCGGCCCGTATCGCTTCGGTCGAAACGCTCGGTCATAAAGCTGTGGTGCCGGCTTCCGAACCGCTGCGCCCGACATTCGGACATTTCGATACCGCACGAGCGGGCCATCTCAGCCGTGACCATCTCCCATGCCCCGGAATCTTTCGTATCTCCGGCGCTCGGAAACTTGACGATCCACAGGTGTCCGTTTTCATCCACCACATTGGCTTTCGGCCTGGCCCCGCCCAATGACGAACCGGGTGCAACGAGCATATCGATCCATCGCGTATGCTCCGGTGTATCGGCATTATCTTCCCGCTCTATCTGCAGGCTGGCGTGTTCCAGTTCCCGGATCGATGCCCAGGGCGGTGTCGCCAGCGACCGGTCGTTGTCCATGAAGTCCCCTTCTTTCGAGAACTTGAAGCGCAGGGCCCCCATGCGGTTGCCGTCATACACGCCCATCAGGTAATCCGCTTCGGTAAGCGTTCGCGGTTTTCGGTCCTGCTGCCGGGCGTTGATGGCTTCCCGCCTGCGCATAAGCGTACGCCCCCAGCGATCCGGTGCGGAGTCGAGGAACAATCCGAAATTGCTCTTATCCGAAGGTTGGTATTGCTTCCCGGTAAATGCCGACAGATCGGGATCCAGCACCCGGAAACGGGGATGGGCCAGCCATGCGGGATCGTTCTCATAAGAAAAGACCTCTTTACCTCGGATCGTTTCGCTGTGGAGTACACCCATATAGACCGGCTCTGCATCCTCGGGCCAGTCCATATATACGTATATATCGCACTGCGTTATCATATTCATCGCTTTTTAGAGACTCTTTCCCCGACCACGAGTTTGGCATCCTGAAGGGCACGCCCCAGTTCGTCGTCTTTAGCTACGAGCAGCAAATCTTTTTCCAGCCCGAGGATAGCCAGCACCCGGAAATAGTATCCCATTGCAACTCCTTCCTCACCCCGCTCGATCTTGGTCAGGGTATTGCGGGAGATTCCGGCACGCTCGGCCACCTGCTCCGAGGATAACTCCCGGCGCAGGCGTGCCAGCTTTATATTTTCGCCCAGAGCCGTAAGCGTCTTCCGCTGGCTCGGCAATAATGCCCGTTTCATACAATAACATTAACGATTATGTGCAAATATAAGTATTATTGCACAGAATAATTAGCATTATACAGATTTGTTTTTGCAGACATTCCCATCATATTCTCTTTTAGCTTTCAGGTTCTATGGAATGTATTAGCTTGTCTTATCGAGTATTTGTTTTCGGAATTGCGGTCATCTCATAATTGAAAAAATCGAGAAATTGATTCACTTTATCCAACCGTAATGATTCCTTTTCTGGTTAAAGGTTACGAACAATACGTATTTATGCACCGGATTTCAATGCCCCCCTCGTGTCGAATTATACTGCTTTCGCAACATTTCACCGTAGCAGACAGATTACATAAGCGTTTTGTATTGTACCATTTAGGTGATAAAATCAATACAAATATTTTAATTGTATCCTTTAGGGTATTGTTTTCCCCTCATTATTGATTATGCCCGGTAAAATATACTGTGGGGTCATTACCTCCATGGTATGTATATCCGGCATCTTAATGCGATGCAATTCCCCGACACTGTTTCAGAACGGTTGCTGCCGCAACCATATAGCCATAAAGCGGTCGTAGACGATATAGCCGTCCGCCGTTTTGTAGACCATTTCCCGGTCGATCAGCCTTTTGAGGGCGCTGTTCACGCTGCTGGCCGCCCGGAGTCTGTATTCCGTAATGAAATCCCCGGAATTGATCTCCCTGACGCATCCGGCTTTGGCGATGGCCTTAAGCAATCGGATATTGCTCGCCGGATAAGCCGCCAGCAGGTTCTCGTACGTATAGGTCGATTCGGCGACCACCTCTCCGATGGCATAATCCACCATTCCGATATCCGGGTTCCCGGCATACCCGTAAAGCCGGTTGAGCAAGGTCTGGATGTACCATGTATGCCCGTCGAAGGCGTCATAAAGATACCCGAACGTCTCTTCGGCCAGTTTCCGGCCCTGCCGACTGAAAAAGTCGGCTGCGAAACGATAATATTCGTCTCTGGCTATCCGGTCGATGACCTGCGTTTGCGTACTCTGGTAGAAAGGACGTTTGGCCGAATGGAACATCTGCTGCATGATATGCTGTTTGCTGCCGGCGAATATGAAATTGATATTCGGGACGAACTGGATGTATGAACGCAACAGGGCCTCGGCCCCTTTCTCCGGATATTCCGCGATCTGCTGGAATTCGTCGATAGCGATATAGCACCGCTTCTCGGATGATCGCAGATAGTCGAATATCTCCCTGAGCGTGGCTTCCTCCGATGAGGGAACGATGTCTATGGTGACTTTCGGCTGTCCTGTCAGTTCATCGAACGTAAATACCGGGCGGCAGCTTTTGATGAACTTACCCACGCGACCGAGCGCCTTTTGCGGAACAGAGTCCAACCGACCGAGTACGGTACTGGCGAAAAGTCGGATGAAATCGCCTAATGACTGTGTCGAATAAATATCCATATAGAACGTCACGATATCCGGTTCCTGTTCGCGGAGTTTGTAGAAAACATGTTTGACCAGGCCGGTCTTCCCCATACGGCGCGGAGCGATCAGCGTCACGTTCCTGCCGTTGTACAACGCTTGGATCATGGTTTCAGTCTCCTGCCGCCTGTCGCAGAAATATTCCGGGCTGTGGTATCCGGTCACCAGAAAAGGATTGTTCGGCTTCATATCATTACGTTTTATTTGTTACTCATTTATCGTTACACAAATTACGCAACAATATTTATGATTACCAAATATCACCTGATCGAACTAAAGGAGACGGTACAAACCGAAACAATTATAAAATGTATACTGATATGGCTTTTGCAAATCACGTTTCACACCGTCATTGTAATAAGTACGATACAAAGAATAATTTATCACCATTCCCATTAACGGATATGGTGGCAAGTGATAAATGTATTCGATTTTATGTCATAAGTTTTTGAAATAAAAAAATATTTACTAATTTTACAATATCGTTCTAAAGAAAGGTTGAGTGCGTCAAAATTTAGTATCCCAAATCGTACCACTTGGCTTGTTCAGATAGAAACACAATCCATAAAGAGCTGGAAATAAGATAAATGCAAGAACGAGGTTAAAGTCTCGTTTTCCGCTCAGAAGCAGTTGGAAACAACTGCTTTTTTATTTTCAACGTATACCATTTATGCGTTTGAAAGCACGGTGCTCCCCAGCGAAAAATTGACAAGAACGGTTTTCGGGGGGGGAACCGGTCGCAAGAAACGAATCCCGACCTATTAAAAATCGGGCAATATTTACCTTAACCGTCGAAACGGTTTTCGTTCCGAGACTATGTCTGCTAAACCCAAGAACGGATTCGTCATACAATACCGTTGCTCCATCTCATTTCGCTTTCCTTCCTAACATATAATCCGAAAATTTCTATAAACGTACACTCGTCGCCGGACTCACCGTATGAAAGACGCACGAAGCACATTCTTATATTTCCCAGCCCGGTTACCGTATAAGGTCTCGCTTTAGCGACTTGCGGACACAGTAGCCCATTCCGGCACACGGATTGTTCAGAAGTCCGGGACGGAGCGCTCGCTCCGCCGCATGGAACGCAACCAAATACCCTACGAAATATGTTTACGGGAACCGATATCGTCAAATTCTTTCAAGAGAATTCCGCGCTGGCCGTCTTTCTGACCGTAGCGATCGGCTTCTGGATCGGCAAGTTCCGCTTCGGAAACTTCTCGCTCGGCATCGTAACCAGCGTACTGCTCGTAGGCGTCGTCGTCGGACAAATGAACATCCGGATACCGGAGCCGGCCAAGACGCTTTTCTTTCTGATGTTTCTATTCTCGATCGGCTACTCGGTAGGGCCCCAATTCTTCAGGGGGCTCAGAAAAGACGGTCTCCCGCAGGTCGGCTTCGCGGTAGTTGTCTGCGTGATGTGTCTGCTCTCGGTATGGGGCTGCGCGATCGTCATGGGCTACGACGCGGCGCAGGCGGCCCGCCCGCCGAGCCGGAAATCCCGGACATCGGAGCCGCCACCGATACGATTCACGAGCTGCCCGGCGGACGCGACACGGACCTGAGCGTGATGCCGGTCTGCTACGCGGTCACCTACATCTACGGCACGGCCGGATCGGCCTGGGTACTCGGCACCCTCGGCCCGAGGCTGCTCGGCGGCGTCGCGAAAGTAAAGCAGGCGGCCAAGCAGATGGAATCGCAAATGGGGGACGACATGAGCCTCAGTCCGGGATTCGACCCGGCGGCGCGTACGATCGTTTTCCGCGCCTTCAGCGCCGACAACGAGTGGTTCGAGCCGGGGCGGACGGTACGCGAGTTCGAGCAATACATGGCCGGGCAGCAGAAGAGGATTTTCGTCGAGCGCCTCCGACAGCAGGGATCGGTCAAGGATCCCTCCCCGAAAACCGTCATCCGCCGGGGCGACGAAATCGTCGTCAGCGGGCGCCGCCGGTTCGTCATCGAAGAGGAAACATGGATCGGACGCGAGGTCGAGGACAAGGAACTGGTCAACTTCTCGGTCGAAACGCTGCCGGTCGTCGTCAATAAAAAAGGGGTAGCGGGCAAGACCGTCCGCGCCCTGCTGAAGGAAAAATACATGCACGGCGTATCGATCCGCTCGATCCGTCGGGCGAACGTGCAGATACCCGTGCTGGGCGGCGGCAAGCTCGACGCCGGCGACCGGATCGAGCTGGTCGGACTGCGGCAGGACGTCGAGCGGGCGGCCGAAGAGATCGGATTCAGCGACGCGCCGACCGAGAAAAGCAGCATGACGCTCGTGGGAATGGGAATCTTCCTCGGCGGGCTGATTTTCGGATGGGCGTTCGTCACCCGGATCGGCAACGTACCGCTGAGCCTGACCGTCAGCGGGGGCGTGTTGATCGCCGGGCTGATCTGCGGCTGGCTGCGGGCCAAGCGTCCGACGCTGGGAGGCGTGCCCGAACCGGCCGTCTGGTTCATGAACAACGTAGGCCTGAACGTATTCATCGCCATCGTCGGCATCACGACCGGTCCGAGCTTCGTCCGAGGGTTTCAGGAAGTGGGCTGGAGCCTGTTTCTGGTCGGAGCCGTCGCCACGACGATTCCGCTGGTGGCGGGCATTTTCATCGGGAAATACCTGTTCCGCTTCAACGAGGCCATCGTACTCGGCTGCGTATCGGGCTCGCGCACGACGACGGCCGCTCTCGGCGCCGTCGAGGAAACCCTCGAGAGCAACGTGCCCGCGATGGGCTATACGATCACCTACGCCATAGGCAATACGCTGCTGATTATCTGGGGCGTGGTCATCGTATTGCTGGTCGCCTGACACGGCCTTAGGAGGCAAACAGCGGAACCGGACGAATGCCCGGGAAGGTTCGCTCCGACGGTTTTCCGCGTCCGAAGCCGGACCGAACCGAAGTCCCGGGGATATTTTGCCGAACGGTTTATGCCATGCACTCTATACTTTCAGCCATGATCCTACTGCAAATCATCTCGGTTCTGATCGTCGTCTCGGCTCTGATCGCCGCGCTGATCATCGGTCTCGACCTGACTCGCCGCCGCCA
>OGRH01001649.1_pt1 | contig 13519 bp, 9 predicted proteins | sample 1553461 | NCBI WGS metagenome assembly OGRH01 (sample SAMEA2580092, study PRJEB22360) | human gut metagenome | biome: human gut; feature: human-associated habitat; material: faeces | place: Denmark | collected 2008/2010
ATTTCTATTTATATTTCATTAATTTGCAGTGTTAAATTTTGCAATATAAACTATACCATAATGGACAAGAGCGAAAGATATGATTCAGATTGGAGAATGATTGAAAACTTATTTCGATCATATTATAGCATGCTACGCTCTTATGCATTTCGATTGGTTAACGATTTCTGTTTAGCAGAAGATATTGTACAGGATGTGTTCATGTCATTGTGGAATAACCGTAATAATATAGACTTTGACAGTGAACTAAAACCCTATCTTTTCAGAGCCATATATAATAAATCCTTAGATTATCTGAAAAGTAAAAAATGTACAGAAGAAGAATCCTTAGACACTATAATAGCCCGGCTTGAGCTTTCGCACCATTCAAATGAAAATCATGAAGAAACTCTATTCGCAAAAGAAATTCAACAGGAAATAGTCAATTATTTAAAAGGGCAGCCTGAAAATGTGAGAAAAGTTTTTGTATTGAGCCGTTATCATGGGCTAAAGATTAAAGAGATAGCCAGGCAATTAGAACTTTCTCAAAAAACGGTGGAAAAGTACCTTTCCAGGGTACTCAAAGGTTTGAAGGAATGTTTAATATATAAAGAGTTATTGTCTTTTTTACTTATTTTTTCTTTCTTCATGGATTTTTTCTCAAAATAAATCCGTTTTTGAGGAGGGTATTTCCGGTTTTATTCGTGTAACTAATATAGAGCAATTGTACATATGATAAACAACAAATTAAATATTGATGAAATAATTATACGTTACTTAGACGGAACTGCTACGGATTCCGATAAAGAACAGTTGCTTACATGGCTAAAGGAGTCAGATAAAAATCTGCATAGTTACTCTGAGTTTCGTGATGTATGGTTCGCAAGCCAATCAAATTCATCCGTTCATTCTGATATGGAAAAGGCACTCAAGCGCTTGGAGAAACGGATAAAAGGAAAAGAATCAGAAAAAAAAATAAATATAGTCTCTCCCTATAATTTTTATAAGACAGCAAGAGTAGCGGCGTTCTTTGCGTTACTATTTATAATAGGAATAACGTTCTACCATATCGGTAGGAATGTGACAAAAAAAGATATTCTCATTTTGAATCACTTGATAACCGATTCAGGGAGTAAGAGACGTTTTGTTTTACCGGATAGCACTATTGTCTGGCTGAATTCAAATTCAAAACTCGAATATCCGACTACTTTTTCTGAATCTTCACGTGAAATCAGTTTAGAAGGAGAAGCATATTTTGAAGTAAGTCATGATGTGAACAAGCCCTTCCACGTACATGCCGGAGATATGGATATTGAAGTATTGGGTACTCATTTTTCTGTAGAGAATTATCCCGACAAGAAAGGCGTGGAAGCTGTGTTGGCAGAAGGTCGAATCAAGGTTACAGGTTCAGAAATACCCGTTCCATTAGTGTTGGAGCCCGGAGAATTGATTAGATATGACAAAAGCAACAAGCAGACTGTTGTAAAAAAAGTAGATGCAGAGAATTATATCAGTTGGATACAGAATGAATTGACTTTCGATAATGCAAAATTGGCAGATATCGTTATGAATCTAAAAAAATGGTATTCGATTGATATAGAATGTGATTCCTCTATCGGACAAAACTTATCCATGTCATTCACTCTTCATAAGGGCGAAGATTTGGATGAAATATTGAAAGCGATGACATTAATTATCCCTGTACGATATTATTGGAAAGATAATGTTTTAAACATTGTCTCAGTAAAATAAAGTAAGTATTAACCCTTTAAATCAGAAAAACTATGTAGAAACAAAAGAAAAAAATAGGTAAATGTTTGCCCATCTACCTATTTCCGATTTCATTAATCACGCTTCTAGCCGGAAGCGAAATAATTAACATTAAATCTATTACAAAGGTATGAATAAATTTGAATGGAGGAATATTTCATCCTCTTTCTTAACAGGAAGAAATATTCATTTGCTAAAACTAGTATTTCCTGTAATACTTTTGCTTGTCAGTGGGAGCCTTTTAGCCCAAACGACCCGGATTAGTTTAAAAGCTAATCAGAAAACTCTGAAAGAAGTATTGAAAACTATTGAACAAAAGAGCGAATATACTTTTTTTTATAAAGACGCGGATTGTGACGTAAACAAAAAAATCTCGATTAACGTAGAAAACGAGTCTATCAGTGCCATTCTCAAGAAAATTTTGCCGGGTAGCAAGTGGGTGGTAGAAAATAAGAAAATAATTCTTATGCCCGCTCAGGAGAATAAGCAGAAAGTTCAAGAGAATGGAAAGCTTCAAACGATAAAAGGTACAATCACGGACAATAATGGAGAAGCGCTGATAGGAGTAAACGTGACAGTCCAAGGAACTACAATAGGTATGATTTCAGATATAGACGGAAATTTCAGCTTGGACGTTCCGGTAGGGAAATCCCTTCTATTTTCTTATGTGGGTTATATGCCTCAGACTGTAAAAATAGGCAATAACAAAATAATCAATGTCACCATGCAGGAAGACAGCAAGACATTGGAAGAGATTGTCATCGTAGGATATGGTACGCAGAAGAAGGTCAATCTTACAGGCGCCATTTCAAGCATCGATTCGAAAGTTCTGGAAAGTCGTCCCCTTACCAATTTGGGGCAAGGATTGCAAGGTTTGATCCCGAACCTTCAGATAACGAATAATGGTGGTGGCCGGCCGGGTAGCACCTCCTCCTACAACGTCCGCGGTTATACCTCCTTGAGCGGCGGTGGTCCGTTGGTCTTGGTTGACGGGGTTCAAATGGACCCTAACCAGATTAATCCAAGTGACGTGGAGTCGGTAACAGTCTTGAAGGATGCCTCCTCGGCTGCTATTTATGGGGGACGTGCAGCCTATGGCGTCGTTTTAATCACTACGAAAAAGGGGAAAAAGAATGCCCCGATGCGATTCAATTACTCCTACGACTACTCCATCACGAGACCGACCCGCCTTCCCGATCTTGTCAACTCTCTGCAATTCGTGGATATGTATCGCGCGGCCGCCGAAAGCGGAAGGCTATCGGGAGGACCTGCCGGAAGCGAAACCTATACGGATCTGGACATCGAGAAGATCAAAAATTACATGGCGAACCCGACTCTGGAGAATGCAGTTTATGTCGACCCGAACAATCCGAACCAATATAGATATTGCGGGAACACGAATTGGACAAAGGAGATGTATCCCGGCACCGCCCCACAACAACAACACAATCTATCCATAAACGGAGGCACCGAGAAGACGACTTATATGGCCTCGTTCTCAGCTTTCAAGCAAAACGGATTGATGCCCGACTATATCAAGCAAGAGTTCAAACGTTACAACGCCACCTTGAACTTGGATACAGAAGTCACCAGTTGGCTGGAAATCAACATGAAAATGTCACTGAACCGGAAGGAAGACGATCAGCCTATTAAACTGTGGGGCACCAATACAATCGACACCTTCTCTGACGACTTGAAACCGATGCAACCGGTTTATTTCCCAGACGGACATTTCTCCGGACAGGGCGGAAATAGCAACCCTTTGGCGATTGCTACCCTTGGCGGACGAAGCACCTACAATTCAGATGACATCTGGATGACAGGAGGATTCACCCTCCGTCCGTTCAAAGGTCTCAGTATTGTCGGCGATTACACCTGGAACTCCTACCGCTACAATAGCAAATTCAATCAGAAAGAATTCGATCAGTACGGAGCACCTGCCGCGGGAGCAGACATTACCGATCCGGAGCAGGCGAATGCCACAGGCAAGTATCCGTACACCTCACCGGCGTCAGTATCCGAAAGTAGTAGCCACGATGTCTACCAAGCCACAAACATCTATGCGCAATACGAAAACACTTTGGCCCAAAAACATTATGTGAAGGGGATGGTTGGTTTTAACCAGGAAAGCAAACGGAACGAGTCGTTCAGCGCAGGTGTTAAAAATCTGGTAAACCAAGACTATCCCTACATCCGGCTGAACAACGACGATAAGCCAAGCGTTTCGAGCAGCATAGGGGATTGGGCATTGATTGGAGTCTTTTTCCGGTTAAATTATGTATACGACCAGAAATACCTGATTGAATTCAACGGACGTTACGATGGGTCCTCACGTTTCGCCCGGGACAACCGATATGTATTCAGCCCATCCGTTTCGGTAGGATACCGTATTTCGGAGGAGAAGTTCTTCCAACCTTTGCGTTCAGTGATCGATAATCTCAAAATCCGTCTCTCCTACGGTCAGCTTCCGAATCAGCAGTTAAATAGCAATTATGGTAACTATCCCTACTTAGCGACGATGGGGTACGGAAAAACCGGCTATCTTTTTGGAAACGAGTCTCAACTCTTTGTGAACGCCCCGGGGTTGGTCAGCCCGAACTTTACATGGGAGAAAGTGCAAACAAAGAATATCGGGTTCGACTTTACCTTATTGCGCAACCGCCTGTCCGGTAGTTTCGATTATTACATCCGAGATACCAAAGATATGATTGTAGGCGGATTCAAGCTACCGGCAATCTTAGGAACAGGTTCGCCCAATAGAAACGCTGCGGATCTGCGGACGAAAGGATTCGAGTTTGAAGTGAGTTGGAACGACCGTATCGGAAAAGACTTCACCTACCGTGTAGGATTCAACTTGTCAGACAGTCAGGCGAAAATCACGAAGTATGACCTGAATCCAGACGGTAATATCGGCGACCATTATGTAGGCGAAAAGATTGGTGAAATCTGGGGATTTGTAACCGACGGATTCTACTCTACAGACGAGGAAGCCGCAGGCGTGGACAACAGTGATATCTGGGGTGGCAAATGGCTGGCCGGTGATGTCCGATATAAGAATCTGAACGGTGACAAGACAGCAGATGGAAAGGATATCATCAGCAAAGGGCATAGCAAATTGCAGGACCCGGGCGACCGAAAAATCATCGGTAACAATACCGCACGCTATAACTATGGTATCAGCTTGAGTGCCGAATACAAGAACTTCGACTTCTCTTGTTTGATGCAGGGGGTAGGTAAAAGAGATCTCATGTTAGGCGGAGCTTATTTTTGGGGATTTACCGATGAATGGAGAACACCGACCACAGAACAGTTGGATTACTGGACACCCGACAACCCGAATGCCTATTATCCGAGACAACGTTTCGGAGGAGGAGGAAACTTCCAAAGCCAGACCAAGTATTTGCAGAACGGCGCTTATATGCGTATGAAGCAATTAACCTTAGGTTACAGCATCCCGAAAGCATTGCTGAGCAAAGTGAGAATCAACAGCCTGCGGTTCTACTTCACAGGACAAAACCTGTTCGAGTTCACGAAGATGATCAAGTCATACGATCCCGAACAACCAGACAGGAAGGGAGACTATCCGTTAGACAGGGCGTTCTCCTTCGGCGTACAAGTTAGTTTATAACCTAAAAAAATGAGAAAAATGAAATACCTTATACAATCGATTTTGGTGGCGGTAACGTTGTTGACGGTTAGTTGCAACGATTATCTGGATCGTTTCCCTAAGGATTCGTTCAGCGAGCCGACCTTCTTTAAAACGGAGAACGACCTGATCTATTATGCCAATCAGTTCTATGGCAGTTTACCCGTACAGCGAATGGATAATGACAACAATTCCGATAATATGGTCCCTCAGAATATCAACACATTCCTTGCCGGAACGTATACTGTTCCCGGGAGCGGAGGGGGTTGGGCTTCAGGCGACTGGGCTAACATCCGTAGTTGTAATTACTTTTTAGAACACTATTCAAGAGCGGAGACCTCGTTCAAAGAACGGTATGCCGGAGAAGTTCGTTTCTTCCGGGCTTTGTTCTATTGGTATAAAGTCGTTAATTTCGGTGATGTGCCGTTACTTCTCAAAGCGTTGGATGACAACTCGGAAGAGTTGTACGGTCCGCGGGAAAAACGGGAGAAAGTAATGGATGAGGTGGTATTGGAAGACCTGAAATTCGCCGTCGCCAACCTTCCCGAGAAAAACCAGGCGGCAGCCGGACGTTTGCATAAGGATGCAGCCCGCGCGTTGATGTCACGCATTTGCTTATGGGAAGGAACTTACAGGAAATACCGCAACATAGAAGGCGCCGATACATATCTTGATGCCTGCGTGAAAGCATCTGAGGAATTAATGGACGCAGGATACGACATTTACTCCACCGGAAATACAGACGAGGATTACAGGAACCTGTTCATCCAGAAAGACCTGAGGTCGAACCCCGAAGCTATTTTCTACAGGGCATACATTACGGATAAGAATACCCATAATTATACCCGTCAAGCCAGCGAAAACAATACCGGCATGAGCAAAGACTTCGTGGACAGCTATCTGTTTTTGGACGACGGGAAACCTATCGGACTTACCAGCCATCCTTATGACGACTCGACTCCCGCAAAAGAGTGCGAAGGCAGAGACCCGCGTTATACGCAAACTATAGCGACTCCGGGATTTATCATGACGCTTCCGGATTTAGCAGTAAATCTGCCTGCCATTGGTACCTCCAGAACCTCCACAGGATACTGGAACATCAAGGGACGTTCCAGTGATCTTGCTCAATTCAACGCCGATAAGAGTGATTTGGATCTCTTCATCTTCCGCTATGCCGAAGTGTTGTTGAACTACGCCGAAGCGAAATATGAACTGACAGGAAGCCTGACAATAGCAGAATTGGATAAATCCATCAACCTGATCCGGGACCGTGTCGGGATGCCACATCTCACAACGAATCCAGATGCAGACCCCAATGCTGTGAATTACGGCTACACTGTGGCTCCGCTGCTGTATGAGATTCGCCGTGAGCGTCGGATTGAGCTAGTCGGTGAAGGATTCCGCTTCAATGACATCATCCGTTGGAAAGCGGGCAAACTGATTGAAGGCGTGAAGACAATACGCGGTATGAAACTGACTGATGAGTTGCGTTCCCAATATGCTGACCCTTCTTCCTTGAATAACATCGCTGTGGACGATGACTATTATATCATTGTTTATCCAAGCATCGCCACTACCAGGAAATGGAATGATAAATCGTATTTGTACCCGCTTCCGACCGACGAGAAAGACCGGTGTCATTACGAGCAAAATCCGGGTTGGAATTAGTTTTTAATTCAAGTTTCGCACCCCCCCTATTCCATATCAGGGATTCGTGGTAGGTATATTCAAGGGATATGCCTGTGGGAATAAGGTAAACTCTTTTTTTTCACCTACCACCTCCCCTACAGTTTCTCCTCCTTCCAGAAGGAGGAGAAACTATGCGGAATACTTGCGAAACTTGATTTTTTCTGATAAAAAAAGACAAGGGTATCATTTAAAAGTGATACTTTTGTTCTATATCCTCAACCAATTATTTCGACTTATGAAGACTAAATTACTGGCATTCCTACCTTTTATGGCGACTTTCGCGATGGGGCAACAAACTTATTTTGTCTCTCACGGCGGAAATGACTCGGCCGACGGTTCATTGAACAGCCCTTTGTTACATATCCATGAAGCTCTCGAAAGAGGAAAGGCTTCCGCTGAGCGTGAAATCCATATCTATATTCGGGAAGGAAAGTATTATCTGGACACTCCCCTGGTTGTTGATGCCGGCGAGTGGAAGAATAAGAGACTTACGCTGTCAGCTTATAATAACGAACCGGTTGTTTTAAGCGGAGCCAGGAAACTTTCCCTCAAATGGGTGAAGCAGAAAAACGGAATATGGAAAAGCAAGACAGAAGCCGATAAGGGTGACCAGTTGTTTGTGGGCGGAGAAAAAAGGATTCTTGCCCGTTACCCCAACTTTGAAGAAGGCACTATCTTCAATGGAACGGCTGCCGATGCGCTTGCACCGGCCCGTGTAAAGAGATGGAAATCTCCCGGAGGCGGTTTTATCCATGCGCTGCATGCCAGGGACTGGGGGGATATGCATTATGTAATTACAGGAAAAGACGACAAAAGTGTTCTTTTTGAGGGCGGATATCAGAATAACCGTCCGTCCAATATGCATGACAAATACCGGTTTGTGGAAAATATATACGAGGAGCTTGATGCACCAGGCGAGTGGTTTCTGGATGGAAAAGCCGGATATTTGTACTACTATCCATATCCAGATGAAAATATAGATAATGAGATATTTGAAATAGCTGAGATCCCAAGTCTGATTGAGATTAAAGGGATTGAAAATGACCGGGCCAGTGACGTGACGGTAAGAGGAATTTGCTTTAGCCAAACCTCCCGTACTTTCATGGCGGACTATGAGCCGTTGTTGCGCAGTGACTGGGCTATTTATCGGGGAGCAGCCGTTTTTATAGAAAATGCGGAGCGTTGCCGCATCGAGGATTGCGAATTTACCGGTTTGGGCGGTAACGCCATTTTTCTTAGCCGCCACATCGACGGTTGTGTTGTCAAGGGAAACTATATCCATCAGATTGGTGCGAGCGCAATATGTATCGTAGGAGATACTTCCGCCGTACGTTCGGGAGTGTTTAAATATGAGCAGTCCGTTCCTTATGAGTTGATGGACAAAATACCCGGCCCGAAAAATGAACTTTATCCCCGCCGGTGTATTGTGGAAGACAATCTTATCCATGATATCGGACTAGTGGAGAAGCAGGTGGCGGGCATTCAGATTCAAGTGGCAAGAGAAATCAACGTACGCCACAATACCATATACCGGGTTCCGAGGGCTGCTATCAATATCGGAGACGGCTCGTTCGGAGGACATGTCATCGAATATAACGATGCGTTTGCCACTGTATTGGAAACGAGTGACCACGGGGCGTTCAATTCGTGGGGAAGAGACCGTTTCTGGCATCCTTCCTATGAAAAAATGAGTCTTATGGTTGCAGAGCATCCCGAACTGGTTTTACTGGATGCCCTTTTCACTACTTATATCCGTTACAACAGGTTCCGTTGCGACCACGGCTGGGATATAGATTTGGATGATGGCAGTTCGAACTATCATATATACGGGAATGTCTGTTTGCGTGGAGGAATCAAACTACGCGAAGGTTTCAACCGCATCGTGGAGAATAATATCCTGATAAACAATACCCTGCATCCCCATTTATGGTTTCAGAATTGTGGTGATATCATCCGGCGCAACGTGTTCACGCAAGCCTATCTTCCCATTGAGCTGAAAAGTTGGGGGAAGATGGTGGATTATAACTTTTTCTCTTCGAAGAATGCTTTGAAACAAGTGCAAAAGGATGATACCGACGCACATAGCACAAGCGGAATACTCCATTTTGTCGATTATCAACATTATAATTTGACTCTACCGGATACTTCCCAAGCTTTTGAGATTGGTTTTGAGAATATTCCCCAGAATGGTTTCGGAGTGTATTCCCCCCGTTTGAAACGGAAGGCTGAAAAGCCCGAACTTTCCGAACTGCTTGTTTCGGATTCCTCCAATACCAATCAGACCTATTTGTGGGAAAAAGCGGAAGTCCGATTGGTCAGTGGTTTAGGAGACCGTTCAGCTTATGGCCTGCCTGATGAAAAAGGATGTATTGTATTAAAAATGGATAATGCCGTCAATATGCAGGATGCGGGATTGAAAGAAAATGACGTGATCTATTCAATTTACGGAGAAGATATTGATTCTGTAGAAACATTGATGCGATTGACTAATAAATATAAATGGAAAAAGACATTGCTATTGGAATGTTTTAGAAACCAACAGAAGCTGAAGATCTCTTTAGTTTTGGATTAACCGTTTTTTTCTATCCGGCAAGTAATCTTTATGTAATCCCTGACGAAAAGCGGTATCAGGAATTACATAAAGATATCTATGGAGAAATGGGTGTGTGCATATTTTTTAGTTTTCCCCTTCCTATAACTCAACATTTTAAGTATATTTGTGCGTATTTATAGTAAACAATCATTAATGATGCGAATCAGCAGTTGATAATCATCTACTTTTTCGCTTGTTAAAATGTTATTATTCAGTTACCTATCTCATTAATTAGTTACCTATCTCATTAGTTAGTTTTCTAATCTCCTTGAAAATCAGTATATTATAAGAATAAAACCACTCATTGTTCTAATTATGATTCCCAAGGAGAAAGAATTCAAACTTATAAAAATATATATGTATATCTGCGGATGTTTACGAGTCTTCACTCAAGTTCTACTGCCAGAGGTTCAGTAATAACCACCATCCAATCTTTACCGATGAGGAACTGCTTACTGTATGTCTGTTCTGCGGAGCTTATCAGCAATACTTTAAAATCAAAGATATACATACCTTTACCAAGGAATACCTGCTTTCATGGTTCCCTGACTTGCCTTCTTACCAAGTATTCAATTATAGATTGAATTTGATGCCGGAAGCAATCAGCGAACTCGTCAGGCAGTTAATCCATTCATTCAAACCTCAAGATTGTGACAGTATGAAATCATTAGTTGACTCGATGCCTATCATTACTTGCGCGGGAAAGAACACAGTAGGAAAGGTCGCCACTGAGATTACTTCCAAAGGATATTGTTCGACAAAGAACATGTATTATTTCGGACTAAAACTCCATGCAGTGGCTTTCCGTAGAAAAGGAACTATACCTTTTCCTGAAATGCTCATACTTTCCGCTGCTGATGAAAATGACTCCACTGTATTCAAAAGAGAATGTGTGGGAAATCTGAACAATAGAGAAATATATGCCGATAAAATATATTCGGATATACCATTCTATAAAGAGACGAAAGAATCTCAAAAACTCGAGCTATTTACTCCTGTAAAAGCTATCAAAGGAGAATCACCTGAAATAACAAAAAGGGAGAAAGCGGCAAGAGACTTGTTTTCAACGACAGTCTCAAAAGTCAGACAACCCATTGAATCATTATTCAACTGGTTGAATGAAAAAACAAATATTCAAAGAGCGATGAAAGTCAGATCTACATCGGGACTGCTGCTACATACGATGGGAAAAATTGCCATTGCATTAATTACTCTAATTTTTAACTAAGGAATCAAATACTAATTCGCATTATTAATAAATTCTTCTATTTTATTCCAATTATCATCTATGAATGGCTCATGACGTAATAGCTCTTTTATTTCCATCTCCTTCACCTTTCTTTCAAAATACTGATGAATAAAGTAGTTTCTAGTGAAATAAAATATTTCCATAAGGAGAAAACGATGAATGCTGAAAAATGGGAAAAAGCAGAAAAGGTTCACTCTATACTATTGTATCCATCGGTACTTCAAAGAAAGGTGAAAAATGGGAACAAGAAAAACAACAATAATAGGGATTGTAGTGATGGCTCTGTATCTCATAACAATGCTTCTTATGCCTCGTTTCAAGCATTATAACATGTCATAACAAGCATTGCTAAACAGCTTCTCAAGTCTTAATATCTGACTCCTCAGATATTAAGACCTGTCATATCAAACGTTAATACCTGACCACTCAGATGTTAATATCTGAGTGCAGCCATTATTCTTTCACAAGCCTGTCCGTCACCATAAGGATTAACGGCTTTACTCATCGCTTCATATGCTACTGTATCATCAAGAAGAGTGCTAACCTCGTTCATGATCTTGTCGTAATCTGTACCAACAAGATGAACGGTACCAGAAGCTAGAGCTTCAGGACGTTCAGTGGTATCGCGCATTACGAGTACCGGTTTACCAAGTCCTGGAGCCTCTTCCTGAATACCTCCACTATCTGTCAACACAATCGTTGATTTCTCCATAAGATATACAAAGGAAAGATACTCCAATGGTTCAATAAAGAACATATTAGTCAGGTTCAATAAGTTGTTTCCAAAAACTTCATGAATAGGCTTACGAACATTAGGATTTAAATGCATTGGATAGACAAAATCGACCTCTGGGTATTGCAATGTAAGAGTCTTTATAGCCTGACACATGGAGATGAATCCATCTCCAAAGTTTTCACGACGATGCCCAGTTATCAGAACCATCTTTTTGTCACCCGATAAACGGTTCACATCATATCCCGAAGATATCAACGCACTTTCTAATTCTTTATCAAGCTCTTTATTCTCTTTTATTTTATTCACTACCATGTAAAGAGCATCAATTACAGTATTGCCAGTTACGGTAATGGCAGACTCTCTAATGCCTTCATCCAACAAATTCTGTCGGCTTAACAGAGTCGGAGAAAAATGATATGAAGCAATACGTCCTGTTATTAATCGATTCATTTCTTCCGGCCAAGGACTATAGATATTATGAGTACGAAGTCCTGCCTCCACATGTCCTACTGGAATTTGCTGATAGAAAGCGGCCAAAGCTGAAGCTGTAGAAGTCGTAGTGTCACCATGAACCATCACGATATCAGGCTGTGCTTGCCTCAATACATCGCGCATGCCAGTCAGAACACGAGTAGTGACATCATACAAATCTTGTCCCTGCTTCATTATATCCAAGTCATAATCTGGTATAATGTCAAAAATATGAAGCACTTGATCTAACATTTCACGATGCTGACCAGTAACACATACAATCGTTTGAAAATCCTTCGGATATTTCTGAAATTCTTTTACCAAAGGAGCCATTTTAATGGCTTCGGGACGAGTTCCGAAGACCAGCATTACTTTTTTCATAATTATTGTTTAATTAGTTCTTATATATGCCACAAAAATCAAGAATTACTTTCTTATTATCATAAGGTAGAGACTTAAATGGAGTATGTGCAACTAAAAACACTACAATGTCTGCTTTTGCATAAGCTACCTGATAATCAGATAACTTAAACACGTTATGTTCTTTTACATTAGGCTCGACTATTAAAATATCCGCATTATTGCAACTTTGCATTACCTTAGTGGTAATGTATTTGGCAGGAGCCTCACGCAAATCATCGATATCCGGCTTAAACGCTAAACCCATCATTGCTATAGTCGGTTTACGATGATGCTCTAATTCAAATTTCAACATTGCATTTTCAACCTTCTCTGCGCACCAAAAAGCTTTATAATTATTAATCTCACGGGCAGTAGCTATGATTTTTGACTCCATTGGAAAATCAGCAGTAATAAAGTAAGGATCTACTGCAATACAGTGACCGCCCACTCCACAGCCAGGCTGAAGAATATTTACACGAGGATGTTTATTGGCTAAGTTGACTAATTCCCAAACATTAATCCCAGCTTTATCACAAATCAAAGAGAGTTCATTTGCAAAAGCTATTTGTACGTCGCGAGAAGAATTCTCTGTCAATTTACACATCTCAGCGGTTTTACAATTAGTACGATGAAGTGTACCTTGCACAAACTGACTATAAAACTCTATAGCCTTATCTGTAGACGCTTCGTCCATACCACCTATCACACGGTCATTATGTACCAATTCATAAATAACATTTCCAGGAAGAACACGTTCCGGACAATAAGCGATGTAAAGTTTATCTTTCAGATCTGGACGTAAATCAAATATCAATTCTGCCATTTTATCAGTAGTACCCACAGGAGAAGTTGACTCTATCACATACAAATCTCCCGCTTTCAGCAAAGGAATAACGGCACGGGTAGCTGCTTCTACATAAGATATGTCAGGTTCATGATTCCCCTTAAAAGGAGTTGGTACTACCATAAAATAAGCATCACTAT
>OGRH01001650.1_pt1 | contig 13515 bp, 10 predicted proteins | sample 1553461 | NCBI WGS metagenome assembly OGRH01 (sample SAMEA2580092, study PRJEB22360) | human gut metagenome | biome: human gut; feature: human-associated habitat; material: faeces | place: Denmark | collected 2008/2010
AGCCCGCCTCGTTCTCGAAATTGACGATGTAGAGCAGATCCTCCACGTCGGCCGTAGCTTCGCTGCGGGTGCCGTCGGGATTCAACACTTCGGGAGAAACCGTCGTCACGTTTTTCACACGCCGTATGCCGCCGCTGCGGGTGACAGCGCCGTCTTCCGCCGGAGCGTCGATCGCCTCGAGAAGGCCTTGCAAATCCTCAAGGGCTTGTTCGACGGGGACGACGTGCGAGATTTTCTGCTCGGGGACGGACGGAGGTTGGGGGACTTCCTCTGTGGTCAAGTCACTGGTACAGCCGACAAGCAACCCTAAAATTGCCAGTAGCGACAAATACTTCATGTTTTTCATATCAAATTAGGGTTAAAGCGAATAAAATGACAAATTCAGAGATGTTTTTATTAAAAAAACAAAAATCGTGCAATTATTTTTGAATATTCAAACTTTTGCAATGTGAAATCGAGCGAAAAATCTTTTGTCGGTTTGGATATATACGACAAAACCGACCGGGCAAGGGCGTCCCGCTTTCCGTCGCATTTTCGCGCCGACTTTTCACCATCCTTCCCTCCCGCCGCACCGACCGGCCTCCGGTCCGTTGCGCAGATCGAAAGCTCCGTAGTAATAATACCCGTTGGCTGTCCCTCCCCATCCGAAATTGCAATGGATCAAACGTTTGTCTAGAGCGTCTTTCTTGCGAAACAGGACTGGAGCGGCAAGAATTTTAGCCCGTATTGAAGTTCGACCTTATATTATGCTGTTCCTGTCGGCTATTTATTGCAACGCAGGATCGACCTCCGGCGTGCAGGTTATCGAGGCGGTCTTGACATCGCCCTCGACGGTCGTCCAGCGAAGCGTCAGCGTATGCTCTTTTTCGAGCGTCGGGGCACTGGTGAAGACGATTACAGGGGATTTTGTCTGTGAACTGAAATCTGTCAATGAATAGTAAACCATTTTCATGTCGGCAGCAGTCAACTCCGACGGACGCTTTTCGATGGTTTTGAGATAATCGTAATTTTGCAGAAATTCATACTTATATTCTCCCATATCGTAACCGTCGTGTACGAAATCGGAGGAAGAGTTGATGCGCACCTGCAAAACATCGTCGAGCGATGTCCCGGCGGGATGTGCTTCATCCCAGTCGGCATTGCTTGTAACGACCATTTTACTGAAATTATCGGCAAAAGTGGCGACCATAGGTAAAGCACCGTTAGCTAATACCTGATTAAAATCAATATCGTTGTTTCTTGCAGCCCATCGGTTGAATTTTTCGATGTCTGGTCCGTAAAAAAAATACATTTTGGGAGATGGTATGCATATGACAAATCCCGCAATCTGTTTTTTCGATAACCTATGTGCATCCCCCGAACATTCGTTTTGAAATTCAGTCAACATGATCTGCCCATCGACATACAATTCGACAAAATTTTTATGGAACCCACCTAGTCCATCCTTTTCCGATTTTTCGCAGGCGACACATAATGTAACGATCGACAACAGCACGCCCAAATATTTGATTCGTTTCATAATAGGAGATTTTAAGGTATTTCCGTATAAGTAATCATTCGCAAATCGTCAGTGTAATTTCCATCTTGGGTACCTTCTACATTATCTATCCCACTTTCCTGATCAACAGGCTTTGTCGTCGTGTTAAAACTACCGCTAAAATAATAACCGTTACATAGTCCATTCCATCCGAAATTACAATGAATAAGCGTTTGTGGAACCTGCTCCTTTGAAGAGATTGATGTAGTACCGTTACGATAATAAGTTTTTATATAACGCATTCGATATAACCAACCATCTATATTCCACTGATGATTAAGTTTTCTGCCAGTACTAGAATGTCCTCTTACTATAGTTGTTTTTTTTCGATCCAACATCATCGTACGTACATAACTATCACGGTAAGTGTGATCATTTACTCCCTTATAAAGGACATAAGTCAAACCATCTCGAGAATCTTTTAGACTCGCAGAACTTCCATCCAAACCATAATCCATATTCAGGACAACGCCGATTGCGTATATTAACATAGACACAGCTTTGGCTTCAGGAGTAAGAGTGGACGGTTTTCCTTCTGTGGCTATAAGAAGATTAGGATTCTGAATCGCACGTCTGATCAATGTCCAATCGATCGGAGTTCCTTTGATCGACCCGACTACAGAACCATAATGCCAATAATTTGATACTAAAACCTGTGCCACAGCAATAGCCGAACATCCTGCCCAACAACATTTTCCATTGATTTGTGTGACACTTGCATTAAAAGGATACCCTTGTCCCCATTTCACCGGGATCAGCGGTCCGACTTTTTCTTGAGTGACATAAACATATTCTCGTCTTAAAACATCGCCGCCTAAATCCCCCGTGTGACGTCCGTCGTCGCTCATAGGTGCGACTCCTCCATCAGCATCTGTATCGGCGTTTTCGATTCCGATGATCGCAGCCTGTGCAACCAATTGCAGCGGGAAAACGAATTTTCCGTCGGCTTGTGCCTGTTCATCGGTTATGGTTACGGCATACCGGAACTCTTCGGTCGTGAGGCTTCCTTCATCGACGACCGCATAGACCGGCTCCAACCGGTCGTCGGCCCCCAGAATGGCATAGCCCGCCTCGTTCTCGAAATTGACGATGTAGAGCAGATCCTCCACGTCGGCCGTAGCTTCGCTGCGGGTGCCGTCGGGATTCAACACTTCGGGAGAAACCGTCGTCACGTTTTTCACACGCCGTATGCCGCCGCTGCGGGTGACAGCGCCATCTTCCGCGGGAATATCGATCTCTTCGAGGACGGATTGCAACTCTTCGAGAGCCTGTTCGACAGGGACCGCATGCGGCTTTTCAGCAGTCGGAGGGTTTTCACCGAAAGGCCCCGGCTCCGTGCCCGGATCGGCCGTACAACTAGCTAATAGCCAGCAACCGAAGAACAGTGAAAAAAGTCTGAAATGTTTCATAACGGATTAATTTCAGGGTTTTCGGTCGAACCCTGTTCCGAGAGTTCTGAAAATTCCCGGAACAGGGCCGGAAGAAGTTTTCCTCCTGATCCGAAATTAAACATTTCTTTGTTGATTACCAAATAAAATACATTTTATTTGCAATCAAATAAAACAAACCGCATTCGGGCTTCGTCGCGCACGTCGCGGTGAAAGATGCCCTTGACAGTCGCCGCCGTATATTCCCGGCCCCGTTATTTCGCGCCGACTTTTCACCATCCTTCCCTCCCGCCGCACCGACCGGCCGCGACATGACCGCGATGCACACTGTTGCGACCATTTTTTATGAATTATAAATAGTTTTACGTACTTTTGTACGTTATATAGACATCTATGAAATTTACGCTCCAACATAAAGACCCCTCTTCGCAGGCGCGGGCGGGCGAATTGCAGACCGATCACGGCGTGGTGAAGACCCCGATCTTTATGCCCGTAGGTACGGCGGCGACCGTCAAGGGCATCTTTCACCGCGACGTGCGCGACGAAGCCCGGGCCCAGATCATCCTGGCCAACACCTATCACCTTTATCTGCGTCCCGGTATGGATATTCTCGAGCGGGCGGGCGGCGTGCACCGCTTCTCGACCTGGGACGGGCCGATGCTCACCGACAGCGGCGGCTTTCAGGTCTTCTCGCTGGCGGGCTGCCGCAAGCTCAAGGAGGAAGGATGCCATTTCCAGTCCCACATCGACGGTTCGCGCCATCTGTTCACGCCCGAAAGCGTGATCGACACGGAGCGTACGATCGGCGCCGATATCATGATGGCCTTCGACGAGTGTCCGCCGGGCGACTCGCCGCGTGATTATGCCGCCAAGTCGCTCGCCCTGACCGAGCGCTGGCTCGACCGCTGTTTCAACCGTTACCGCCAGACCTCGCCCAAATACGGCCATTACCAGGCGCTGTTCCCCATCGTACAGGGCTGTACCTATCCCGACTTGCGGGCGCGGGCGGCCGAAAATGTCAAACAGTACGACGCGGACGGCTATGCCATCGGCGGTCTTGCCGTAGGCGAGCCGACCGACGTGATGTACGAGATGATCGAGGTGGTGAATGCCATCCTGCCCGAAGACCGCCCCCGCTACCTGATGGGGGTCGGCACGCCGATCAACATCCTCGAAGGCATCGCCCGGGGTGTCGATATGTTCGACTGCGTGATGCCCACGCGCAACGGACGCAACGGACAGATTTTCACTTCGGAAGGCACGATCAATATCCGCAACAAGAAATGGGAGGACGACTTCTCCCCGATCGATCCCGAAGGCACCGCCTTCGTCGATCACGTCTATACGAAAGCCTACCTGCATCATCTGACGATCTGCCAGGAGATGCTCGGTGCGCAGATCGCTTCGCTGCACAACATCGCATTCTACCTGCGGCTGGTCACCGAGGCCCGCCGACACATCGGGGCCGGGGATTTCACACCCTGGAAGGAGCAGATGGTCGCCAAACTCGGCCGCAGGCTGTAACACTCGAACCACGATGAAACGAAAGCTCCCGCATTTCCGCTTCCCCGGATTCAAGATCCTCGACCGGTATATCCTCGGCAAGTTCTTGAGCACCTACTTCTTCGCTATCGCGATGATCATCGTGGTCGTGGTGATCTTCGACTACGTGGAGAAGATCGACAACTTTACGGAAACGAAAGCGCCGCTCAAGGCGATCATTTTCGACTATTACCTGAATTTCATCCCGTTCTTCATCAACCAGTTCAGCGGACTGTTCACCTTCATCGCCGTCATTTTCTTCACCTCGAAAATGGCCTATCAGACCGAGATCGTGGCTATGCTTTCGGGCGGCATGAGTTTCCGGCGGCTGATGTGGCCCTATTTCCTGGGGGCGCTCATCATCGCTTCGCTCTCTCTGGGGTTGAACCTCTGGTTGATTCCGGTGTCGCAGCGCAGCTGCGTGGCTTTCGAGAACCAATACATCCCGCGCAAGGCGCGTTTCCAATACGATAAAAATATCTACCGTCAGATCGAACCCGGTACGTTCGCCTATATCCGCAACTACTCCAAGGAATCGAACCAGGCTTCGTTCTTCAGCCTGGAAGAGTACGAATCGGGAGCGATGACCGCATCGCTCGAAGCCGCAGAGGTGAGGTTCAATCCCGAAACCAAGCGGTGGTCGGCCCGACGATATACCACCCGCACGTTCGATTCGCTCGGTGTGGAAACTTTCACGCAACACCGCAATCTGGACACACTCATTAATCTGGATGTCAATGAATTGGGACGCACTGACCAGTTGATAAAAACAATGAATATAGTGGAACTGAACCAGTTCCTCGAACAGCAGCGAAGCAAGGGTTCCGACTCGATCAACATCATTCAGGTCGAACAACACGCCCGTTACGCCTATCCTGTCGGTACGTTCATTCTGACACTCATCGGTGTTTCGCTCTCCTCGCGCAAAGTGCGGGGCGGCACGGGACTCCACATCGGTATCGGGATCGCCCTCTGTTTCTCGTACATCCTCTTCATCCGCTTTTTCGAGGAGTTCGCCAAGAGCGGCACGCTGCCGCCCTGGATCGCCGTCTGGATACCGAACGTCCTCTACCTCTGCATCGCAGTTTACCTTTACCGCAAAGCACCGAAATGATGTCCCCGCAACTCGAAGATATCGTCCGCAAGGTCCGCTCCGACGAGCGGATCGCCCCTGCCGAAGCCCTCGTGCTCTGGCACGAAGCTCCGCTTTGGCTGTTGGGCGAGCTGGCCGCCCGGCGCAAGGAGCGCGTGAGCGGCGACAAGGTCTATTTCAACCGCAATTTCCACATCGAACCCACGAACCTGTGCGTGTTCAACTGTAATTTTTGTTCCTACCGCCGTCCGAAGGGAAGTCCCGAGGCGTGGGACTACTCCCTGGAAGAGGTCGAGCGGATCGCCCGCGACCATGCCGGACAAGGCTTGACCGAAGTGCATATCGTCGGAGGCGTACATCCCGAGCACGATTTGTACTATTACGTCGAGATGATCCGCCGCGTGAAGGCGATCCTGCCCGAAGCGACCGTCAAGGCCTTCACTGCCATCGAGCTCTCCTACATGATCCGCAAAGCGGGGCTGACTATCGACGAAGGGTTGCGTCTGCTCCGCAGCGCCGGGATGGAGGCGATACCGGGCGGGGGTGCCGAAATTTTCGACGAGGAGCTGCGTGCCCGCATCTGTCCCGATAAGGGCTCGACTGCGGAGTGGTTCGAGGTGCATGCCGCCGCACACCGGCTGGGGATCCCGACCAACGCTACGATCCTCTACGGCCATATCGAGTGCGTCGAACACCGCATCGACCACCTCGACCGGCTGCGCAGCCAGCAGGATCTGACGGGCGGCTTCAACGCCTTCATCCCGCTCAAATACCGCAATTTCGGCAACCGCATGTCGGAAATCGGCGAGGTTTCCGTGACCGAGGACCTGCGGATGCTGGCCATGAGCCGTATCTACCTGGATAATATTCCCCACATCAAGGCTTACTGGGTGATGTACGGCAAAGCGACTACGGAGCTGGCTCTGGCTTTCGGTGCGGACGACATCGACGGCACGATCGACGATACGACCAAAATCTACTCGATGGCCGGAGCCGACGACCAGCGCCCGGCGATGACCACGGAGGAGATGCGCCGCATCGTCGCGGCAGCCAGCTACCGGCCCGTCGAACGCGACACCTTTTACCGCGAAATCGGATAACGAGATACCCTGAAACAGACGAAACGGATCGGTCCGTACCGCTAGACAGGGCCGATCCCTGAACATAAACGACAGAACAATACCATGCTGGAACAACTGAAAAAATATTGGGTGAAAGTCGGTGAGCATCCTTTCCTGAAACACCTTTTCATCATCGTCTGCGTGCTGCTCGTGCTGGGCGTCACAACTCACCTGCTGCTGTTGCTGGGCACGCGCCACAGTGCGCACCGTACGGTCCCCGACCTGACAGGCATTCCGCTCGAGGAGGCTCTCGGGGAGGCCCGCCGTCAGGGGTTGGAAATCATCGTCAACGACTCGCTGTATGTGCCTGCCTACGACGGGGGTGTAGTACTGGACCAACTCCCGGAAAAGGGCGTCGGGGTCAAACCCGGACGAACGGTCTATGTCACGATCAACTCCTACCGGCAGAAGATGGTGACGGTGCCCTATGTCGCCGGCCGTTCGTTGCGCCAGGCCAAGAACATGCTCGAAGTGGCCGGCCTGGGGATCGAACAGATCGTCTATCGTCCCGACCTGGCGACCAATTACGTGCTCGAAGAGTACGCCGACAGCAAGCGGATCTCGGAGAAAAGCCGCATACAGCTCGAAGCAGGCAGCGGCGTCACCCTTTACGTCGGGGAGAGCGGTTCCGTTTCGACACTCGTGCCGAAGACCGTGGGGCTTCACCTCCAACAGGCCAAAAGCCGTTTGTGGGAGCTGGGGCTCAACATCGGCAAGATCTCCTTCGACGAGGGAATCAACCTGCTGAACCAGCGGGAAGCCCGGGTTTATCTGCAGACGCCTTCGGCCGGCAGCCGTGCCCGGCTGGGTGCGAAGGTCGATCTGAAGCTGACCCTCGATGCTGCCAAAGTCACCGCCCAGAGCGCTGCGGCCGATAAGGAGATGATAAAAGCCGCCGAAGAGCTGCGCCGCCTCGACGCTGAAACGGCCGATTCGCTGGCCCGTGTTCGTCTGGACAGTCTGGCCAACCGTCCCGTCGAAGCGGAGCCGGTCATCGACGACGGGCTTTTCCCGGACGAAGAGACAGCGGAAGACGAATTTTTCCAATAACGCACACGTCCGATGAGCGAATCGCAATACATACCCGATCCGGACGAACTCGAGGACGACGCTGCCGGCGAGCAGGACGAGCTGTACGAACATTACAGCATCACGGCCGACCGGGGGCAAAGCCCGCTGCGGTTGGACAAGTTCCTGACGATCCACATGGAGCGTTGTTCGCGCAACCGCATCCAGACGGCTGCCGACGCAGGCAATATCCTGGTCAATGGCAAACCCGCGAAGTCGAGCTACAAGGTCAAACCCGGCGACCGTATCTCGCTGGTGATGCCCTATCCCAAGCGCGAAATCGAGATCATTCCCGAAAACATCCCGCTCGAAATTCCCTACGAGGACGACGACCTGCTGCTGGTCAACAAGCCTGCGGGCATGGTCGTCCATCCCGGTCACGGCAACTACTCCGCAACGCTCGTGAACGCCCTTACATACTATTTGCAGAATCTGCCCCTGTTCCAGGAGGGCGATATGCGGGCCGGACTGGTGCACCGCATCGACAAGAACACCTCGGGGCTGCTGGTGATCGCCAAAAACGAGCGGGCGCACGCTCGGCTCGCCAAACAGTTCTTCGACCATACGATCACGCGGCGGTATGTGGCGCTGGTGTGGGGAAATTTCGAGGAGGACGAAGGCACCATTACCGGCAACATCGGCCGCAGCCCCAAAGACCGGCAGAAGATGTGGGTCTTCGAAGACGGCTCGGACGGCAAGCACGCCGTGACCCACTACCGGGTGCTGAAGCGCTACGGTTACGTAACCCTCATTGAATGTCGCCTCGAAACGGGCCGCACACACCAGATCCGCGTCCACATGCAGTGGAAGGGACACCCCCTGTTCGGCGACGAACGGTACGGCGGCGACCGCATCCTCAAGGGTACGACCTTCAACAAATACAAACAGTTTATCGAAAATTGTTTCGCCGCGATGCCCCGGCAGGCACTCCATGCCAAAAGCCTCGGCTTCCAGCATCCCACTACGGGCGAACAGGTCTATTTCGAAAGCGAACTGCCGGAAGATTTCCGTACCGTGTTGGCTAAGTGGGACGCCTATGCCGCTGCGGGGCTTGCGGAAGAATAAAAATCGAGATTGAAATGTTTCTGCCCACTACCCTCAAGGAAGTCCGCGCACGCGGCTGGGATCAACTCGACGTGATCCTCTTCACGGGCGATGCCTACATCGACCACCCGTCGTTCGGCGCGGCCGTCGTGGGCCGTCTGCTCGAAGCCGAAGGGTATCGTGTGGCGATTGTGCCCCAGCCCAACTGGCGGGACGACCTGCGGGATTTCACCAAGCTCGGCACTCCGCGCCTCTTCTTCGGCGTGACGGCCGGGGCGATGGATTCGATGGTGAACCACTATACCGCCAACATCCGGTTGCGCAGCAACGATGCCTACACGCCCGGCGGGAAAGCAGGATTCCGCCCCGACTATGCGGTCAAAACCTATACGCAGATTCTCAAGCGGCTCTTTCCGCGTACGCCGGTGGTCATCGGCGGTATCGAGGCTTCATTGCGCCGCCTGACCCACTACGACTACTGGAGCGATTCGCTCCATCCCTCGATCCTCGCCGACAGCGGGGCCGACCTTTTGATCTACGGCATGGGCGAGCGGGTGATTCAACAGGTGGCGCGGGCGATGAACAACGGATTCAACGCCAAGTTGTTGCGAAATATCCGACAGGTGGGATTCATGGCCGACCGCAGCTATGTGGAGCGGCTCGATCCCACCCGAACGATCCGCCTGCACTCCTACGAGGAGTGCGTGGCCGACAAGCGGGCCTTTGGGAAGAACTTCACCCGCATCGAAACCTTGAGCAACCTGATGGAACCGGACGAAACGCTCGTCGAAGGTGTCGGCGACCGCTATGCGGTCATCACGCCGCCCAACGCGACGCTTACGACCGAGGAGCTGGATCATTCGTTCGATCTGCCGTACGAGCGGGCGCCGCACCCCCGCTACCGGGGTCGTGGCGACATTCCGGCCTGGGAGATGATCAAGCACTCGGTCAATATCCATCGGGGTTGTTTCGGCGGCTGCTCCTTCTGCACCATATCGGCCCACCAGGGCAAGTTCATCACTTCGCGCAGCGAAAAATCCATCCTTCGCGAAGTAGAGCGGGTGACCCGCATGCCCGATTTCCGGGGTTACCTTTCGGACATCGGAGCGCCTTCGGCCAACATGTACCGCATGGGCGGCCGCGACCGGGAGCTGTGCAGCAAATGCCGCCGTCCGTCGTGCCTGCATCCGAAGATGTGCCCCAATCTGGACAACGACCACCGCCCGCTGCTGGCGCTTTACGAAAAGATCCGGGCGGTGAAAGGCGTCAAAAAGGCCTTTGTCGGCAGCGGCATCCGCTACGACCTGTTCGACGAGAGTCCCTATCTCGATACGGTCGTGAAATACCACACGTCGGGACGACTGAAAGTCGCGCCCGAACACACCGAGGATGCCGTGCTGAAACTGATGCGCAAACCGCCGTTCGCGCTCTTCGAGCGGCTGACCGCCGACTTCCATCGCATTTGCAGTCAGGAACATCTGCCCTATCAGCTGATCCCTTACTTCATCTCCTCGCACCCGGGATGCACCGAGCGGGACATGCAGTCGCTGGCCGGAAAGGTGTTGGGAAAACTGCATTTCAATCTGGAGCAGGTGCAGGACCTCACGCCCACGCCGATGACCCTCTCGTCGGTGATGTTCTACACGGGAGAAAACCCCTACACGCACGAGAAAGTCTATGTCGCCCGCTCGCAGGACGAGAAGCGGCGGCAAAAGGCGTATTTCTTCGGCGAAAAGCCGGCCATGGGGCAACCGGGCGCAGGCCATCCCGCACGCGGGAAAGAGACCCGCGGAAAGAGCGGTCCGGGATTCCGGCCGGGACGGAAATTCACGAAAAAAGGCTGACGGTTTCGTCAGCCTTTTTTCGTGACCGGACCGGGAGCCGTGCAGAGCCGGACCGGGAAAGGGCCGCCCTACCACCGCCCCTGAAAGCGCGTCCTTAAAGCGCCGGCTTTAGCAGGCCGAAGAGCAGGCAAGCGATCACGAACGTCACGACGATATTGAATGTCTGCGCCACGAGGAACGACCGCAGGACGTTGCGGTTCTCCTTCGAGACGATGTCCTTGAGACGCGTGTCGAGACCGATGCAGACGAAGGCCAGCGAGAAGAAGACCGTCGAGAACATCTTCGCCACGCCCGGTTCGAGCAGTTTGCCCTTGGCGCCCAACGTAAAGAGACCGTTCGACTGGCAGAGGCTGAAGACGAGCGACGCGGCGACGAACCCGAGGATGAACTTGGGGAACTTCTCCCACACGATGCCCAGCGAGGGAGCCTGCCCGCCCTTCTCGCCGCGGGTCGAGAGGTAAAGCGCAATGAAGAACGCCACCACGCCGATCAGCACGTTCTGCGCCGCCTTGATGATCACGGCGTGCTGGTTGGCGACCTCGCCGACGATCATGCTCGACGCGGCGACGCCCGACGTGGTGTCGATCGTGCCGCCGATCCATGCGCCGGCGACCTCCTGCACGACATGGGGATCGTCGAAAATCAGGGGCAGAATCGTATTTGCGAGCCACGGCATCAGGTAGATCATCGGCACCACGACGATCAGCACCAGCGAAACGATGTAGGAGAGTTTCCGGTCGTCGCCGCCCGCCACGCGGGCCGCCGTGATACACGCCGAGACGCCGCAGATCGAGACGCCGCTCGAAAGGATCATCGCCGTACGCTCGTCAACCTTCATGCGGCGCGACACCCAATAGGCGAAGAACCACACGACGGCGACCACCAGACAGGCCTGCGCCAGACCGAAGACTCCCGACTTCATCACGTCGCTGAAAAGGATCGTGGCACCGAGACATACGACGCCGATCTTGATGTAGAATTCGCCCTGAATCGCGGGTTTCATCCACTCCGGGACCCGCCACACGTTGCGGATCAGCAGACCGAAAAGCACCGAGAAGAAAACCGACTCGAAGCCGTAATAGGAGACGGCGGGAATCTTGGCCACGATCTGCGCCAGCAGGGAGACGGCGAAAACCACCGCGAGCGACGGCAGCAGCCCTTTGAGCGGACGGCGCAACAGAAGACATCCGACGTAAAGCACCGCCAGCACGACGGCGAAGAGGTAGGCGATATTGCTCCATGCGGCGGCGCCGAGCAGCGTCGCGGGAACCTTGGGAAGTCCGGCGGGTACGATCGCCGCAAGCGCCAGCAGGGGTATGCTCACCCAGACTACCACCCAGTCCTCGACCCGGAACTGTTCCATCCATTTTTTCATAAGGCGTTCTGTTTTTCAGTATTAGAATATGCCGGAGAGCATCAGCGCAACCACATTGCGGCCGGAGACGTCGCGGGCAGCGTAATCTTCGTAGGTATAGTTCAGCTGGCAGCGCAGGTACTTCACCGGCTGCCACGTAAGGGCCGCCGTGTAGTTGGTCTGGCGGCTCGAACTGCGGGCGGTGTTTTCGAGGAAAGTATCGTAGCGCACGGCAGGCAGCAGCGTCTTCGTCACGCGCCACCCGGCCACGGCGTACCAGCCTTCGCTGTCGAGGTCGCCCGTCGTGCCGCAGATATATTCGCCGCGCACGACGACCGGACCGCGGTCGTAGCAGGCTCCGGCCCCGTAGCGGACGCGCTTGAGGTAATCCGCGCCGTATTCGCCCCAATAGTACGACCCGGCCAGCTGCAATCCGGCGGCGGGTTTCAGCGTCAGGCGTGCCACGACGTCCTTGCTCTTGTTCTTGTCCCTGACGTTCAGCCCCTCGCCGTTGAAGACGCCGATGTTGTAATTCAGGATGCTGTATCCGTCGCGGCGGAAAAATCCGCCGAAAAGCTGCGCGCCCATGTCGCGGCCCGTGGCCGAAAGTCCGCAGAGATCGTTGAAGCCCATCAGCTTGCACAACGACAACGGGTACTCGATAAACTCGTACCTGAGCGGCACGTATTCGGTATTCTCGATCGAAAAGGGCAGTTTGTATTCGCCCAGCTGGAGATTCAGTTCGTCGAACGGTCGGTAACACAAATATGCGTCCACGATCTTCGGCGACGCGAATTCGATCTGAACGCGGTAGTCGAGTTTGGGAGCGATGTTGCCCGACAGGCTCAGGCGTACGCGCTTGATAAAGAAGGAGGACGAGTTATCGCTCCATTCGTAACCGGTCTGGAGGTATCCCGAAATCGCAGGCAGTGCGGCCAGCACCTTGTCCCATGCGGACGTTTTGGCCTTGAGTGCCGCGACCTCTGCGGAAAGCTCCCCGACCGTAGCCGTGCAGAGCGTATCGGGCTGTTGGGCATAGGAGGTGCAAAACAGTCCGAACGACAGCAAAACTGGTAAAATCAATCTCATAAACAGAATCGTTTGGGTCTGCAAAAGTCGCAAATTCGGCGCAACCGATCAATACGCGAAAATACCTAAAAAGAACAAAACCGGGTCCGAAAGGCATCCGAACGCGGCAGCGACCGGACTGAAAACGGCCAAGAAGGGCCGTTTGCGAGGCAAATACCTCACGCACCGGCCCGGAGGGGGGGGGCAGGCGAACACCCGAAAAAAGAGGAGCGGACGCTTGTGGGGCAGACGGTCGTGAACCTGCACGAAAATGCGCGCGAGGCGGTGGCGCCAGAGACGGCGCGGACATCGAGGTCGTTTCGCGTATCGAGACCAGCGCGGGCATCGAGACCAGCGCGGGCATCGCGGGTATCGAGGTCGGTGCAGGCGTCGAAATTGTCTCGCGCATCGCCGCCGAAGAGAACGCCGCGACCGCAACAAACGACAACGGCGGGG
>OGRH01001651.1_pt1 | contig 13513 bp, 9 predicted proteins | sample 1553461 | NCBI WGS metagenome assembly OGRH01 (sample SAMEA2580092, study PRJEB22360) | human gut metagenome | biome: human gut; feature: human-associated habitat; material: faeces | place: Denmark | collected 2008/2010
GTTTAATGAATCTTACTCATAGTATTGAAGATGTTTTTGATGAAATAAGAAGTGGTAGAAAACTTACTCAAAGCAAGTGGGAAGAAGTTATTGACGTAGTACTTGCAATAATAGACTTTTTAAAAGATGAAATATCAAAAGTTCAAGAAGGGTTGTTTCCTCAAGCTAGTATAGAAGAACTTTATCAAAGATCAAGCAACTTATTAAAAGAAGATATAGAAGAAAATATATCATATAATACACAAGTAGATGAAACAGTTGATGAATCTCCATCAATTCCCCATTCATTATATGCATTTCTTTCCTTATGATAAGAATTCAAAGTTTCTATTGCATAATCGGAATCAATATGTGATAAGCATTTCAATGCCAGGCTAAATGATTCTTTATTTCTTGGTTTAGAATTAATGGTTAAATATTTGTTAACAATTTCTTTTGAAATATTATCAAAATATTCACTTGGTATTACATTATTTTCAAGCATTTTATGCAAAACTGCTAATAATGAAACTGAATCAAGATTATTTAAACACTTTTTAACAATTATATCATTATATTCATTTGCATGATAAGAAAGAACATTATAAAAATCATCTTCTTTTTCTTTAGCTGTATCATCAGATTCATTATCGTCTGAATGACTGCCAATATTCTTCCATATATCGCTTTCCGGCTCACCACTAACTGTCGATGAATAGCTTCCATCTTCATTAAATGTTACGCTTTCTGCCACTTTCTCTGATGTTGAGAATAATGAAGTATCCACTGGTTCAGGGATTCCCTTTGCCTCTCTGAATATCTTCATGAATTCCTTGCCTGTGATAGTCTCATGGTCATACAGATATCTTGCAAGCTGATCCATTACTTCTCTGTTCTCTCTTATAATCTGCTTAGCCTCTTCATAACATGACGCAATAAGCTTCTTTACCTCGTCATCAACCTCTGCCTCAGTTGCCTGTGCACAGTTCATAGATGCTCTTCCGCTAAGATACTCATCTTCGACTGTTGATAATGCAACAAGTCCGAATCTGTCTGACATACCATATCTTGTAATCATTGTCTTGGCAAGGTTAGTTGCTTTCTTGATATCATCATAAGCACCATTAGTAACTGAACCAAATACAACTTCTTCTGCAGCACGTCCACCAACAAGTGATATAAGGTCTGTCATAAGTTCATCCTTAGTCTCAAGATGCTTTTCTTCCTCTGGGAAGTTAAGCACATAACCAAGTGAACCATTAGTATGAGGTATAATAGTAATCTTCTGGACCGGATCAGAATTATTCTTGATAGCTCTTATAAGGGCATGTCCAATCTCATGGTAAGCAACAACCTGCTTTTCCTTCTTGCTAAGAACTCTTTCCTTCTTCTCCTTACCTGCTACAACTGTATCAAAAGCACCAAGAAGGTCCTTCTGGGTAACAACATTTCTTCCATTCTTAACTGCCGCAATAGCAGCTTCATTAATGATATTGGCAAGGTCTGAACCAACAAGACCGCTTGTTGCCATTGCAATCTCATCAAAATCAACTGTATCGTCCATAAGCACATCCTTAGAATGTACCTTAAGAGTCTCAATTCTTCCCTTCTTATCAGGTCTGTCAACGGTAATTCTTCTGTCGAGACGACCTGGTCTAAGTAAAGCCTTATCAAGTACTTCCGGTCTGTTAGTTGCTGCCAGAATGAATATTCCCTTAGATGAATCAAAACCATCCATCTCTGCAAGTAACTGGTTCAATGTCTGCTCACGCTCGTCATTGCCACCGCCATACTTGGAATCTCTGCTCTTACCAATAGCATCAATCTCATCAATAAATATAATACATGGAGCCTGCTTAGTTGCTTCCTTGAACAAATCTCTTACTCGTGATGCACCAACACCAACGAACATCTCTACAAAATCAGAACCTGCAAGTGAGAAGAACGGTACATCTGCCTCACCGGCTACAGCCTTAGCAAGAAGCGTCTTACCTGTTCCCGGAGGTCCTACTAAAAGTGCACCCTTAGGAAGCTTTGCACCAATCTTGGCATATTTCTCAGGGTAATGTAAGAAATCGACAATTTCTGTAAGTGATTCCTTAGCTTCATCCTGACCTGCAACATCCTTGAATGTAACACCTGTCTTTTTCTGGACATATACTTTGGCGTTGCTCTTTCCAACGCCCATTCCGCCCATCATTCCACCATTCTTAGCAATTCTTCTATATACAAATGCAAAGATTATATATATGAATAAAAATGGCAGTACATATGCAAGCAGAAATTCTACAATTGAAGAACTCGAATCAGGAATATATCCTTCAAACTCAATGCCCTTTCTCTTAAGAAGTGGTACAAGAGTATCATCATTAACATACCCTGTATAATATGTGTATGAAACTCCTGCTATGCCAGACTGTTTCTCCTCTTCAACAGGTGTTATAAGGATTCTGTCCTGCTCTAATGCCACTTTCTTTACCTTATCTTCATCAATCATCTGCATGAACTGGTCGTAGCTTATCTCCTTGTATGTTGCATTCCTAAACATATTGCTAAGAAGCGTAAGTCCGATAAATGTTACAACTGCCGCTATAATAATGAATATTATAAGGTTAACATTCTTTGGCTTCTTGTTATTATTGTTGTTATTATGATTATTGTTGCGGTTATCGTTATTATTATAACCATTGTCATAACCGTTGTTGTTATAATTATCCATACTCTTCTCCTGATATGATACTGTACTTATCTTAAGCATTTCCAAATAAGTCTGTTTTCATTATAAAGAAGGAAAAAATATAAATCAACCAAAATCTAAGTGTTTAATAAGATGTTTATATTTACTTTATATTCTTAGTTTTTTTCTTTAAACTATGGAAATTTGTAATACAGGGCTGTATAATATTGCATATTTTTTTGATTACACATTCAGATTGGAGGAAAAGATGGCTGTTAAATATGTATTTGTAACAGGTGGTGTTGTTTCCGGTTTAGGAAAAGGTATCACTGCCGCATCTTTAGGCAGACTGCTTAAAGCCCGTGGTTTTTCTGTAACCATGCAGAAGTTTGACCCTTATATTAATATTGATCCAGGTACTATGAACCCTATCCAGCACGGAGAAGTTTTCGTAACTGACGATGGTGCTGAGACAGACCTTGACCTTGGTCACTATGAAAGATTTATTGATGAGAGCCTTAATAAGAATTCTAATGTAACTACCGGTAAAGTATACTGGTCTGTATTACAGAAGGAACGCCGTGGAGATTTCGGTGGAGGCACAGTCCAGGTAATCCCTCATATTACTAATGAAATAAAGAGCCGTTTTTTCAGAGATTATTCAACTGATGAAACTAAGATTGCAATTATAGAAGTTGGTGGTACTGTTGGAGATATCGAGAGTCAGCCTTTCCTTGAGGCAATCAGACAGTTCCAGCATGAAGTCGGACATGAGAACGCAATTCTTATTCACGTAACACTTATTCCTTATCTTAAAGCATCTGGTGAGATGAAGACTAAGCCAACTCAGGCAAGTGTTAAGGAACTTCAGGGAATGGGAATCCGTCCGGACATTCTTGTGTGCCGTACAGAACATCCACTTGAGGCCGGTATCAAAGATAAGATAGCACTTTTCTGTAATGTACCTAAGTCTCATGTACTTCAGAACTTAGATGTTGAGATTCTTTATGATGCACCTCTTGCGATGGAAGAAGAACATCTTGCACAGGTAGCATGTGAATGTTTACACCTTGACTGTCCAGAACCAGATCTTGATGAATGGAGAGCAATGTGCAAGGCCTGGAAGAATCCTACTAAGAAGGTAACTGTTGCATTAGTCGGTAAATATATCCAGCTTCATGATGCTTATATCAGTGTTGTAGAAGCATTAAAGCATGGTGGTGTATATAATTCATGTGATGTAACTATCAAATGGATTGATTCAGAAACTGTAACTCCTGAAACTGCTGATGAGCTTCTCTCTGACGTATCTGGCATATTAGTTCCAGGTGGATTCGGTGACAGAGGTACAGAAGGAAAGATTGAAGCTATCCGTTATGCCAGAGAACATAATATTCCATTCTTAGGATTGTGCCTGGGAATGCAGCTTTCAATTGTTGAATTTGCAAGAAATGTTATAGGATATGACGACGCACACAGTGTTGAACTTAATCCTAACACAACTCACCCTGTTATACATCTTATGCCAGACCAGGAAGGCATTGATGATATCGGCGGTACATTAAGACTTGGTTCTTATCCTTGTGTACTTGATAAAACAAGCAAAGCTTATGAACTCTATGGCGAAGAGCTTATACATGAACGTCACAGACACAGATATGAAGTTAATAATGATTACAGAAAAGTTCTTACTGAGAATGGTATGATGCTTTCAGGAATATCTCCTGACGGAAGAATTGTTGAGATGATAGAATTAAAGAATCACCCATGGTTTATTGCCACACAGGCTCATCCAGAGTTAAAGTCAAGACCTAATCGTCCACATCCATTATTCAGAGGTTTCATAACAGCAGCACTTGAATATCAGGATAAAAACCATTAATTATATAATATATGCATAACAAAAAAGCATCACCTAACGAATCCGACTTTCGTATCAGGTGATGTTTTTTATTGCTTTTGCTTATAAAATTATTATTTATTAAGACCATTAAGAATCTTCTTAATTCTCTTAACTTCATCGTCTTCTAACTTCTGTGATTCACAAATAGAAGCAACCATATCAACAGCCTTTCCGTTGAACCAGAAATCAGCTTCTTCCTTTAAAAGCTGTCTTCTATATTCTTCTTCTGAACGAAGTGGATGAATGAAAGCTGCCTTTCCTTTACGGTATGTATCAACAAATCTCTTGTCCTTCAACTTACCTACGAAAGTAACAACTGTTGTCCTTGCGTAATCCTTACCATAATCGTCTCTTAACTGATCAATAAGTTCCTGCACAGGTATGTCCTGTGGTGCCTCCCATATAAGCTTCATAATTAATGCTTCACATGGACTTAATTCATTAAAATGATTTCTGCTCATAAACCCTCCTTAGGCTCTTCCATAGATATACATATTCTATATTATACTGCCATTATTAATATTTTTCAACTGTATAATGAATAGTCGGATATGGATTTCACAATTGTATTACCGATAAACTGAATCCATCAACTTCCTTTTCTACAATAGTGAAATTCTGGGGAAGTCCGCACATATATGCTTTCATTTTCCCTTTCTCTAATCTATAAACTATTTTGTCCAAAATGTCAAGCACACCTTGACCTGTAGCCTTGCCATATGCCTCTTTTAATGTCCATATTCTGAAGAATCTTTGATCACTATCGCACTCTTTAATCCATTCTGCTTCTGATACGTCAAAGAAGCGTTTTGCCAGATTCTGTCTACCTTTGCGGGCTTTTTCAATGTCAATTCCTACCGGTCTGTTGCCTATTACACACGCTACATAATTAGACGAATGTGAAATATTGAAAAAAATTTCACAATTTGATGAAAAATAAGGTTTTCCTTGCGAATTATATGCTATTTCATAATCAAAGTACTGATTATTTGCTTCAATCACAGAAATAATATCCACCTTATCATATAGATTTTCATCTGTTTTATAATCTCTTTCTCCTGTTTTTATAGACCATTTTCCTACCGCATAATTAAGAAGTAGGCCTGCCGTCACGGTTTGCAGCTTATTTTCACGCATTTTCATCTTATCAGCCTTAGCTTTCCTGTATTCCGGAATAAGCGAATAGGCCTTTTCATATAACTTTTCATCAGTTAATGCATCTGTCGTTGTCACAAATATCATCATAATCATTCACCATCTATACACTTATTGTCTGTGCATCTGCCATATAACGCTTTGAGAACACGAATACTATATCACCTGATTTAATCAAGGTATCACCATTAGGAACTATTGCATTATCACCGCGTCTTATCATAACTATAAGTGTATGCCTTGATATATCAAGTTCTTTTATCTTGTGTCCAACCCACGGATGATGTTCACGCAGTTCCACCTGTTTTAGGTTTACATCAACATTAACATCACAGTCTCTTGCTCCGATTACAACACAATCTCCCTCAAAAAGCTTCATATCTCCCTTTGGCATAAGTGTCTCACCATTTCTTAATACTGCTGCAAGAATAAGTCCTCTTGGAAGACTAAGCTCGCATACCTTCTTTTCATTCCAGTTGTGGTCCTTAGTTATAATAAGCTTAATAAACTTAAGTTCCTTCTCCATAAGGTAATCTGTAGACTTCTTAATAAGGCTGTACTGCTCAACGAAACCTGCAGATAAGATACCTGTTGGAATAGCGACCATTCCGACGCCAAGAAATGTAATGATAATACTGAACATTTTTCCAAGCACTGTCACAGGATAGATATCGCCGTAACCTACTGTAAGAAGTGTTGATACCGACCACCATATTCCTGAAAATGCATTCTTAAACACTTCCGGCTGTGCCTCATGCTCCAGACTGTACATGCACAGTGATGATGCTATGATAAGCATCACAATGATGAATACAGAGGATAATATCTGGTCCCTTTTTCGCCTTATTACCTCTGTTATAACATTTAACGCATCATAATATGAATTGACACGGAATATCCTTAGGATTCTTATAACCCTGAACATACGGAAAGCAACTGCTCCTGCCGGAAAAAATACAGGCAGATAATTGGGCAGGAACGATAAAAGGTCAACAATACCGCTTCCTGAGAAGATGTATTTTATTCTCGCAATACCTGTACATTTATTAGGATACAGATATTCTGCCGTCCATACACGCAGTATGTATTCAATTGTAAAGCCGATAACTGTAATCCACTCTATAACATCTAACACAGGCTGGTACGGAATTGACTGTTCAAATGTATCAAATATCGCAATGAACAGGTTGATTATAATTGCAGCAGTTATCGCAATATCAAATGTACGGCTTGCAACATCACCCACATATCCAATCTGGATAATGTCAAATATACGTTTTTTCTTATTATTCACCGTATCCCATCCTCCTACTTAAGCATATACCACGGAAGCAGCAATGCTCTTATATATTTTGCAAATGGCACATATGCCGTTATGTTAATGAATACCGGACATAATATGAGACACGCTATAAGAAGCACCGGTATTATTGAAATCATTGCACTGGCACTCCTTACAGGTATTGCCACAAGCCATGCAAATAAAGTAACTGCTATTACATACACAGCTATATGCAGTATATCTGCTGCCCCCTTAAGCTGTCCTGCCACCGCAAGTGTTAACATTGCTGATACTGCAAAAAGTACACACGATATGAATGCATACAGCGGCTTTCCTGCAACACGGTACATACGAGGCAGTGTTATAAATGTTCCTGAATTCTTATCAAGATAATATTCCACGATTCCAAAAAGTCCGCCTATATATACAAGAATTATAAGTAATGCCCTTAACGGAAACTCTCCTGTCTTATCTTCAAGCTGTGTCCCATTATCCTGTACACCATCCAGCACCTTAAAATCAATTCTGAATGTGTCATCTCCGGATATGTATTCCTCGTACCCTTTTCTTATCTCTTCCTCTGCCTTTTCTGAATGCTTTTTAAATATGTCTACAGAATTAACATAATTAACTGCAACCTCAGGCGAATATGCCTTAAACATAGCAGAAAAGAATATCTCATCTGTCATTGAGCTGACAAAATCTGACCTGCATATAATAAGCTCTATAATGTCTCTGTAGCTGCCACTGTCAAGCTTATCCTTAAGCCCGGTACCAACTACATAGCCACACTCTGTGTATTTATTCATTATATCCTGCTCAAGCTTTTCCTGCGATTCTGCTTCGTAGAATTGAACTGAATAATCGCCATTTACAAGATAATCTCTTGTCATTATGGCAATCTTATCGTCATCTTCAAGCACTATTCCAACCCTTACAGGCTCTTTCTCCTTAAAAGACGCTGTATTCGTAATTATTAACGCTGCAACAGGCATTGCAATAAGCACCACGACAATCACAGGATTCTTTAACTGCCTTTTAACAAGCAGATACAGCCAGTATAACAATCTTTTCATTATCTGTCTCTCCTTATCTTAACCGCCAATGCTCCTGCTGCCTGAAATATAATTATCCACATAACATTTGTCATAATGGTACTGATATCCACAGTTCCCTTGATTATCTGACATGCAAGTGTGAATAAGCCGTTAGTCGGAAGATACATGCCAATAACCCTCACACCCGGCGCAAGAAATGCTGATGAAACAATACATCCGGATGCATACATGCACGCCATTCCAAGGATACACACCGTAATAACTGAATACACCGTGTCGTCAACTACTGAGAATATACAGTTTATAAATGAAACTGCCGCATACACAAGCACCACAATCCCCAGTATGGAAGCAATGAATTCTCCAACTGTCGAAACTGCCAGAACTCCTGATATTGCAGGCACCCCCAGCCTCATTACATTAATTATAATAAAAAGCACTTCAAATATCATTATATACACAATGCCAACTCCTGTAGTTCTTGCAATTCCGGTATCAAATGCTGATATTCCCGCACCTTTAAGGCTCTTTGCAAGCGACCTGCTCTCCCCCTTCATATTGCCGGCACATGTTATTGTGCTAAGTAAAAGCAGCATCACAATTGCTGTGCATACATAAAACTGTACTGTACTCAAGCCTTCTTTAACCGATATATCTCTTGTCTTAAAGTATATGCTTCTGTTAAGTGCATACGAAAGATATATGTCATTAAGCTCATTCTCATGTGTACCCCGCAAGCCCCTGTAATTCTTAAGCACACCATTGAACAAATCGTCAAATGTATATATCCCCGCCTCTGCAGTTGCAAGGTCAGAGCCTCCTGCCCTCACCATCTCACGGAATATCATCGAAGTATTATTAACACCCTCTGACTGACACACAACCTCAACAGGTGTATTCTCGCCCGACATAATATCACTTATCATATTCTCTGGCACAATAATAGCCATAACATAATAATTATTTCTTAATCCATCTATAGCCTGCTGTCTGTCAGTATATTCAAATGTACAGACATTCTTAATTGTGTCTATCTCGCTGACATAATTGAATGCCATCTTAATATATCGAAACTCCTTATTATTATCTGCCGAATCAGAGTTTTCTGTGTCATCATAATCAGGATACACAACAGCAACCTTCATCCTCATGTCGCTGTCCTGTGCCGTTGCAATGCCTATGCATGTACTTATTGCAATAACAAGCACTGCCGTCACTATCGTACCCAGAATTATCTTCGGTATAGATAAAAATGCGGATTTAATCTGCAATTTTAATAATTCCAGTTTCCTTCTCATCTAATCCCCCAATTAAATCTATCTGTGAATAATCTCTAAAAGCTCATTGCCGGTAACCGGATGGTCAAGTTCATTAAGCTTACCATTCTTTAAAAGATACATTCTGTCAGCAAGCTTTAATTCACCTTCTTCGTGGCTTGTTATGATGACTGTACCTCCGCTTTTCGTATATGCAGACAGATAATTCATAATATCCTGTTTACACACAATGTCTAATGAAGCTCCCGGCTCATCTAATATAAGTACGGGTGGATTCTTAGCCAGTGCACAGCATATGCTTAAGCGCTTCTTCATGCCTCCTGACAGCTTATCAACACGTTTGTCAAGATATTCTGACACTCCTAACACTGCAGGAACACCGTTTAATAAGTCTGTTTCCATATTTCTTCCCGTATCACAATACCAGAATTTAAGATTATCCCTTGCCGACAGCTTCTCCATAAGTGGATTCTCCTGTGGCACAAAACCAATATATTTCTGAAACACCAACGCATCTGCAAATGCGTCAATGCCATCTATCTTAAGACTTCCTCCATCTGCCTTAAGACTTCCTGCCAGTATCTCCAGAAGAGTAGATTTGCCACAGCCGTTGGCACCGACTATGGCAATATACTCTCCGCTGGCAGCATTAAACGAAGCGCCATTAAGCACTATCGTTTTCCTGCCATATGATTTTCTAATATTTTCCACCTCTATAAACATACATATATCTCCACATTAATTCTGGGCTGCTGTATCAAACTGGCTGTAATACAGCTTGTGATAGAATCCATTCTTAGCCAGTAATTCTTCATGATTACCCTGCTCTATAATATGTCCGTCTTTCATAACAAGAATAACATCCGCAGACTGGATAGTTGAAAGTCTGTGGGCTACAATAAAGCTTGTTCTTCCCTCCATCAGCTTTGCAAATGCATTCTGTATCTTTATCTCTGTTCTTGTATCAATAGAAGATGTAGCCTCATCAAGTATAAGCATTGGCGGCTTTGCGAGCATAATTCTTGTTATACATAAAAGCTGCTTCTGTCCCTGTGAAAGGCTTCCACCATCCTCGCCTATAACTGTGTCGAATCCGTTAGACATTCTCTTGATGAATCCATATGAATGTGCTGCCTTGGCTGCTGCAATAATCTCTTCCTCTGTAGCATCAGGCTTACCCATTACGATATTCTCTCTTATAGTTCCTGACTTAAGCCATGTCTCCTGAAGAACCATACCAAAACCCTGTCTTAAAGACTTTCTGGTCATCTGTCTTATATCAGTTCCTGATACATCAATGCTTCCACTGTTAACATCATAGAATCTCATAAGAAGATTAATAACTGTTGTTTTACCACAGCCTGTAGGTCCTACAATCGCAATTCTCTGTCCCTTCTTGACATGAAGATTGAAGCCCTCAATAAGCTTCTTATCTGGCACATAAGAGAAGCACACATCATTAAGGTCAACTGTTCCATCAACCTCATCAACAACCTTTGCGTCTTTTGCATCAGGAATCTCAGGGTCTTCTTCAATAAGTTCAAATATTCTGGCTGCACATGCAAGAGCATTCTGAAGCTCAGTAACAACGCCTGATATCTCATTAAAAGGCTTAGTATACTGGTTGGCATAGCTTAAGAAGCTTGATAACTGACCAACTGTGATACCTGCACTAACTCCGTTAATGCCATTGATAGCTGAAAATGCACCAACAATCGCAACACTCGCATATACAAGACTGTTTACGAATCTTGTTGAAGGGTTAGTGATAGATGAGAAGAAGATTGCCTTTAAGGAATACTTCTGAAGTCTTTCATTAATCTCATCAAATTTTCTTACCGCCTCATCTTCATAGCCGTAAGCCTTAACAACCTTCTGTCCACCAATCATTTCATCAATAAGTGCTGTCTGCTCACCTCTTGTCTCAGACTGGAGCTTGAACATGCTGAAGGTCTTCTTGGCAATAAAGCTTGCAACTAAAAACGAAAGTGGCGTGATAACAACAACAGCAAGTGTAATCTTAGCACTGATTGTAATCATGAATATAAGTGTTCCAAGTATAGTCATTACACCTGTAAAGAACTGTGTGAATCCCATAAGCAGACCATCTGCAAACTGGTCAACATCAGCTATTACACGGCTCACAATCTCACCATATGAATGTCCGTCAATGTACTTGAGTGGAAGAACCTGAATCTTCTCTATAGCCTCATTTCTAATGTCTCTGGTTACTTCATATGTGATTCTGTTGTTACATATATTCATAAGCCACTGTGAAAGTGCTGTAATTCCAACAAATATGCTGATTTGTATAAGTATTTTCACAATCTTTGCAAAATCTACATTATCCACACCGATAATGCAGTCAATTCCACGACCTACAAGAATTGGCACATAAAGTGTAGTTGCAACAGTTACTGCTGCCATAATAAGCGATAATATTATAAAAAAGCTGTGCTTCTTAATTCTTTTAAGGAGTTTTACAAATGTTGATTTATTCTTCTTCATTATGCTACACCCCCTTCTGAATCTGCTTTCTTAAACTGTGATTCATATATTTCTTTATATACCTCACAATTTGCAAGAAGCTCGTCATGTGTTCCCATTCCTGCAACCTGTCCGTCATCTAATACGATGATAAGATCAGCATACATAAGTGATGCCGCTCTCTGTGAAACTATGAACACAGTAGGAGAATTGTTCATTCCCCTTATAGCTTTTCGAAGTGCTGCATCAGTTGCAAAATCAAGGGCTGATGCACTGTCATCAAGAATAAGCACATCCGGCTTTCTTACGATTGCTCTTGCAATAGTAAGTCTCTGTCTCTGGCCACCTGAAAGATTCTTACCGCCCTGCTCTATAACATAATCCAGACGTCCCTGCTTAGAATCTACAAATTCCTTAGACTGTGAAATTTCAAGTGCTTCATCTATCTGCTCATCAGTAGCACCCTTCTTTCCCATCCACATATTCTCTCTTATAGTACCTTTAAAAAGTACTGCTTTCTGCATGACGATACCGACCTTATTTCTTAAAGTTTCAATATCGTAATCTTTAACATTTACACCATCAACAAGTACTTCGCCCTGTGTAGCGTCATACAGTCTCGGGATAAGATTAACAAGACTTGATTTACCTGAACCTGTGCCACCTATAACACCGATTGTCTGGCCTTTCATAGCCTTGAAATTAATTCCTTCAACTGAAGGTGCACCTGAACCACTGTATGTAAGTGAAACATTCTTAAATTCAACACCTGGCTGTTCTTCCTTAGCTACAGCTTCCTTAACGCTGCCATCTGCCATTCCAGATGTTACACCGAATACAGACTCAATTCTTCCTGCACATGCAAGTGCCTTAGTTATTGTAATGATAAGATTGGCAAGCTTGATAAGTTCAACTAATATCTGTGACATATAATTGTAAAGTGCAACGACCTGTCCCTGTGTAAGCGCACCGGCGTTAACTCTTACTCCACCAATCCATATAAGTGCAATTATTGAAACATTAACAACTGTGTAAGTAAGAGGATTCATAAGACCTGAAATCTTACCTACGAACTTCTGCAGATGATTAAGTTCTTCATTCTTATTCTTAAAACGTGCAAATTCATCGTCCTGCTTATTAAATGCTCTTATTACTCTTACACCTGTAAGATTTTCCCTTGTTATTCCAAGGATTGTATCAAGACCTGCCTGTACCTTCTTATATAAAGGTCTTGTTCCTATCATAATTCCAAATACTATAACGGCAAGGACTGGTATAGCTGCGACAAATATAAGTGCCGCCTTGACATCTATTGTAAATGCCATAATCATAGCACCAAATACAATAAATGGAGAACGTAAGAATAATCTTAATACAAGATTAACACCATTCTGAATCTGGTTAATATCACTTGTCATTCTTGTCATAAGAGTTGACGTTCCAATGTCGTCCATCTCCGTGAACGAAAGTGACTGTATATGCTTGAATAAAGCATGCCTTATTCCTGTAGCACAGCCAACTGCCGCCTTGGCACTGAAATACTGTGCTGTTATTGAACATACAAGACCTATAATTGCAAGGCCTAAAAGCATAAGGCACATTTTTACTATATAAGCTGTGTCCTGCTGTCCTATGCCCCTGTCAATTATAGAAGCAACTACCAATGGAACGAATAACTCAAAGAGTGCTTCAAGC
>OGRH01001675.1_pt1 | contig 13373 bp, 12 predicted proteins | sample 1553461 | NCBI WGS metagenome assembly OGRH01 (sample SAMEA2580092, study PRJEB22360) | human gut metagenome | biome: human gut; feature: human-associated habitat; material: faeces | place: Denmark | collected 2008/2010
CGTTTCATATATATCTCATAAAACTTTCACTATGTTTTCACATAGAATCTATATACTAGCAATAGTTGATTGAGATCAACTAAGGAAATGGAGGTCTACTGCAAATAACTTTTACCTGTCCCTTTTACAAATAATACAAACAACACAACACAAAACAATACAACACATAAAACAACACTTAAATACACAACAATACTCTCCCTGTGTATAAACAAAACAATACATATACAAAACTCTCTAATTATATATACCATCTCCCGTATATATAAAGGTAAAAGTTAGGTAGACATAAGAGCCCTTGAAAAAGGGCTCTTTTCCTTTTAAATTCACTATTATTTCATTATTTTAAAACGCTTTGTTTCTTGACATAGGGTCTATTTTTTGTTAAACTAATCAAGTATCAAGCACGGCTTGATGAACATAGGGGTATAGCTCAATTGGTAGAGCGGCGGTCTCCAAAACCGTAGGCTCAGGGTTCAAGTCCTTGTGCCCCTGCCAGCAAATAGCCAGTAATTGTTCTGATTACTGGCTATTTTCTTTTGTTTTGGCTATTTTTCGACAGAAAAAGTTCGGGAATCGAAACGCCTAAAATTCCCCCCCCATTTTTCCCCCTTATCAGAAGCAGGTAACAGGTGGTTGACTATACTTCCAGATGGTTATAAAAGGCTTGCATTCGCATGGCACTTTCCTGCCGCATTTTCTGTGTGACATGCCCGTAGACATCAAGTGTAAACTGTGCCGTAGCGTGGCCTAAATTGGCCTGCACTGTTTTAATGTCGTCGCCAGTGTACAATGAGGTTACTGCGAAGCTGTGACGCAGATCATGAAAGCGAACATCTGAGGGAATGTTGGCTCTTTCAATCACGGACTTGAAGTGTTTTACGACTGTTCGGCGAACAAGATTCTTGCCAAGCGCGTCCGTGAACACGAGGTTCCATTTGTTTTCCCAGGCTGCTCCGACAATTTGCTTGTTTGCATTTTGCCCTTGCTGCTCGTCTTTTAGAGCATCCATTACAACTGGTGCAGGGGATAGCACTCGATACTTTCCACTCTTGGGTGTTTCCAGAAAGTACACGCCGTCTTTGCATTGAAGCTGCTGCTTGATGGTGATTTGTCCGGTCTTGAAATTAACGTTGTCCCAGGATAGACCTAACAACTCACCTTGACGCATACCTGTGAACATCGCAACGATAAACAGGTTATCGTATGCGTCCTTCTTTGCTTCTTTCAGCATTCGGGCGATTTCCTCTGGCTCCAAGGGCTTGATTTCCGGCCGAACAACTTTTGGGAGTTTGCAGCCGGCGGTTGGGTTCTTACTGATGTAACCATTTGAAATTGCCTGCTCTAAAGCGGCATGGAGGACGCCATGTATGTTCTTTACTGTTTTCGGCGCCAGCCCTGATTTTGTAAGGGAGTTATAAAAGAGCTGAATTGTATGTGTGTCCAGATCTTCCAGTTTTGCAGCGCCGAGACGCGGAATCAGGTGCTTCTTGATTTGCTTTGAGTAGTTGCTTACTGTGAGCGGCTTCCAGTCTGCAGTATATTCTGAGATCCAGGTATTCAGCCATTCACCAACTGTCAGTTTACAGGAGGGCAGGTAGGTGCCGGTATCGATCGACGTTGTGATCTCTTTTAATCTCTTAGCAACCTCGCGCTGCGTTTTTCCGCTGATACTTTTTTGAATCTGCTTGCCTGTACCGAGATCGATCCCGACGGTATAACGTGCTTCGTAGTAGGTGTAGGCTTTTCCGTTTATAACTTTCTCTTTTTTTCGGATGGAGCCCATTCCGGCAACAGACTTTCTTCCAGATGCTTTGCTTTGCGACATAAATACGCTCCTTTCGATGCCGCATAGCAGGTACAAATCAATCATACCACGAATGAACCCAAACCACAAGATGATATGATTCAGCCGTTGCGCAGATACTCGGTGAAAGCATCTAAGGGGATTTTATATGTGCGCCCAATTCGGATGCTTCTGATTTTCCCTGAACGCACTAGTTCATAGGCCGTGTTATGGCTGATGGAGAGCAATACCTGCAGGTCTTTTACATGTAGAATCTGAGGGAGCTGGTCTTTTTTTAATTCTTCTTCGTTCATAAATACCTCGAATTTTATTTGATGCAGTCCTTCTCGAAATAACGAGAAGGGCTGTTTTTGGCTTTATAAGCCATCCGACAGTCCGTTCCTGCGCTCCGGTCAAGAGCGCGTATTGCAGTCGCTGCTGTGCAGCGTTGGGCCGTGGGTACGCTCATATCATCGCATACTGTCCGCGGCTGCTGTATCTCCCCTGTCAGATGGGTGTTCGATTGTCAAGGTACACTGCTTGAGGGTCTTTACACTTAAAAAATAGAGGTTGCTTCGACTTTTTCTGCAAAAGTGAGAAAAAATATTTTCTATGCTATGATTTGTGGTAGATCAAACACATATAGGAGGTACTTATCATGATCTACACAAAACAGGAAAAACAGAAGCTGGAACGGGTGATCTCGGTATTCACGGAGCGGCTGAAGGAAAGCGACGCCTTTGACCTTGTCTGGTCGGACAAAGTGGGATATGTTCTGCTGGATATTTCGCCGGACTATGACTATGTGGATACTGCGCGGCGCGTCGATACGGCAGAAGAACTATGCAGACTTATGCTGGAGGATGTTGCACTGGATGTCCTCCTGCTGACAGAGAATGAACATTCTATGGAAACGGCGGATCCGTTGGAGCGTGCCGAGATCCTGCGCCGCTGGCAGCCGTATTTTGAGCAGCTTCCGGAGTACGAATATCTCCGGGAAGAACTGACTTCCGAGTGGCCGTAAGCTGCCCTTTCCTTGACAACCACAATATCTTGTGGTAAAGTTGGCTTGTAATTGAGATTTGTGCATACCGCTTGCGGCACGACAGCCGCAGCGTTCGGAGTATTCCGGCTTGCACACGCATTGTCAGGCTTTTACGATTTCCGGTAGAATTGCCATGTCCGCAGGACAGGTTTCTGCCGGATTTCTTTTTTGGGCGCATGGCCCACAGATTGCGGGAATGACCGCGACGCAGAAGAAGCTGCGCCGCAGGATATTCCCGCTATTTTTTTGCCCAAATGCCGAAAGGCTTTGAGGATATATTCGGAAACTCCGAATCAATCGGCAAGAGCGTTCGTCGAGAGATTTTGGCACAAGACAAGACTTGAGAAGCGCAGGAATACTTTGTGTATTTCAAGCTTTTCAAGCCGCAGGATTGGGGCAAAAGATCCGGCGAAAGCCGCAGACGATTGGTTTGGTGTTTCCGCAAAAAATGAAAGGCGGAAACAAAATGAAAACAAGAAAGAAATGGCGCCCCGGAGGACGGCAGCGGCAGTCTGCGGCGTATCATCGCAAAGCGGTTCATGAGCGGAAGCGTGTGGTACGGCTGCGGGTATGGAAGAAGGGAGAAAAGAATGGTGTTGTGGCTGAAGTATGAGCCGCAGGAACTGGTAGACACGAGCAATCTGAGCAATGAAGAATGGCTGACCTATCGGCGGCGAGGTATCGGCGGCAGCGATGCTGCGGCGATTCTCGGCATTTCGCCATGGCGGACAGCACGAGATCTGTACTATGACAAGCTGAACGTCGTAAGGGCGGACATGGATGAAAACTGGGTCGCGCTGGAGATGGGGCATCTGCTGGAGGATCTGGTCGCGCGGATTTTTGCAAAGAAAACCGGACTGCGTATCTTTCAGCGGAAGGTCATGTTCCAGCACCCGCTGTATCCGTGGATGCTGGCAGATCTGGACTACCTTGTGGAGCTTCCGGACGGCAGCAATGCCATTCTGGAGATCAAGACGACAAATTATAATGCCAGAGAGAACTGGTGGTACAACGGCGAGGAGATCGTTCCGGTGTATTACGAATCTCAGGGACGGCATTATATGTCGGTCATGAATCTGGACAGGGTCTACTTCTGCTGCCTGTATGGAAACAACGAAGATGAGGTCATCATCCGGCATCTGGACCGGGACTATGCCTATGAGTCGGAACTGATTGCATTGGAGGATGCGTTCTGGAATGACCATGTTCAGAAGCATCAGCCACCGGACTATACGGAAAGCGGCGACCTCATCCTGCAGAGTTTGCAGAGATGGAAAGGCATTGACCGGAGAGATTTGCCGCCGGCAGCGTTCGGCGCGCCGCAGCTACCGCAGATTCATCAGTATTTGCAGCTTCAGGAGCAGAAAGGCGTGCTTGCAAAACAGGTCACACAGTTGGACGCGCAGATGCAGCAGCTCAAGGGCTTGCTGGTCAGCGAGCTGGACGGAAAGGATTCTGCAACCTGTGTGGACGGCGGACAATGCTACGTAATTTCCTACAATCCCATCCGCAGACAGGGAATTTCCAAGGACAACATGATCCGCTTGCGGGAGGTATATCCGGAGATCTACGAGCAGTTTGTGGAAACGTCGGAGTCCAGACGGTTCAGCATCAAAATCGCGGCGCAGCCCGCCGCTTGAGTGAGGTGAAAAAACGAATGATTGCAGCCTATGATAAGCTTATCTACTTCAATGAAGCCAGCAAATACACCATTCTTCGGATGCGCACAGATGATCCGTCCGTACCGGAAGAAGCCCGTTCCCAATACACGTTCCGAGACCGGATGCTTCGGTTCACCGCTGTCGGCTATGGCCTGCCGCAGACGGATTCCGTCAAGCTGGAGATCAAGGGTGACTGGAAAGAGGGCAAGTACGGCCTGCAGCTCCATGTGGAGCACTGGCACGAGCTTGTGCCGCCGACAACGGAAGGACTTCTGAGCTATCTTTCATCGGGTCTTCTCAAGGGCATTGGAGAAAGCACAGCCAGAAGTATCGTCCAGCGGTTCGGCACAGATACGCTCGACGTGCTGGAATTCCACCCGGAGAAGCTGCTGGAGATCCGCGGCATCACGGAGCAGAAGCTGGAGGAGATCAAGACTTGCTATGCAGAAAGCCGCGCCATGCGGGATATTATGGAGCTGCTGACGCCGTTTCAGGTCACGCCTGTGACGGCAATGAAGATCTATCAGCACTTCGGCCCGGCCTGCACGGATATTCTGCGGAAAAGCCCGTTCCGGCTCTGCGAGATATCCGGCTTTGGCTTTCGGCGCGTCGATACGATCATCCGGAAATCCGGCGGCGATCCGCACGACCCGGTTCGTATTCATGGCGCGATGATCTGTGCGCTGGAAAACGCGCGGCAGCATGGGCATCTGTATCTGGAGGTCAATACCTTGATTACAGAATCCTTGCAATTTCTCAACGAGCCGATCCCGCTTCCCCAGATGCAGGTCAGGCGCACGGAGGTGGAGCAGAAATTGCAGCAGATGGCAGAAGACAACGAGATTGTTTCCGACGGTGGTCGGCTGTATATTCCGCATATTTTTATGCAGGAGGTCGAGACAGCGGCAAAGGCGGCAGCGATACTCATGGAAAGTACGGCGAAAATTGATGTGACGCTCCCACTGGAACAGGTCAAGCAGAAGCTGGGTCTGCACTTGACAAAGCGGCAGAGCCGCGGCGTTGAGGTGGCGATGGAACGAAACCTCTCCATCATCACGGGCGGCCCCGGCACTGGCAAGACGACAGTTCTGAAAGCTATCATCGAGGTCTACCGGATTTTGCACCCCAAAAACCGCATCGTTCTCGCTGCGCCGACCGGCAAAGCCAGCCGGCGCATGGCACAGAGTACCGGGATACTGGATGCGCTGACGCTGCACAGTCTGCTCGGCTTGCAGGGCGATTTTTGCAGCAAGGACAAGCAGGATAAGCCGCTGCAAGTTGATTTTCTGATCGTGGACGAGGCGTCCATGGTGGATATGTGGTTGGCGCATCAGCTGTTTACGCGCCTGCGGAGAGGCACAAAACTCCTGCTGTTGGGCGACGTCGATCAGCTGGAGAGCGTCGGTGCGGGCAATGTGTTCGCGGAGCTGATTGGAAGCGGCATCGTGCCGGTGACGGTTCTCGATGAGATCTTCCGGCAATCCAAGGACAGCCTGATCGCCTACAATGCCAAATTCATCAACGAGGAAAACAGCAGCCTGTTCTATGGTCCGGATTTTCAGTTCGTCAAGGCAGAAAATCAGGAGGAAGCCGCGGCGCAGATCCAGACGCTCTATCTGCGGGAATTGCAGGATACGTCCATTGGACAGCTTCAGATCATCTCACCCTACCGGACGGATGGAGAAGCATCCTCCAACGGTCTGAACGCGCTGATCCGGGAGACGGTCAATCCGCATACGGAAAAGATTCCGGAGTTTGCATTTGGAGAACGTATTTTTCGCCTGCACGACCGCGTGATGCAGACCAAGAATAATTACAATCTGGAAGGCTATGATTCCGCGTGTAAGCAGAAATTCAAGGGCGTGTTCAACGGCGACATCGGGAGCATCTGCAAAATTCACCCCGACAAGCTGTGCGTGGATTTTGATGGGCGCATCGTGGAGTATTCCAAAACGCAGCTCGGCGATCTGGAACTGGCGTATGCCATTACGATCCACAAATCCATGGGATCGGAGTACGAAACGGTCATCATCCCTATTTTGATGGCGCACCGCATTTTGCTGACGAAGAATCTGATCTATACCGCTGTGACACGCGCAAAGAGGCGCGTCATTCTGGTCGGGCAGAAGCGTGCGCTGTTTCTGGCAATCCACTCCGGCAGAAAGGTCAAACGGAACACCTGCCTTGCCGAACGGATCTTAAAGTACAATCAGGTATTCAGACAAAAGGCTCTGCCGCAGGGCGCGACAGAGCAGAAATTGAAAAAAGCCGGTTAAGTTGAGATGAATGTGCAGAATTTGCGCAATCATCTCTTATTTTATTTATGGAAGGAGTTCTAAGAAATGAATGACAACAAATCTACCGTGATGAACAATGCCGCCGTACAGCAGCTCCGCAAGGTGCCGGGCTTTGACCCGATGAAGCTCCTGCGCAAGACCATTTCCGTAAAAACTGGGCATCCGGTCTGGAAGCTGGATCTCCGCTATAAGCGGCTCTGGTTCCGTCTGGCCTGCCCGAACGGAAAGATGCTTCTGAAGCCGCTGCGCATCAGCGACCAGCTGGCAATTATCGAAGCGCAGGTCTATTTCAGTAAGGACGATCCGGTTCCCGCCGCCAGTTTTACCTCGGAGCAGCGCAGGGAGAATGCCCCCGGCGGGGAATTCCTCCGCGCCGCACAGGAGGACGCGCTCAATATGGCGCTGGAGAACGCCGGCTTCGGCATCCAGTTCTGCGACGTGAGGCGGCGAGCTGTTCGGTTCGGAAGTGCCGGTTCAGGCAGAAGCCGCAGAAGCAGATGAAGAAGCAGCGGAAGCGCCTGTTATGACAGAAGCGACCGCAGAAACAGTATCGTCAATGGATACGGATTCTGTACCCGCTGAACAGCCCGTCGAAGAAACAATGGCGCCTGTCGTGGAAGAAACGCCTGACCTTCGTGTCCTGCCGCCGCAGCAGGAAGAACTAGTGGAAGAACTTGCAGGACAGCCGCAAGCTGCGAAATATACGGCAGATATGAACATAGCCAAGATCGTGCAGCGTATGACAGTGGACGAAGCGAAAGCCGTTGTGGTGCAGATCGGCACCTGCCGTGGCTGGACGCTCGAACAGGTAGCGCAGCGCCGCCCAGCAAGCCTCAAATGGTATCTCTATGGCTGCGATCAAGCGGACAATATTCTCAAAGCCGCAGCGTCCGTTCTGCTGGACAATCTGCAGCAGAAGGCCGGATGAAGCGTCAAGTTTGGATGAAAGGGTGTGGCCGTTATCAGAGCCGGTTCTTCGCAGTTTCCGTTCCATATTACAGACGTTGCTGCGCTGCTGCGGCTCAATATCCGCAGGCGCGGCCCGGACTTTCTGTATGTGGACTGCCCGCTTTGCGGCGATCATCGCGGCAAGCTCTATCTGAAAACGTCACGGGACGTATGGCACTGTAATTACTGCCAGGAATCCGGCGGGATGCTGGCGCTCTATGCAAAGGTCTACGGGATCAGCAACGCGGACGCCTATCGGGAGATCTGCGAAGCGCTTCAAACCGGAGACTACGCGCCAGAGTACCAGAGCTACCAGAACCGGCAGCCGCAGGAAATCGCGCAGTCGGACAGAGCACCCCGGCAGGCAATTCACCAAACACTTTCAATGCTGTTTTCCATGCTGTCGCTGACGCCGAAGCACCGTGCGCATCTGCGTGAGGTGCGTGGACTGACGGACGACCAGATCGAACGGTTCGGCTTCAAAAGCACCCCGCCGCCTTATCTCTGCAAGAGTCTGACGGCGCGGCTTTTGAAGCAGGGGTGCACCCTGCAGGGCGTCCCCGGTTTTTATCTGGCGGAGGACGGCAGATGGACAGTACGATTTGGAACACGCACGGCTGGGATTTTGATCCCAGCCAGAAGCGCGGACGGACTGGTCTGCGGCGCACAGATCCGGCTGGATATCCCCATCCGGGAGGAAAACGCGCCCGCCGATAAGGAGGGCACGAAGTACCTCTGGCTGTCGTCGAGCAGCAAACCGATGGGGACATCCTCGGAAAGCCCCATCCACTTTGTTGGCGATCCGTGTTCCAGAGTGGTCTATGTGACGGAGGGGTTACTCAAGGCTGACATTTGCCATGCCTTGATGAACCGCACCTTTACGGCGACCGCCGGAGCGAACAACGTGTCCAAGCTGGATGAACTGTTTGCGTTCCTCAAAAAGAACGGCACGGAGGAGATCATTGAGGCGCAGGACATGGACAAGTATCGAAATGTCTACGTTGAGAAAGGTGCCTCCAAGATCTATCTGATGGCACGAAAGCACGGACTGCAATGCCGCCGGCTGACGTGGAATCCCAACTATAAGGGGTTAGATGACTGGCAGCTTGCGCTCCGGAAGAACGCTGGGAAAGCACCGAAAACAATGACGTTCCGGGAGCGGTATCTGTATGGCGCGTGTGCGTTTTCCGAGATAGATGCCTGCGTGGAACAGTGGCACAAGACGCAGCCGGATGGTGTGCCCTTGCAGGCATACCTTGGCTTGCTGGACGAAGAATATCACGCTTTTCTGCAGCCCGGCGGCAACGCACAACTGGCAGAGCTTTTGAACGCGCAACGTAAGCAGCTCGGCTGCCGCATTTATCAGCTGGAATTTACGGACACGGAGAAAACGAAACCGTTCGCGTTCTCCGGGATCGACGCGCTCCACAAGGCAGGCTTTCAGCAGCCACCCGCGAGCGAATACCGGCTGGTGCGTGATGAAGCGATATTTTGCCCAAAAGATGAGCCGGACTTGGCTGTGCTGGAGCGTGTATTTGACCACTATAACGGCAAGCTGCCCGCAGACTATCCGGGGCGCTGCATCGCGCCGTCTGATGTGCTGGAACTGTACGATGCGGAAAAGCGGCGGTATTACTATCGGGATATGAAGCAGTTCGTGCCGGTGGCGTTTTCTCCGCTGCTGGCACGGCCAATACAAAAATGAAAGGAGACAGCATATGAGAAAAATTACGGTTCTGGATTTCGCAAATCAGATCGGCGTTCTCAGCGACGAGGTTCCGGTTGTCGTGAAAACGGACAGGAAGGTCATCGGCCGCTTCCGCTGCTTATATGAGATACCGGAAACGGCCATGCCGGGGGTTCTTGAAGCAAAAATCGACCATGTCATTCTGCGATCCGACGAGATCACGATCCAGGTCAAGCTGAAAGCAGTCACGACATAATGACCGCGACCAGAGAGATATGGATGAGAGAAATGAGATCGTGCAGCTTCGCACATTCTGCCAGGATCTTGGCGCGCACGTTCGCGAAGTACAGGACGGCGCCAGCTTTACGGCAATGCTCTGGGAGGATGAGGACAGCGTCAGCGAACGCGACGCCGCTGAGATCCAGAGGAAAATCAAACGAAAGACCGCAGAATATCCGGGATTCGTGTGCTACTGCTTCGACGCATTCAGCACGCTGATCTATCGGGTATAACACATGGATGGGCGCAGCAGAATCGCTGCGCCCATTTTCTATGGAAAGGAGTTTTTAGATGGGCATATTTTCAGAACTTGATCTGGAAAACCAGCAGACAGAATTGGACGGACACGATTCCAAAACGGCAGAAATGCAGACCTTGCAGGCAAAGCTGATCCAGCAGCACGAGCAGAAAAAAGCTGCCGCCGCTGCGGAAGTGACGAGCAAGGAGCCTGCGGCGGAGCCGGTTGCTAAAACGGAAGCAGAGCAGGAATATCCTACGGCAGCGGAAACAGAAAGGCGCCGTCGGCACGAGGAAGCAGAAGCCAAACGGAAAGCGGAATGGGAGCGGCAGCAGGAGGAAAAACATGCCGCTGAACAGGATGCGCTTGCAAAAATTGAGCAGATGAGCGAGACGGAGCTGGTCAAAGCGTCGATGGAGCGCATGAAAAAAGAAACCGAGCGGCTGACGCGGCGGAATCTCAAGGAGTGTGTTTCCGAGTATGTGCAGACGCTCTGTCTCAGTGATCCAGCGTTCGCGCGGATGGTCATGCACCCGCGCAAGAGTATGGCACATTGTCTGCAATTCATCAACCGGAAAGCGCGGGAATATCTGCTTGCGGAAATGAAGGATAACGGCATGGAGCCGCAGCCAAACGGCATTTACGGCGGCGATGTGCCGGAGGATACCTGTTATGACTGGGCAGAAGAGTATTTCCGGGATGCCAGCGCCAAAGAGGACGAGGTCAAGGAAGAAGTATTTGTTCCCAAGGCTTATATGAGTGCTGCGGCGAAAACCAAACGCCAGCCGAAAAAGGAAAAAACGGCTGCGAAGCCTGCGCCGGTCATTCAGATGCCGAAAGCAGAGCCAGCCCCCAAAGAAGACCAGGTTTCCATGTTTGATCTGATGGGAGGTATGGCCGGATGATCGCTTATAAAGGGATGGAGCAGGGCATGATCTGCCGCGGCTATCAGCTAAAGATGGGCTTGAATATAACGGAACAGGCAAATTGTCAGGCGAATGGGTTTCACTGCGCAGCAAACCCGATGGACTGTCTGCGTTATTACGGGGATTTTCAGAATTCGGAATACTATCTGGTTCGTCCGTGCGGCGATCTGGATGAGGATGCGGTAGATTCCAGAATCTCCTGCACGCAGCTCTGGGTACTCCGAAAGCTGGAGCCGCAGGAGTTTTTCCTGCACGCGCTTGCATATATGGCAGACCATCCACAGATGCCGGATGGCTGGGCTGTCCAAAGAGATTGTGCGGAGGCGCAGAATGGATATGCAGTTGTGCGCGGTAAGCACCCACGAGCAGCGGGAAATATTGGAGATATTCTGGCGTTTGCCAGAGAGGCTGCAGATGGGCCGAGAATCGAGTATCTTTCGCTGTGCGTGATCGACGGCAAAGAGCGTCTGCCATGGGTTATGTATAACGACAATTTCAAGGAATATGAGGTGAAATAAACGAATGAAGCGAAAAGAGTTAAAGCAATTGCCTGTCCTGTGGGCAACGACTGCTATGCTGAAGCAGGCGGAAAACGAACCGATGATAGAGAGCGGATACTACCGGAAAGAGCTGCGCTATGAACACGAGTGCTATGCCCGGTGCAAGCGGTTTGACCGGATTCTGAAGGTCGCGATCTATCTGACAAAAAATCTGGCTGCCGGAGGCAGAAAGCCGGTGTACGAGTTGTTTCTTGACTATGATGCGCAGGATTTCCTGACATACAGTTTCGTGGAAAAGAAGTGGCGTACCGCGATGCTCCGCAATTTACCGCAGCAGGGATTTGGCATCTCTGACGCGCAGATCTCATCCCGTGATTCCGCTGTGATCGGTCAGTATCTGCATTCCAAATGGGAGGCGATTGCGTCGATCTGGGAGTTTCAGGAAGGGATTCGGAAAAAGCAGCTTCTGGCCCGGCACAAGAAAGAAACCGATCCGTGGGATGCGGCAATGGCGCTCGTGCCTCCGCTTCCAAAGGACTGGGACAGATGGGTCAGCAAGGTCGGCGTTGAGCAGAATTATATGTTCTATCAATACCGGCGCGGCGGCACCAAAACCGGCTATTGCAGCTACTGTGACCGCGCAGTCCTAAAACACCTTCGGAAGCCGAAGCACAATGCGGTTGCCAGATGCCCCAGATGCAGAAAATCGGTGCAGTTCAAATCCTTCGGCAAGATGGGCCGGCTGCGCACAGGGCGAAATATCCTGTATCTGATGCAGCCCTATCCGGGCGGCTTTGTGGTCAGAGAGTTCTGGGCGGAGCGTTCTTACAGTAAGGAAACATACCGAAATGTCAAGGTGTTTTACCACGAACTCCGCCGCGCGATCTTTGACGCGGACGCAAAGCCGGTGCAGGCATTTTACTGGGGCGTTTATAAGCAGCGCACATCGCGTTGGATCAAAGGCTGCAACTGCAGCGAGGGATATTACCCGGATGAAAGCGGTCGCGTGTATGGGAAAACGATCCCGTACCTTGCCAAAACCTGCTTGCAGCGGACCGGTCTCCCGGAACTGATTCATGCAAACATGAAGACGGATCCGGAAAAATATCTTGTCGTACTGAAAAGGATGCCGAATTTGGAGCAGCTGACAAAAGCCGGTCTGTTCCGGCTTGCAGTGGAATGTACGCAGGATTATTACAAATTGAGTTCAATTTTTCAGACAACACCCGTGCAGAGAGGTCTTGCACCAAAACTCGGCCTGAACCGACTGGAACTTGCACGGCTGCGGAAGAATCAGGGCGGGCGTGCATTTCTGGAATGGCTGCAATTTGAAAAGCAGACAGGAAAGCCGATCTCAGATTTTGCGATTCAGTGGATGTGCAAGGAACGTATTGACCCGCAGCAGCTGCAATTCATTGCAGATCGGATGCGCTATGGGCAGATCCAGCATTACCTGAACAGGCAGATGCAGGAACTGAATTTGAGCAGCGAACGTGTCATTGAACTGTGGCGGGACTACCTTTCCATGGCGTTCCGCTTCGGTTATGACACAAACGACCCCATCGTGTATCGTGTACGCAAACTTCAGCAGCGGCATGACGAATTGGCCGCCCGCGGCGAGGAAATGCAGTTGACCCTTCGTGCCGGAGAGCTCCTTCAGACATATCCGCATATAGAACAGAATTTGCAGGCAATACGGGAAAAGTTTGCGTTTACAGGCAAACAGTTCCAGATTCAGGTTCCAGATAAGCTGGAAGATATTTTCATGGACAGCCGGAAGCTCTGCCACTGCATTGCCAACAGTGATGTCTATTGGGAGCGTATGGAGCGCAGGGAAAGCTATCTGCTGTTTCTGAGAAAGACAGCCGAACCGGACACCCCCTATTATACCGTAGAGGCAGAGCCGGGCGGCACGGTACGGCAGGTCCGCACCCAGTATAATCGCCAGAATGACGATATTGGCGAGGTGCGCGCATTCCTGAAGATCTGGCAGAAGCAGCTTGCCA
>OGRH01001676.1_pt1 | contig 13370 bp, 8 predicted proteins | sample 1553461 | NCBI WGS metagenome assembly OGRH01 (sample SAMEA2580092, study PRJEB22360) | human gut metagenome | biome: human gut; feature: human-associated habitat; material: faeces | place: Denmark | collected 2008/2010
AAGCAAAACCCGTTTTTTCTCTCCCAGCTGCCCCGCCACATCGGCGCGGTAGCAGATTTCCCGACACTGTTCCAAGCCCTTGCGAATCCGCTGCACCACCGGTGAAAACTGCAACGGTACCACTGCCGTTTCATCGAGTGCCAGGATCAACAGGGCAAACAGCTCATGATGCAGACGATATACCTGTTCATCATAAAACTCATCGTTATCAAACTGAGAATGGTAGTGGGTCTCCATAAAGCTTCCGCCGGTGAAATCATTTACCATGGACGGTACACCTGCGATCGCCATGGAAAAATCATCCGACCAGGTCTCGATCGGAGATGTCACTGCCGTCTCTTCCGGATAGGCCATCGTCAGATTCGGCAGATCCGCCAGATATTCCTCCAGAAAGCTGACGTATTCATAGCAGCTGCGGATCCTCGCTCTGGTACCATGCGCCAACGCAGGGAGTTCAAAGTTCAGGTCTGCGATCACCTTGCCCACCCATTCGGGATGTGCGGTGAATATCTGCTCATAAGCTCCCGTAGACCAGTCGAAATTGGAATCCACAACTCCCCATTCTTCGGATGCCATGGCACAGATCACAATGGTATTGTTCGGTTGAAAGCCACTGTCCCGCAACGCCTTTGCAATACCAAACATCAGAGCGACCGCTGTATTGTCATCCTGGAATCCGTCAAAATAGGAGTCATAGTGCGCAGACAAAAGCACCATGCGGTCAGGATGTTTTCCGGGAATCCTTCCCACAATATTATAAGTCGTGCAGTTTCTGGTCACCCTGGATTCCGCATCAAAGGTGACCGTTATTTCCTCCTGATCACGCAGCAGCTCCAGCAGGCCGGCCGCATCTTTTCTGGAAATGGAAAAAGCGGGAGCATCCTCCGGTCCGGCGATATCCTGTGCATTCAGAGCTTCATCGTCGATTTCGCCGTAGCCGCCGCTCTGCACTGCGATCAAGGCTGCTGCTCCCTTCAGATGTGCCTGGTATACCGGATAATTGATCCACCACTCATCTCTCTGGTTAATCTCCACCAATACCAGTTTATCCCTGACATCTTTTCCCTGATAGTCCGTCTCCGTTCCTTTTCCCAGATACATCATGGAAAATTCCTTCGGGCCATCGGTGACAAAGGTTGTCTGATAGGCTCCCAGCTCTGCTGACACGGTCTCCCCGGCTGCATTCGTGTAGCTTAACGCCGCCTTATGAAATTCCCAGCCGTCTACCGTCACAGCATCCTTTGTAACCTCAGACAGTCCGATTTTTTCCATTTCTGTCTTCAGCATCTCTCCGGTCTCAAATTCTGCCTTAGAACCCGCCGGGCGATACCCCAGTGTCGGATGTGACCGGTATTGTTCCATTCGTTTTGCCAGTTCATACGAATACGGTATATCCAGATTCTGTAACACCTTTTTCTGTAAAGTCACCCCGTTGTCATGCATATTCTGTCACTCCTGTTTCTATCCTGTCCGTTCTGTCACAGGAACCGTTACTTATTTTTTTACCATAGAATTCATATTTTCAGTAATTTTCTGCAGAATCTCTCTGTTTCTCTCTTCCGCTTCCAGTGTCTCACTGGCATGGGCAGACACTTCTTCCGTAGTCGCTGAGATTGTCTGAATGGAATCCACGATCTCCTGGTTGGCTGTTTTCAGAGCTTCTACTGTCTGAAGCATCTCACCCAGATTATCCACGATCGTATAGCTGCTGTCTTCAATTGCCGTGAAACTGTCCGCCGCGCGCATCGTTCCTTCCCTTTGGCTGCCAATACCGTCTATCATCTGACGGATGACCGTCACCACTTCTCCAATCGCTCCGGATACATTTTGGATCAACTCCGCGATGTTGCCGGTAGCATCCTTTGTCTGGGTGGCCATTCCCGAAATCTCCGTCGCTACTACGGAGAAACCGCGGCCGGCTTCACCGGCTCTGGCTGCTTCTATGCTGGCATTCAGCGCCAGAAGACTGGTCTGATTAGCTATTTTGCTGATGATTTCCACGATGGAATGCATCTCCTGCATATAATGATCCAGCGTTTCCAGCTTCTGTGCCGCCAGTTCACTGTTTCTTGCAGAATCCTCTGCCTGCTCCTTCAGACCTGTCATCTCTTCTTTTCCGGCATCCAACATTTCTATCGTATGTTCCATATTGCTTCCGATCGTCTCTGCCACTTCACCCACAGTATTTACTTTTTCCTGAATAGCCTCCGTCTGGGACGTCTGCTGCTGAATCGCCGCTGCAGACTCCCCGGAACCTGCAGACACCTCCTCCATGGCTGTTTTGGTACTGTCAAAAGCAGTTTCCAGTTTATTCAATTCCGCTGTGATATCAGCTACTGAAGTCTCCATCCGGCTGCTCATTTCCATGACTTCACGTAAGGTTGCTTCCGCGCGGTCCTGCGCAGCTGTAATGCTCTCTATATTTTCATCGGTGTTCTTCTGGTTGGATATGGTAGCATAGATGGATGTAATGCACAGCAGAATCATTACCGAAATCTGTATAAATCCTGCGTCCTGCCCCAGATAGCCAAATCCCCCTTGTGTGGCTCCCAGGAGCACCACCAGGATATTCTCTACCACCGTCCCCACATTAATAAGTGCAAATGCCTTGACATCATGATAAGGCATGACTGCAAACATCATGGGAATTACAAATGCATACACCATGTTGCACTGTGCCGTAAAAAGCAGCACCGTATAAAACAACGCAAATCCGATTAGTGACAGATGTTTTATAGCTTTGGTCGCATGATCCCTCTTCCAACAAATAAATTCTGCAAGAACCGGTATGATCCCAAGAAGCAGTAACACTGCCAATACCGGAGCCGACACTGTGTGTTCAACAAATCCGATCACGCTAATGAAAAGCATACATGCATTGATCACACCATGTGCTATCATGGCCACCCGGTTACTTCGTTCCAACTCTTTCATTTGCATTCTCCTTCTCTCCCGTATGATATTATGCCAGGCTCAAAAAGTCTAAGCCCATATGAGCTTGCTTATAAGTGGGTGAAAGACCTTAAATTCATAACGTAATTCCTCACATCCCTTATATTGTAATTCATGATGGTATCCCCGTCAATAAAGCACACGAAAATGCAGTCCGGTTTTCTATGAAAAACGGACTGCATTTTCTGTCATTTATATGTTATCTCCCTGCCGGACAGCTTCCAGCACCCTCTTTATACCTTGAAAACATCCAGTACCTTTTCCAGCTTATCCGCTAATGCCAACAGGTTCTCAGAAGAATTCATCAGTTCTGTCATGGTATCACTCATGCCATGAGCCGCCTGCATGGTACTGTCTGCGGATGCTGCATTCTGTTCGGAGATTGCCGACAATCCTTCCACTACATCACGGATCGCACTTCCGGACTGTCCTAAGACATCCATCTTCTCCCGGATACCGTCAATATGCTGCAGGGAATTCTCCACACCATCCGCTACTGCCGCAGTCTTCACACCGGTCTCCTCTAACTTGCTCTGCTGGTGATTCATGTTGGCTTCCACTTCACCCATGATCTCCACCATTCTGCCGGAAGACTCCATGATATTTTGGATGATCTGCTCGATCTCGGTTGCGGAGCGCTTAGACTGGTCAGCCAGCTTACTGATCTGCTCTGCTACCACTGCGAAGCCTCTTCCCGCTTCTCCGGCTCTGGCTGCTTCAATGCTGGCGTTCAGTGACAGCAGATCTGTCTCGTCCGCAATATCCTGAATCATGGATACTGCCTTGGTGATATTCTGAATTGCTCCGTTCATATCCGTAATCTGTTCCGCTACCCGCAGGACAGATTCCTTGGTGCTCTCGTTGGAGCCGTTCAGTTCCTTCATGATCTCTTCGGAAGCTTTCTCCGCTTCTGCCATCCTGCCGGCATAATCCGTCAGAGATTTTACTTCCTCAGATATATATTCGATCTGCTCGCCGATACGCACTACATTTTCATTAGCATCCGTTGTCTCATTGGCCTGATTCCTTGCGCCGTCTGATATCTCGCCGACAGCATGGTATACATCATTCACAGATTCCTGGGTATCCTGTGCCATCTTGATCAGTTTGTTGGAAGATGCTGTCAGATCATCCGCGGAATCCTTGATCTCTGTTACGATCGAACGGAGAGTTTTTTGCAGTTTTACAGAAATACGATATACATCCCCAAGTTCATCCTTTTTACGGCACTGCTTTTCATCCGGTTCTGCATCCAGTTCTCCGTTCACGATCCTGCCTAGGAAATGCTTCGTCTTCTTCATGGTCTTCACCATGCTACGGGATAATACGCTTACCAGCGTTGCCGCCACAAGAACACATGCCACAGCAATCAGAATAATATCCTTCACCTGCATCGAGATTGTATCCTTGACATTCTGCATCGGCGTCGCCACTTCGATGGCACCGATCACAGAGCCATCAGAATTGATCAATGGCTGATAATATACATAATAATCTACTTCGGAAATGTTGCAGTCCGTCAGGAACAAAGCCTCCCCAGTCTGAATCTGTGCATAGACATCGTCTTCCAACGCCGTACCGTTAATACGTCCTCCTTCCGGCTTGGTCAATGTCGTGATCAGACGCATATTTCCATACAAAAAAGACACCTGGAAGCCTGTCTTCTCCTGCAATCCATCGATCAACTGTGTCTCCCCGGAAATGGATGTGCCGCCCTTGCGCACCTTGCCTCCCTTATCTCTGGTGTAATCGCCTTCATACAGATTCGTGTAGGTTTCATCCACACTGACACCAACGATCTGCAGAGACTGCTCAATCTGTTTCTCAATTCCGGTCTCTAATGCTTTGGCCCCCACCGTAGCCACCAGTGCACATACAATGATCATCGGCAGAAGGCTCAACGCCAGTATCTTTTTGGAAATTGTGAAAAATGGCTTTTTGTTCCCTTTTACTTTCGTTTTCTTATTCTCTGTCTTCTTCATACTTACCACATCTGCCTTTCTGTAAAAGACTTTATCACATTCGATCCATCTCGAAAACGTTTAAGTATTTTCTCAGTGAATTCATTGTAACATTTTCCATATAGTAATACAATTCGACAAAATTACAAGTATTTTATTGTTAAATTTGGTCATTTTTCCTTAACGTTAAGTGAAAATATTTCTTTTTGTTTACGAAACAGTTAAGTTTTCTGCTTCCAGACCGGCATACGCAGTATCTTTATCAATAGCGGAATGATCATGATAAACCACACAATAGGCTCCGCCGCGATGACACCCGGGTATCCGAACATGGGAACCAGCGTCGCCGCGATCACAATTTTCCCTATCATCTCCAGAGAGCTGGAGATCAGCGGTACGATCCGCTCTCCCAGTCCCTGCATGGAATTTCTCACAATACAGATTACCGCCGTCACATAATAGAACAAAGTATCTACCTTGAGATATAACGTTGCATTGTAGACCACTTCCGGGTTTTCACTGCCCGTGACCAGCCATACCAGCCAGTCACCGATGGTATAAGCAGTCACAATATTAAGCGTACACCAGATGCAGGTATAACCGGTTGCCAACAGGATTCCTCTGCGGATCCGGTCGATTTTACCGGCTCCCAGATTTTGTCCGCAATAGGTCGCCATGGTCTGACCGAAGACGCTTAACATGATCATGAAGATCTCGGAGATCTTGCGGGCTGCCGTATGAGCAATGATAATATTCTGTCCCAGCTTATTGATGGAAGTCTGCAATGTCAATGTACCGATATTGACCAGTGAGCTCATGAATCCCATGGAAAGACCGGAGCTTAACATATTGCGGAGCATTCCGGCATCCTGCAGCTTCAGATCATTCACACGTATCCGCAGAATTACATACTTTTTCCACAGATAGACCGCACACACCACCACAGCGATCAGCTGCGACAGCACAGTAGCAACTGCGGCACCCAGCACTCCCATATGCAGCACCACGATCAGAAGCAGATCTCCTCCGATATTCAACACCACCGACACCGCCAGCACGATCAGCGGGGTCACGGTATCTCCGATTGCTCTTAAGGTCGCCGATAATACATCATATAATAAAGTAACAACAAGTCCCGCTATGATCACGGACACATACTGTGTTGCTGTGTGCAACAGATTTTCCGGCACATTCAGGAATCTGAGGATCGGCTGTAAAAATACAAGTCCTCCAAATGTCAGTACCACCGCTGCCAATAGACCAAGCACCAGAGAATTGCCTAAGGATCGGCGCAATCTGTCCATATCCTTCGCTCCGAAGCACTGTGCCGAAATAATAGCAAAGCCATTGCACATTCCCATCAGGAATTGTACGATCAGATTGCTCAGCGTCGTCGTGGCCCCCACTGCCGCCAGGGCATTATCTCCCAGAAAAGTACCTACGATGCGGGTATCTGCCAGGCTGTAAGTAAGTTGCAATAAATTGGCCAAAAAAATAGGAAGGGCAAACGTCAGTATCAAAACTGACGGTCTGCCCTTTGTAAGATCTTTCATATAGTTCCTCACTTCTATACTTCCGGAAAAAATATGGATTTTCCCCGTGTGATAGGGCTACAGAACTTTTTTAAAACTTTTTCTTGGCATTGTCAAGGTATTTCTTGGTCTCAGCCACCACAACACCATTTAATGCCAGCAGTGCGATCAGGTTCGGGATCGCCATCAGACCGTTGAAGATATCTGCGATGGTCCATACTGCCTTAACAGTCATGTAGGGTCCGATGAATACGCAGGCAATGTAGATCCAACGGTATACTTTGATCGCCTTCGGCTTCTGACCGATCAGGTATTCCAGGCATCTCTCACTGTAGTAATCCCAACCGAGGATCGTGGTAAATGCAAAAAATACCAGGCATACCATCAGGATAAAGGATGCAATAGAGCTGTTAAAAGGCAGCCCCTGCTGGAAAGCTCTGGTGGTAACATCCACGCCGTCCAGACCTACGTTCCAGGAATCGGTAATTACGATCGTAAGACCGGTCATGGTACAAATGATCAGAGTATCAATGATGGTACCCAGCATTGAGATCAGACCCTGTTTGGCAGGAGAGTCGTTCTGCGCTGCAGCCGCTGCGATCGGTGCGCTTCCAAGTCCGGATTCATTCGAGAAGATTCCTCTGGCAATACCTTTCTGCATTGCTACGATCATACTTCCCATTGCACCACCGGCCAGTGCGCTTCCGGTAAATGCTGATTTTACAATTGTTACAATAGCTGCCGGAATTGCGGTAATATTTGTCACCATGATAATGACTGCCAATACTACATACAGAACCGCCATGAACGGAACGACGATCTCAGATACTTTTGCAATTCTCTTGATTCCACCTAATACAACCATTCCGACACATACCGTCAGTACCAGACAGGATATTACAGTTGCCCATGAATAATCATTTCCAAATAATGCTACTGTATGTGCCATGTTCGGATCAAAAAAGTTACGGACTGCAGATGAGATACCATTCACCTGTGTAAATGTACCGATTCCGAATAATCCAACCCCTGCTCCAAAGAATGCAAATATCTTTGCAAGCCATCTGAACTTTACACCCATTCCATTCTCAATATAATAAAATGGTCCGCCAAGTACATGCCCGTCTTCATCGATCGTACGGTATTTTACTGCCAGAAGACCTTCTGAATACTTTGTTGCCATTCCTAAAAATGCTGTCAGAATCATCCAGAATAACGCTCCCGGTCCACCTGCAGAAATTGCAGTTGCCACACCGACGATATTACCGGTACCGATTGTTGCCGATAATGCGGTACAAAGAGCTCCAAAGCTGGTTACTTCTCCGTGTCCGTCTTCTTCATTTTTCACCATGAATTTTAACGCTTTTCCAAGATACCTTACCTGAAGAAGGCCCAAGCGCACAGTCAGAAAAATTCCTGTGACCAGAATTAAGATGATTAACGGAAGTCCCCATACGACTCCGTCAAACCATGTGATAAAAGTGTCAATACGTCCAAAAATTCCCATAATTCATTCCTCCATCCTTTTGCCTGAGAGATTTGCAGATCTGTTTTCTGCTTACACCTTCGGCGCTTTTCATTTCATTACGAAAAGACTCTCCTGAGTTTTTTATGATAACGTAATCGCATTGCAGCAAATTCGTCAAAGTAATTGTCATTATTTTGAGAATAAATCCTCACCCAAATCGCTTTAGCACGTCTTTGCTTTAGCACGATGTAGGATAGCTTATCATGAATCTTACATATAGCAAGATATTTTATAATTAAAAATGCAGGCAGCATTTATAAGTTATAATTATAATTCCTGTCTGCATCTGTATTTTTATTCTTTTCCGACTGCCTTTCAGAATCCGAAATCTGCATAATCTTCCGGCAAAAAACGGTGATAGATCATATGACACCCTTCGTCCTTAAAGCAGTAATAGTATTCGTCCTCATTTTCTTCCGGAAATCTTACCCAAAAGTCAAATTCTCCGTTGTGCATATCTCCCACCCTGATATCTTTTGCCTCTTTCTGAAATATCGCAAGGATATCTTCTTTTTTGATTCCGTGATTCATCATCAGTTCCACCAGCTTTTTGATGAATTCATTTTCTGCCGTATGTTCATGTACATAGACACTTCCCTGTTCTGGAATATGCAGGCAGAATCTGTCTTTTTTGTGCGTCACACAGATATCTCCGAGTTTTTTCTTTACTTCTTCCGGGAACTGTTCCAGACGTGTCTGCATCTCATCCACATCGTCATCCGCCTCAAAGAAATGATTGAGGGAAATCAATGGATAATACAAACGGATCTCTTCTTTTCGAAATCCAAGTTTTGCCTGTTCTTCTTTTATAATATCGATCAAATTTTTTTCCAAACGTTTAAATCCCATTTCTGTTCTACGTGCTCCTTTTATTTTTCATATATTCAGCTTTCCTGTTCCATGTCTCTTAATTGACAAGTCCATTTCCAATACATTATACTACATTTATAATATTTACTGTATTTTAACATCAGATTTTTAAGGAGGAAATTTATCATGATCATCAAACATGGACTTGTGGTAGATCCTGCATCTAGTCTGTCCGAGCATATGGATATACTGGTGAAGAACGGAAAAATTGCAAGAATCGCACCTGAAATTTCAGAAGATTCCGAGGAGATTCTAGAAGCCGGAGGACTCGTTGTCGGACCGGGACTTATCGATACACATGTACATTTCCGTGATCCGGGATTTACATATAAAGAAGATATCCATACAGGAGCAAAGGCATCTGCAAAAGGCGGGTTTACTACTGTAATCTGTATGGCAAATACATCCCCTACGGTCGACAATACAGACACCCTAAAAGATAATCTTGCACGTGCTTCCAAAGAAGATATCCGTATCTTCCAGGCTGCTGCAATCTCCCATTCATTAAAGGGCCGGGACGAAGTAGACATGCTTGCATTAAAAGAAGCCGGGGCATGCGGATTTACCGATGACGGCATCCCTCTTCTGAATGCTGAGTTCTGCTATCAGGCGATGAAAAATGCCGCAAAGTTAAACGTTCCGATCAGTCTTCACGAAGAAGACCCGGCTTTTATCCGCAACAACGGAATCAATCATGGCAAAGTATCCGATGCACTCGGCATCTACGGTTCTCCATCCATTGCCGAAGAAGCACTGGTGGCAAGAGACTGTCTTCTGGCGCTCCGTTCCGGTGCAGATGTTGTAATCCAGCATATCAGTTCCGGTGTATCGATTGATCTGATCCGTACATACAAAAAACTGGGAGCAAAATTACACGCTGAGGCAACACCACACCACTTCTCCTTAACAGAAGACGCTGTTTTGGAACATGGAACGCTGGCAAAGATGAATCCGCCGCTTCGTACGGAAAATGACCGCCAGCAGATTATTGCAGGACTCGCTGATGGAACTATTGACCTGATTGCTACGGATCATGCCCCACACAGCACAGAAGAAAAATCCAAACCGATCACAGAAGCCCCAAGCGGCATTATCGGTCTCGAGACCTCCCTTGCACTCGGTATCACCAACCTTGTAAAGCCCGGATATCTGACCATGATACAACTTCTGGAAAAAATGACAGTGAACCCGGCAAAGCTATACCATCTGCCTTACGGAACAATTCAGGAAGGTGCAGATGCAGACTTTGTTATATTTGACCCTGATGAAACATGGATCCCGAAAGAATATGCTTCCAAATCATCAAACTCACCATTTACCGGAGAGGAACTTACCGGTAAGGTGAAATATACGATCTGCGGAGGAAACATCGTATATTCTGATATAAAATAAGCTTGGGATTTAATTTATTAACTGGAGAAACGGCTTCTCAGTCCTTGAAGGAAACAATAGATAAGGCTTCTTGTTCAGGTTCCATACCATAAGAAACACTAAGAGAGTCAGAATCACCTAAAAGCAAAGGAACTACGCTCAAACTCGGCGTTCGCCTCAAACACGTTCGCTTCGTTCCTTTAACGGTGCTTCTGACTCTCTAACTGTTTCTAACGGCATTCCACATTCACAATAATCCTTATCTATTGTTTCCTTCAAGTCGTGACTGGCAGCGGATGTTAAGAAATGAAATACCCGGAACTATAACCTGGTGTAGTCCACTACGGTACACAATCTTGTCAAAAGCCTTGAAAATCCGCTAATGACAGCTGATTACTGTAACCTTCCGCTGTCACAACCGTTACGCAATTGCCATTTCATTCTTAAGGTATTCGACACACACGGAATAAAAAGTAGAAAGCCGTTCCAGTGAATGTGAAGAAGGTGTTGGAAATAGTTAAGCGTCAAAATTATGCGTTGGGTTTTCGAAATTTGCCTGTTTGAGCCGAATGGCGAGTTGCAAATTTCGGAAGCCCGTTTTTAGCATAATTTTGACGCTTTAGTATTTCCCACCGACGGAACCTGAACAGGAACGGCTTCCTACTTTTTATGCAGGTCCGGGTAGTCATGCCTTCTAAATTAAATCCCAACGATATTTCCTTCCAGATCCTTCCAGGTGAATTCGCCGCCCTCGCAGATCATATATCCATGAGCAGAACCTTCCTTAGGAATTGATACAGAACCTGGATTCATATAGATAAAATCTCCCATATCTTCATTTGCAGGAATGTGTGTATGACCATTCAGAAGAATATCTCCTTTTTTCAACATCGGAGGATTCTTTGGATTGTGATGATGTCCGTGAGAAGCGAAGATGGTGCGCCCGTCAATTTCAAGGAAGCAGTAGTCGGCAAGAATCGGGAATTCCAGTACCATCTGGTCTACTTCCGTGTCGCAGTTACCACGGACACAGAGCAGCTCCTGTTTCATAGGATTTAACATGGCAATGACTTCCTTTGGATTGTAATCCTTTGGCAGGTCATTACGCGGACCGTGATAAAGGATGTCTCCGAGAAGAAGAAGGCGGTCAGCACCTTCACGTTTGTAAGCGTCAAGCATTTTACGGCAGTAGTAAGCAGAGCCGTGGATATCGGATGCGATCATTAATTTCATATGTATATACCTCACTTTGATATTATATAAGTATCTGTTGTCAGAGCATCTAATATCAGAATGAATATCAGGAGATCTGATATCAGAGCACCTAAAAGAATTTTAACATAAATCCCGGGAAAAATATAACAAAATTAAGAACATTAAATTGTCGACATTCACCATTATACATTTATAAAAGAATGATTTACAATAAAGTTAAGAAATGCAGAAAGCGAGGAAGTAAGATGAAAGCTTACGAAAGATTTTTAAAGTATGTGTCTGTATGGACGACAAGTGATGAGATGAGCGAGAAGGTTCCATCGGCAGACAGGGAACTGGTACTTGCAGAGTTACTGGTGGAAGAGATGAAAGAACTGGGAATTGAAGATGCAAGAGTGGATGAGAAAGGATATGTATACGGATCTGTTCCTGCAACACCGGGATGTGAAAATGCACCTGCACTGGGACTGATCGCGCATATGGATACAGCACCGGATGCGCCGGGAGACAATATTCATCCACAGATCATCGAGAATTACGATGGCAAAGACGTAGTACTTGGAACAAGCGGAAAGACGATCAAAGTAGAAGAATTTCCATATCTGGCAGATTTAAAGGGACGGACATTGATCACGACAGACGGAACAACACTTCTGGGCGCGGATGACAAAGCCGGAATTGCAGAAGTGCTGACTGTCGTAGATGAGATTTTGAAAGAAGGACTTCCACATGGAAAGATCTGTATCGGATTCACACCGGATGAAGAGATTGCAAGGGGAGCAAAGCATTTCGATGTAGAAGGATTCGGAGCAGATTACGGATATACTTTAGATGGAAGCGCCGAAGGTGAGATCCAGTATGAGAACTTCAATGCATCTACAGCATTTATCACGATCCATGGTGTCAGTGTACATACAGGAACTGCAAAAGATGTACTGGTGAATTCGCAGACGATCGGAACAGAATTCCATCAGATGCTGCCGGCGTCGGAAAGACCGGAGACAACGGAAGGGTACGAAGGATTCTATCACATGGTAAGCTTTCATGGAAATGTTACAGAGACAAAGATGAAGTACTTTATCCGTGACTTTGGTACAGAAGGATTCCATGCAAGAGCAGCAAAAATGCAGGAGATCGCAGACAGTCTGAATGAAAAGTATGGAGCAGGAACGGTTGAAATTGAGATCGTAGAATCCTATTACAATATGCGTGAGAAGATCGAACCATGCATGCAGCTCATTGAATATGCAAAGAAGGCCGCAGAAAATGCGGATATCGTTCCAGATGTTGCGCCGATCCGCGGGGGAACGGATGGTGCAAGATTAAGCTTCAAAGGGCTTCCTTGTCCGAATCTTGGAACCGGCGGATATGCATTCCACGGGGTATATGAGCACATTACAGTAGAAGGAATGGATAAAGCTGTTGTGATGGTAAAAGATATCGTTGGTATGTTTGCAAAATAAACAGGGATTTCTTTGGCGGTTGGTGCTTGTTTGTAATGACGATCTGCTGTATTATGGGGAAGTACAGTAAAGAACCGTTTACATTTGTCAGACAGGAACGGAACAAAACGGAAGATGAAGAGGAATATAATGGAAACAAATATCATATCAGAACTGATAACATTTATAGAACATGCACCGACAGCATTTCATGCGGTTGCAGAATTAAAAGAGATCCTGAAGCAGGAAGGATTCGAAGAATTAAAAGAGTCAGAAAAGTGGAAGGTCAAACCTGGGAAAAGATACTATGTAACAAGAAATAATTCCAGTATCATTGCAGTAAAAGCCGGAAAAGAAATTCTGGCAAAAGCAGATGCAACTCAGGAAGAAGCAAATGCAGCAGCAAATGCGATCGCAGACAGCATGCAGGCACTGATGGAAAGAGCAGATATCCGTTCCTTAAGAGAACTGACAGATGCAGCAAACGAGCTTCTGGAAA
>OGRH01001678.1_pt1 | contig 13349 bp, 10 predicted proteins | sample 1553461 | NCBI WGS metagenome assembly OGRH01 (sample SAMEA2580092, study PRJEB22360) | human gut metagenome | biome: human gut; feature: human-associated habitat; material: faeces | place: Denmark | collected 2008/2010
TCATTATACCTACCCCGCCATTATTTTCCAGTGTTTTCTGTACGGCCTGTGACATAGCCTGTGTCTGTCCCGTTACAGCCTCACCTAAAGAATATATTTTGTCTTCATACTTTTCCATTTTATAAAAATCCTCTCTCTGTTTTATGCTTCATTATCCTGCTTTTATCTGTATACAGAGAACCTGTCCCTGCCAGTTTTACATTTACGTTATAATATCCTACAAAACGTGAAAAACAGGTATACGGATTTGAGAAGTTGCAGCCACTACACACAATATTCATACAAAATTCTCTTTATGTTTTCAATTTTTATAGGCTTTGCCAAGTGAGCATTCATTCCTGCTGCCAGACACTTACTCCGATCGTTCCTGCTGTAAAACGGTATCTGAGGCTTTTTTTATTTATCTGATTTTTTTCTGTTTCCATGGAACTTCTGAACGCTCACCTCCTGGTATCATTACAAATATACATAAAAACTCATTTTTATATTACCATGAAATTTTTTACTTTGCAATGCACATACCTTTTCAGACGCTGCTTTTCTTGTTTCCTTTTTCAGAAAATTGCAACCAAAGGGGCGCACCTGAAAATTTCTTTTCAAATGCGCCCCTTCGCTTTCTTTTTTTCTGTCAGATCAATCCGTAATGCTCCATCGCCTTTGCCACGCCGTCCCGCTCGACGGTATCGGTTACGTACTCTGTGTACGGATCCAGAATCTCATCATGTTTTCCAAGCGCAATGGTGTGTGCGCCGCACCGGAACATGGTAAGGTCGTTGCTGCTGTCGCCAAATACGTATGCATCTTCTTTCTCCAGCTGAAACTGTTTCAGCGCATAGTCCACAGCTGTTCCTTTGCTGCAGCCGTGCGGAACGATTTCGTATACACCGCCGCGGCGATCCATGATATCAAACTCCTGCTCAAATTCACGGTACATACGTTCTATATCAGACTGTGCATCGGTTACGATACAAAATTTATCGTAAATGATTCCTTTTGTCTCCGCTGTCTCCGCGAGTCCGATTCCGACAGCAGCGAAATAGGCACGGGTCTGCTCGACCTCCCGAAAACGGGATACCTCCGACGAAAAATAAACATTATCCGTTCCCTCCAGAATCATGCCGATCCTGCACTCCTTTAAAATAACCGGGATTTCCTCACAGCGCTTTTTCGGAATCGTCTGATGCATCAGGATTTCGCCGTCCCGGCGCAGATAGGTCCCGCAGCCGCACAGAAATCCGGAAAACGGAAGCTTTTTCAGCTCCTCGGGCAGCTCCGACCAGGTGCGGCCGGTATTAATAAACGTAAGATTTCCTTTTTCCGCTGTCTTTTTCAATGCATCGAGCGCGCTCTGCGGAATTTCTTTTGTAATCTCACTCAGTAACGTTCCATCAATATCAAAAAATAATGCTTTCACAAAAATTTCCTCCTCGTGTACTGTTTCCTGTTCTCTTTCTGACATACGAAAAAATGCCGAAGCTCTTGATTGTCAAGGCTTTCGGCATTTTCATTCCAGTCGAAGCGACGGGATTCGAACCCACGACCTCTGCGTCCCGAACGCAGCGCTCTACCAAACTGAGCCACGCTTCGATTTTATTTGTTTTCTGAACTCTCGTCCGTCAACAATAGCTATTATATATGATGTCTATAGGAATGTCAACACCTTTTTTGAAATTTTTTTAATTTTTTTTATTATTGCTTCAAAAGGTACATTTCACACGGGTTTGCAGCCTTTTTGGTGTTCTTTTAGAATGACAGTTTCTGAGAAAGTCAAAAAAAGAGATATGCCGGAAGTTCTGTTCCGGCATATCTCTTATCTTTGTTTCTCAGCTCAGCTGATATACATCTGCATACTGCACGCCGAAGCTCAGCGCCTCGGAATGGCTGCTGCAGAAGATGTCTACGTGGCCGTAAGCGGTTCCGCGGTCTTCTACCGTGTAAACCTGGCCGTTGATCATCAGTTTCGTTCCGAATGGTACACCGCCCATGGCGATCGTTCTTCCTGCGGTCGGTGTGGTTCCGCTCGCGGTGGATCCGCCGGACCACTGTCCGGTACAGATGGAACAGGAGCAATAGCCTGTCAGTTTAAATCTTCCAAGGTATGTTCCGCTGGAGGAGCTGCTGGAAGTATCTGACGCGGATGGACTCTCCGTTGTCGTGGAGGATGCGCTGCTGTCCGAAGAACTGCTTCCGGAGCTGCTGCTTGTATCGGTATCTGCTTTCGCTGCGGCATTTGCTGCTTCTGCGGCTGCGACTCTTGCGGCCTCGGCTGCCTGTTTTCTGGCGGCCTCAGCTTCTGCGGCAGCCTGCTGTGCGGCGGCTGCTGCGGCTGCTTCCTCTTCTGCTTTCTTCTGCGCTGCAATCTCCTCTTCTTTCGCCTGACGGATCAGGTCGTTGATTGCATCTGCTTTGCTGTTGATTTCATCTACCAGTGCACTCTCGCTGGATTTTGCATCGTCCAGCTCTGCGGAGTAGGTACGGAGTTCCTGATAAGCTGCTGCGTACAGCTCCTGGATGGCTTCCTGCTGATCGCTGCTCTGCTGCTGCAGTTCTACGATCGCTGCCTGCTCTTCCTGCACCTGTGTTTCTTTTTCTTTTACCTGGTCTACCGTGTCTTCATACTCCTGCATAAGATCGCGGTCGAAATCGGAAATTTTCTGTATGTATTCTGCCCGGCTGATCAGCTCTGAAATGCTTTTGGAAGAAAAGAGCATTGCCATGTATCCGTTTCCGGAAGAATTTTCATACATATACTGGATACGGAGCTTCATCGCCTCGTACTGCTCTTCTTCTTTTGCTTTTGCATCTTCCAGATCTGCCTGAATCTGTACCAGTTCGTTCTGCTTCGCATCATACTGATCCTGAAGCTCCTGCAGACGGTTCTGCAGATCGTCCAGCTGCTGGTTCAGTTCGGAAAGATATTCTTCTGATTGTCCCTTTTTGGAATTGAGTTCGTCAATCCTGCTCTGTATGCTGTCAAGCTGAGACTGTGCGGCAGCCTGTTCTGCCTGAGCATTTGAAATTTTCTCCTTTGTACTGGCACCATAGCATGGCAGAACAGTTGCTGCCGTAAGCACTGTGGCCAAAACCAGGCTGAATAATTTCTTTTTTTTCATGTCGTACACCTCATACTTATTACGTTCTGTTGCTGATTGTCACTCCAAGTTACTGCGGAAAATGGGTCTTTTTTCCCGCCGTACTTTGCCATTATAACACAAGTATGTCTGAAATGAAAGTCTTTTTTAATTTCTGTTAATAACTTTGTAATATTTCGACGTTTTTCCTGCAAAAACTGGCATGATTTTTCTACTTTCTCCATCCAACAGGGTACTTATTTTTCAAGGTTCCATTGACCAATTTGCCCCATCCAAGGCCGAATCCATCGACGCAGACCAGCTTCCAGCCCGACGGCGATACGGTCTCTCCCGGCTCTACGGAAATTGTCTCACCGTGGAGATATTTTTCGGTACGCTCGTCATCTGCCTTTAAATTCATGTAATCTTTGAACTTGTCCGCGGAGAGTGTCACGGCAAACGGCTGTGACGGCTCGAAACGGTCTTTTTTCAGTTCACCGAGATACAGACCGTTCCGCAGGAAATGAAGATTCCGCACGCCATCCGGCAGGGACGGGGAATGGTATACTTTTCCGGCGCGGACTTCCAGTTCCTCAACCGGGATCGGTGCTGTCATCCGGGACAGGAAATCGGAAAGGATCTGTTTTTCTGCTTTCGACGGACCCGGTGCTTCCGTTCCGCGGTCTTTTTTCCGGTTTTTCTGTTTTTTGTTTTTCTTTTCGATCGGTTTTTCTTCTGTCTCATAAGGAATGGCTTCGCCTTTTTTGCGGAACAGGGCAAGGTAATGGCCCTCGCCGTTCATTTTATGCGGCCAGATGCGCACGGTCTTTTCGATCTCCGGATCGCCGTTTCCCCAGACTGGATTGCCTTTTGAAAAACCTTCGTAGCCTTCCATCTCGATCAGTTCCATTTCCGGGAAGTTTTCCAGAAGGAAAGAAACGGTTCCCTCGTCCTCCTGCGGGGCGAAGGTACACGTCGAATACATCATGAGGCCGCCCGGACGCAGCATTTTGACAGCATTCGAGGTGATCTCGCGCTGCAGATCCGCAAAGAAATCCGGCCGCTCCGGGGTCCAGGTGCCGATGACTGCCTCGTCTTTCCGGAACATGCCCTCGCCGGAGCACGGTGTATCCACGAGGATTTTATCGAAGAAGCCCGGGAATACGTCTGCAAGGCCTGCCGGTGTCTCATTGGTGACAAGCACGTTTTCGCTTCCGAACAGCTCCAGATTGCGCAGCAGTGCTTTGGCGCGGGCGTTGCTGATGTCATTGGCGACGAGAAGGCCGGTTCCTTTCAGGCGCGCATTCAGCTCGGTTGCCTTGCCGCCCGGTGCGGCGCAGAGATCGAGCACACGCTCACCCGGTTCGATCGGGAGGCGGGACGCCGGGGTCATGGCGCTTGGCTCCTGCAGATAGAAGACGCCTGCCGCATACAGCGGAGACTGGCCCATGCGCATGCCGTCCGGCACGAAATAGCCGTTTGGAATCCACGGAATTTTCTTCCACGTTCCCGGAACAAGCGGCGGGAAATCTTCGGTCCGGCATTTTTTTGTATTCACACGCAGCCCGGCTGTGCGGGGTGCGTCGTAGGAAGTTAAAAATGCATCAAATTCATCGCCCAGCATGTCCTGCATGCGGGTCAGAAATTCCTGTGGTAACTGCGCCATGTATTGTCTCTCCTTTTTATTTTGCTTTGTTGTGCATCGGTCCCTTTTCGTGAACTGGCGATGTTTTTTCTGTCTTTGTTTCTTTTGTTTTGCATCTATTTCATAATTTCTCACAGAAAAAGAGACAGCTTTTTCGATTTTTCAATCTTTTTGCTGTCTCTTTTTTGCATAGCGGAGAAGAAGGGATTTGAACCCTTGCGCCGTTTCCGACCTACTGGTGTTCGAAGCCAGACCCTTCAGCCTCTTGGGTACTTCTCCGTATTTTGTCAAATACATCATATATTATAGTGCTTTTTTCGGGATTCGTCAATGATTTTTTCGATGGTTTCCGATAGAAATACGGGGATTGTATTTTTTACGGAAATATTCGAAAGTGCAACTTACTCAAACAAATAATCTTCCTCAGGCAGCATCCCATCCCGATGCTGCCTCTCCTTTTATTCTTTCCCTTCTTCCGCCCTCTTCCTCTCTTCTTTTTTCTTCTTTTTCACCACCCGCAGTCTCCTGAAAAACGCACTCAGCATCTCCGAGCACTCTTCTTTCAGCACGCCGCGCTCGACCTTCACCTGATGGTTAAACTCGTGCATTTCCAGCATATTTAAGATCGATCCCGCGCAGCCCGCCTTCGGGTTCATGCTGCCGATGACGACTTCGCTGACTCTCGCCTGTACGATCGCACCGGCGCACATCTGGCACGGTTCCAGGGTGACATACAACGTACAGCCCTCCAGCCGCCAGTCGCCGAGCTTTTTGCTGGCTTTCCGGATCGCATTCAGTTCCGCGTGGGACAGCGTGTTTTTATCCGTATTTCTGCGGTTATACCCCCGCGCAATCACCTTTCCCTCGTACACAATCACACAGCCGATCGGCACTTCCATCAGCTTTTCCGCTTTCTTCGCCTGCGTAATCGCCTGGCGCATGAAGCGTTCCCGTTCTTTCCGGTGCGTTTTTTCCTCCGGCGTTTCCAGCTTTGTTTCTTCTTCCATTGTGCACTTCCTTTCTTCTCTGCGTATATTTTCTGTCCTTCCCGCATATCGTGAACTGTAGCGCAGTATCTTTTTCTACTCTTTTTACTTCTATGCAGGAGGTTTTTATGTCTGATTACCGGCGTTTCATTGCCTATCTATACGAATACCCGAACAACCGCAAGGGCGGATGCTGCGGCTTTGTCCGCGTGGAGTCGCAGAACGGCTTCTGCCGCATGGACTTCCAGATCAAACCGCCGTCTCTTCCGCCGGAGACCTCGGTCACGGTCTACGGATTTATCCGCCGGTCAGGGCGGATGTACGGCATTCCGCTCGGAAATCTCCTTGCGGGGCGCTCTTCTACGAGCGGAAAACTCTTCACGCACTCCGATGCCATTGGGCAGACGGATGTCACGCTCGACGAGCTTGGCGGTCTGATCCTGCTCTGCCGCCAGACCGGCGTCATCGCCACCCAGTGGGACGATCTTCCGATTCAGCCGGAGTTTTTCGCTCCCACGCTCCCGCAGGAGCCCAAAACATCCGCAGACAATGGTACCAGACCGACCGAAGAGAAAACTGCCGAAACACCCGAACCTCTGGATCCCGCCGTACCTGCGCAGTCCCTGCCATCATCAGACGCTTCCAAAGCACAGTTCGATGAACTTTCCACAGAATTCAGCAGCAATTCCGAACTTTATCCACAAAATTCCAGCCCGGAATCCACCGTCTCCACAGAATCCACATCAACTGACACGGTAAACACCGTTCCTGCAGACCGGATCACGCAATCATCCGCCAACACACTCCATCCCGCATCCGCGGAATCTGTGAAAACCGCAGAAAGCTATCCCTCTGCCAACCCGGAACCGCCGCAGCCCATCCCGGATTCTGCCGCCCAGCCGCTACATATGACTTCCGCCGATTTTCCCGCCGCAGCAGCCGTGCCGCCGTCCCGCGCTGCTCTCTATCTCCAGCTTCAGGACCAGTTCCCGGAGTTCCACCCGTTCCCAGATGATGATCTGACCGACTGCCTGCGCCTCTCACTCGACGATCTTCCACAGCTCCGCGCCGTCGGTCTTTCGGTGGATGCGAACCGCTTCGTCCTCCATGGCTCCTCGTCCTATCGCCATCTGCTCCTCGCCCGGAACCGCGACCAGCAGGAACTCTGGTATTTCGGCGTCCCCGGCGTCTACACGCCGAATGAGCAGTTCATGGCAAGCCTCTTCGGCTTTTTCCACTTCAGGCAGGCGATGCGCCCCTCCGAGCTCGCGCCCGATGCCCGCTTCGGCTACTGGTACCGCACGCTTTAAAGCGTTTTTTAATCCACGCCGCGGATCTCCACCGTCTCAATCTTTCCGCGCAGGATCTCGCAGAACCGCTCGAGCTGCTCCCTCGCATACCCCGAGAACCTCGGATCAATCACATAATCCGATTCCCGGTAATTCTGCAGGAAGTACCGTTTTGCCCCGGAAAGCCACTTTCCGATCGCTTCGATCTCTTCCCTTCCATGCAGCTCCTTGCAGAGCGTTGTCCGGAACTCATAGTCCACCACGCCGCTCTTTAAAAACTCGACCGACTCATTGATCCGCATCACATCGATCTTTTTCACGCCCGCCGTCTCGCCGTACCGGGACGGCGCGTTTTTGATGTCCATGGCGACGTAGTCGATTTTCTTCTCTTCCACCAGCTTTTTCAAAATCTCCGGCCGGTATCCATTCGTATCGAGTTTCACAAGATATCCCAGTTCCTTAATTTTCGTCACGAACCGCTCCAGATCCGGATCCAGCGTCGGCTCACCGCCCGTCACGCAGACGCCGTCCAGCACGCCGCGCCGCTTTTCAAGCACTGCAAAAATCTCCTCCTCCGGAATCACCGGCTCCCATTCGGGATGCTGCACGAGATTTCCGTTCTGGCAGAATGGGCAGCGGAAATTACATCCGCCCGAAAACAATGTGCACGCCACCTTGCCCGGGTAATCCAGCAGCGTCAGCTTTTGAAATCCATGTATGACCATATGCTATCCTCTCCGACCGCAGGACTCCGAACTTTCGTCCGCCCTGCAACAGAAAAAGCGGAACCATAATGTCCGCTTTTTCCATTCATCTTCTATTGGTAATTATTTGCCGTAACGCTCTGCCTGGGAACGGATCAGGTCCAGATCATCAAAATAGTTGATTTTCATGGCTGCTTTGACATCCGCCAGTGTCTGAGCGGCAACTTTTTCTGCCTCTTCGCTGCCTTTTTTCAGCATCTCATAGATCGCCGGAATGTCTTTTTCCAGTTCTTTTCTGCGATTGCGGATCGGCTCTAAGGTCTCCTGCAGTACATTGTTCAGGAACTTCTTCACTTTGACATCGCCAAGGCCGCCTCTCTGGTAATGTGCTTTCAACTCGTCGAGATTTGCGTAATCCGGCAGATAGCGCTCGAAGTGCTCCGGATGGCAGAATGCATCGAGATAGGTAAATACGGTATTTCCCTCGATCTTGCCCGGATCGGTGATCTTGATGTGATCCGGGTCGGTGTACATGCTCATGACTTTTTTCTTGATCTCATCCGGCTCCTCGGACAGGTAAATGCAGTTTCCAAGCGATTTACTCATCTTCGCTTTTCCATCGATACCCGGCAGACGTCTGCAGGAATCATTCTCCGGCAGCATAATCTTCGGCTGCACAAGTGCCTCGCCATAAACTGTATTGAATTTGTGGACGATCTCCTGTGTCTGCTCGATCATCGGCATCTGATCCTCTCCAACCGGAACGGTCGTTGCCTTGAATGCAGTGATATCGGCTGCCTGGCTGATCGGGTAGGTGAAGAATCCAACCGGGATGCTCGCCTCAAAGTTTCTCATCTGGATCTCCGATTTTACGGTTGGATTTCTCTGCAGTCTGGAAACCGTAACGAGATTCATATAATAGAAAGAAAGCTCGCACAGTTCCGGAATCTGAGACTGGATAAAGATGGTGCTCTTTTCCGGATCAAGTCCGCAGGAAAGGTAATCCAGTGCTACCTCCAGAATGTTCTGGCGCACCTTCTCCGGATTGTCCGCATTGTCGGTCAGCGCCTGTGCGTCTGCAATCATGATGTAAATTTTATCGAATTCACCGGAGTTCTGCAGCTCCACGCGGCGGCGCAGTGAACCAACATAATGTCCTACATGCAGCTTGCCGGTCGGTCGGTCGCCGGTCAGTATAATTTTTCCCATTTTTTCTTCCTGCCTTCCTGATACGTAATCTTCGCAGTCCGCTTCCGTCTGAAAATTCTCAGCCCTGCGGACCTTCTACATACCCTCTATAATACCGTCTTTTTACAAACACTGTCAATGGTCTTTTCCTGTAAAATCCCTCAAAATATCTATTATGAAACAAATCGTTCAACAGCCACGTACAGCCTTCCCTTTTTCGTCTGGTTCTGCACGCCCACATAGCGGAATTTTCCCATATGGCGCACGGTCACGAGATCGTCCTCTTTTAATGACGCACTCGGCGATGTCACCAGCTTTCCGTTGATAAACACCTGGCCGCCCTCGATCAGCGGCACCATTTTGCTCCGCGAACTGCTGAACGCCAGCGACAGCACCGCATCGAGCCGCACGGAAGCGACGGAACCTTCTTTCCGCTCGGTTTTCGGCTCCGTCAGCTCCTCCGGCAGTCCCGCCTCGACTTCACAGTACACGCTCGTATGGCGCACTTTTTTCAGCTCCGCACAGATGTAGTCCGCCATATCCGCCATACAGATCAGATACGCCTGGTTTCCATCGATCAGAATGTCTCCCAGCTTATACCGCTCCACGCCGAGATTCATCAGTGATCCTAAGAAATCACGGTGTGACAGCGCATCCGCAAATTTTTCATTCAGCGGGCTGATGCGCACGACTGCGATCGGAAGCATCGACGCATCACCGTCCTCTGCATAGGATGGCAGAAACAGCGCCGCTTTCCGCTCTGCCGCCTCGTATCCGCCGGACAGCACGTAACGCACGCCCGGGATTTTATTTACCGTACGGTAGAACAGATCCTGCTCCGCCAGCGTCAGAAACTCCGTGTGTGACGGAACATCCCTGTGATAACACTGCTCTGCCAGATCCTGAATCCGTCCTACCAGCACTTCTTCCTCATTCATGGTAATCCCCCTTTGATACACCGCGGGCTGCCCCTGTTTTCTTTCGGGCAGCCCACGTATCACACTTTATTTATCCAGCAGCATCGACAGCCCGATCCGCTTCTTCGCCAGATCAAGGCTGATGACCTTCACTTCCACGATATCGCCGACGCTCACAGCCTCCAGCGGATGCTTGATGAAGCGTTTCGTCATCTGGGAAATGTGGACGAGTCCGTCCTGATGCACGCCGATATCGACGAATGCACCGAAGTCAATGACGTTGCGCACGGTTCCCTTTAAGATCATGCCGACCTTCAGATCCTTCATATCGAGCACGTCGGTACGCAGGATCGGGCGCGGCATCTCGTCACGCGGGTCACGGCCAGGCTTCTGCAGCTCTTTGATGATATCGCGCAGCGTAATCTCGCCGACACCGATCTCCTCTGCCATCTTCTTGTAATCTTTGATGAAGAACGCCGTCGGTCCCTCGCTGATCTGCTCTGTCTTCATATTTAACTTTGCAAACAGCTTCTCGACTGCCTCGTAGCTCTCCGGATGAACGCTTGTGCCGTCCAGCGGATTTTTGCCGCCGGTGATGCGCATAAAGCCCGCGCACTGCTCAAACGCCTTCGGTCCGAGTTTTGCCACTTTCAGGAGCTCTTTTCTGCTCTCGAAACGGCCGTTCTCCTCGCGGTATGCCACGATGTTTTTTGCTATCACCTTGCTGACACCGGAAATGTATTCCAGCAGCGACGCAGATGCCGTGTTCAGATCCACACCGACTTTATTCACGCAGTCCTCAACGACACCGCCGAGCGCCTCGCCGAGCTTCTTCTGGTTCATATCGTGCTGATACTGGCCGACGCCGATCGATTTCGGATCGATTTTGACAAGCTCTGCCAGCGGATCCTGCACACGGCGTGCGATGGAAGCGGCGCTTCGCTGTCCGACATCAAAGTTCGGGAATTCCTCGGTTGCCAGCTTGCTTGCAGAGTAAACGGATGCTCCTGCCTCGTTTGTGATCACATACGCAACCTTCTCCGGAATCTCTTTTAAGATCTCGACGATGATCTGCTCGGACTCACGGCTTGCAGTTCCGTTTCCGACAGAAATCAGGGTGACGCCGTATTTGTGGATCAGATCTTTTACAGTGGCTTTCGCTGCCGCAATCTTCTTCTCGTTCGTCGGCGCGGTCGGATAAACCACGGTGGTATCGAGCACTTTTCCAGTCGCATCGACAACGGCCAGCTTGCATCCCGTACGAAACGCCGGGTCCCATCCAAGGACAACCTGGCCTGCAATCGGCGGCTGCATCAGAAGCTGCTCAAGGTTCTTTCCAAAGACCTTGATCGCACCATCCTCTGCCTTTTCGGTGAGCTGATTTCTGACCTCACGCTCGATGGCCGGGGCGATCAGACGGTTGTAGGCATCCTCGATGGTCGCCTGCAGAACCGGCTTTGTCTGCGGATTCTCTTTGGTGATGATTTTTTTCTCGAGATAACGCAGGATTTCTTCCGTCGGCGCCTCAATTTTGACGTTCAGGAATTTTTCTTTCTCACCGCGGTTCAGTGCCAGCACACGGTGTCCGGCAATTTTCGATACCGGCTCGGAAAACTCATAGTAATTCTCGTAAACGGACTCTGCTTTCTCATCCTTTGCTGTCGAGACGATCAGGCCCTTCGCCTCGGTTCTGCGGCGGATCTCCATACGGTAATCGGCCTCATCGGAAATGCTCTCGGCGATGATGTCGCAGGCACCAGCAATGGCGTCTTTTGCCGTTTTGACTTCCTTTTCTTCTGAAACAAAAGCCTCTGCCTCTTTTTCGAGCGGCTCTTTTGTCATCTGCAGAAGAATGATATTCGCCAGCGGCTCCAGTCCTTTTTCTTTTGCGATCGTCGCACGCGTCCGGCGTTTCGGGCGGTACGGGCGGTATAAATCCTCTACAACCACGAGAGTTGCGGCCTCTTCGATGGATTTTTTCAGTTCTGCGGTCAGCTTGCCCTGCTCCTCGATGCTGCCCAGAACCTGAGCCTTTTTATCCTCAAGATTTCTTAAATAAGTAAGTCTCTCATTAAGATTACGAAGCTGTTCGTCGTTCAGTGTACCGGTTGCTTCCTTACGGTATCTGGAAATAAAAGGAATGGTGCAGCCTTCATCGATCAGCTTAACCGCTGCCTCGACCTGCCATTTCTCAACGTTCAATTCTCTGGTAATTACCTGAATAATATCCATTTTTATCTTTCTCCCGTTGTTTCAAATTTGCCTGAGGCTGCTTTTTCCTCTTTACACAGCTTCTGACATTTATCAAAGATCAATCTGTGCGATCACGTCCTTCAGAGCATTGGCGCTTGCATGAAGCTTCTCTGTCTCCTCCTCGGTCAGCGGAACACGAACGATACGTTTTACACCTTCCGGTCCGATAGAAGCCATGGTACTAAGACATACGTCTTCAACACCGTACTCTCCGTGAAGCATGGTTGATACACTGACTATTGTATCAGATGCTGCAAGAAGAAGCGAGCAAAGTCTGCAGACAGATACGGCTACCGCATAAAATGTGGCACCTTTCTTGGCAATAACAGTTGATCCTGAAGTATGAACATACTCCAGAACTTCCTCTCTGTCAAGTGGCGGCAGATCTTTCTGATCCTCATGAACGATCTTGTCAAATTCATCAAGGGTCGCACCTGCAACAAAGGCTCTGGACCACGGTACAAAGGAAGTATCTCCATGCTCTCCGAATACATAGGCGTGGATGTTTTTCTCAGATACACCGTAGTGCTGAGAAAGTCTGCAGCGGAGACGGGCCGTATCCAGGGCGGTTCCGGAACCAAGGATCTGATTTTCCGGCAGTCCGGAAAGCTTTGCAAATGCATAAGTCATAATATCACATGGATTACTTACGATAATATAAAGCGCTTTGGGAGCCACCTTTACGATCTCCGGAGTAATATTCTTCATAATGTTAACGTTGGTCTGTGTCAGCTCGATGCGAGTCTGTCCCGGTTTTCTGGCAATACCGGAAGTGATGATCACAATGTCAGAATCTACAGCATCCGGGTAATCTCCTGCCACGATGGAGATCGGCTCACGGAAACTGGTTCCCTGCTCAATATCCATAACCTCACCTTCAGCCTTATCTTTGTTAATATCGATCAGAACAATCTCTGATGCAATACTCCTCTGTGATAAGGTATAAGCGATAGTTGCTCCTACACTTCCTGCTCCGATGATCGTAATTTTACTGCTCATATTTGTTCTCCTTTCAGCGTTGTTTGTCATTTTAATAACAACTTTAATTACACACATTCAAACATAACATAAAACATTGCCCTGTGCAATAAAAATTTTATTGTATTTCTCAGGTTAATTCCCGCTAATTTGCATTTCAAATTATTTAAACCGATTATATTTTCTGATATTTTCCCTATTATTCTGTATACATTCATGTTATTTTTTTATCGATTTATAGAAGCAATTTCAGAAACCTAGCAAAAAACCTCTGAACTTCAAAAAAACTCAAGAAGTCCAGAGGTTTCTTTCACCTCT
>OGRH01001682.1_pt1 | contig 13332 bp, 12 predicted proteins | sample 1553461 | NCBI WGS metagenome assembly OGRH01 (sample SAMEA2580092, study PRJEB22360) | human gut metagenome | biome: human gut; feature: human-associated habitat; material: faeces | place: Denmark | collected 2008/2010
AACACCCTCAAATTAAAGATGACCTTAAGCAATACCTTATTGAATTGGGCCACAAACTTGAAGGCAAACCCACTAAAAAAGGCTAATATAAAATCCATCGAATCTAATGAACAGCTCCCTGTCAAGTGGACAATGAAATAATAAAATATTAGGCGACGGCCTTGTTCCTCATTTCAAGAGGGGCAAGGCCGTTATTGCGCTCTTGAAAACGTTGATGATTGTAAAAATAGATGTAGGCATCAATATCTGAAACTAGCTCCTCAAAAGTCTTATACTTCTTCAAATCATAGCACTCCGTCTTAAAGTGCCCAAAGAAACTCTCAATTGGTGCATTGTCAATACACTTACCAACACGAGACATGGAGCGGGTCATCTGATACTGGGTAGTTAAACGGTAATAATCTTTCGAAGTATACTGCGAACCTCGGTCGCTGTGAATTAATGGTGTCGCATTAGGATTAGCTTTTTGTGCTTTACGAAGTGTTTCCAATACCAATTCGTTATCATTAAATTGACCAACTACATAGGCGACAATTGAGCCGTCGTAAAGATCCTTAATAGCACTCAAATAGGCTTTACAGCTGAAACCGTACTTCAAGAAAGTCACATCTGTACACCATTTCTGATTTGGAGCAGTGGCTGTAAAATTACGATTGAGAATGTTGTCCTCTACATTGACAAAGCTAGTTTTAGTACAATAGCCCTTGGCTCTTCTGATAATGGAACGTAGACCTAGAATGTGCATCAAGCGTCGAATCCGCTTCTTGTTGTAGTTTGTTTCAAGCTTGCGATTGACAAATAGCGTCATACGACGATAACCAAGAATACCATTATGCTGGCTATGAAGTTTCTTGATGATATCCATCAAGCCTAAATTTTCCTGTTCAGAAGTTGTTTCTTGATGTTGTAACCACTTGTAATAGCCTGAGCGAGATACCTTTAGAATATGGCACAAGTGGCTGATAGAAACCTCTTCATACTCATCCGCATATTCTTTAATCGCTTGGAAGGTTTCCAAGTGCCGACCAAGTCTTACCGTCGGTTTCGTCGTTTGATTTCTTCTAACTTTTTTAGCAGGCCGTTCTCCATTTCAAGATACTTAATCCGCTCTTCCTGTTGCTTGATTTTGAGGCGTAACTCTTCTTCTGGAGTAAGGTTTGGTTTACTTGTAAGACCTTTTCCACGACGATCTAGGAGACCGTTAGAACCGTCCTTCTCGAACTTTCTGACCCAAGAATAGATCTGCTGGTAGGAAACACCATACTTCTCAACAGCCCCTTGGTAATCTTTCTCGTGGGCAAGGGTAAAATTGACAATCTCAATTCGTTCTTCAAATGTTGTCTTGCGTCCTTGCTTCATGCGTCTCATTCCTTTACTAGTAGCTTTCAGTTCTTTACCACTAGTATAACTTTTTATCCATGATCTGAGAACATAAGGGTCAGAAATTCCATATTTTTTGGTCAGATCTTTGAGACTTCCCAAGCCATTAAGATAGTCGGAAACAGCTTGTTCCTTTAGTTCCTTACTATACTTCTTCCATTGACGGCTTTCCTCTAGCCCATCAACACCAGCTTCTTTGTACTTCCGAACCCAGTTCGATAGGGTGTCTTTAGAGATACCTTGGTTTCTAGTTAACCAACTAAGTGATTTACCTTCTTCCAAGTGAAGCAGAACAATTTCTAGTTTCTCAGATACAGATTTTGGACTTCTTTTGGACATAATAAGACTCCCCTTATAGTTTCTAGTGAAAATTTTTATTTTTTCACTGTCCACTATAAGGGGAGTATATCAACGGTTAACAGAGGTATTTAATTATGCTAGAATGAAATTATCAACAATAAATTGAACATGGGACTAGATATAGGGAGAGGTTGCCTCAAGGTGTAAAGTGAGGTCAGCCTTTTTTTAAGGGACATTTGCACCAACCTTGATCGGAGATAGTTGTCTAAATCCTTACTATAGAAAACTTCACTAATTTGAAGGAATGTCTTGTTTAGATTTCTTGAAAAAAGGAGATCTTTATGTCAACTAAAGCAGAATGAGCTGAACTCTTTGAGTCGGTACATGGGCGTAAACCTATCCCCCAAGAATTTTTGGACGCTAAAGCAGCTGACTTTGATACAAGTGCTTTGGCTGCTCAAGCAGCATCTGTAGAAGCACCAGCTAATGAACCTGTCGCTGAAGAAGTAGCTCCAGAACCAGTTGCTACTGAAGAAGTCACAGAACAAGATGATATCGCAGATGTGGCTGAAACAGCTGAAGATGCTGTCGCAGAACAAGCAAGTAGTGAATCACCATTTGGTGCAGAATCTTTCTCAGAAGCACCTGTGCAACAACCAACACCACAATTTGATTCAAGCATGTTTGAAAAGGGATATATCCCTACAGCTTAAGGATTCGGAACTGTACCTAATTCAGTAGATAGCTCAGCGGATAAACCACTCTTCAACCTTATCTTGCCAATCGTTGCGATTGCTCTTGCAGTAATTTTTTCCATCTTGGCATGGTTTGTCAGTCCTACTTGGCTCTTCATCATTTTGACAGTCCTTACAGTTACTGTAGCAGTCGTTTCGCTTGTCTTCAGCCTTAAATCAAGCAAGAAATTGCTCTCGATCATCGCAATAGGTGTTGCTGGTCTTATGATCTTTGTGTCTATTGGTGGTTTGATTTTCCAAATATCTCAAGACTCTAGTGATAGCACAAGCTCAAGCAAGACATCAAAAGTTGCTGATAAAGATGATGACAAAAAATGATGACAGCGATTCAAAATCAGACTCAAAAGGTGATAGCACTGACGTCAACGATTACATTGACAAAAATACTAAACTTGACTGGAATGAATCTAAATTCAAGAAGTTGAAAGTTGGAAAAGACTCTGCTAAGTCAATTATGAAGACTTACTGTAAAGTATCAGATGCTCAAATGTCAGGTGATGACTTGAACATGACTTATTCTGGCAAAGACTATAGCGAAAGTGTCTACCTAACCTTTAAGAAACAGTATGATGGTACCTTTATCTTGTCACATGCTTCAGGAAACTTCCCTACAGATGCTGTACAAACTGATGACTCTTACAAATCTGACTGGACGAAAGAACAGTTTGATGCTCTTAATAAGGGAGATTACAGCAACCCATCAAACGGAACAAAACTCGAAGGTATCCTTAAGGATCACCCTAAAGCTTCAGACGCTGATTACACCATCTCAACAGTTCGTGAAGATGAGTTCAAGAAAGAATTGACCGTTTTTTTATAACGACTTTAAATCTGAAGATGGTAAACTTAAGACTGTTTACTTGTTATTTGACACTACAGAGGATGGTGATACATTTTGACCTTTAAGTCTAAAGATGGTGTTTACATCCTAGCGCATGCTTCCGCAGACTTCGGCTATGATAAGGTTAAGTAAGTTAGTGACTATCAAAGCGACTGGACAAAAGAGGATTTTGATAAGTTAACTGTTGGTACTCAAGCAGATTTGCTTAAGGGAACACCTCTTTCAGATGTTGTCTCAAACCACTCTGAGGTCAGCTTTAGTACGCATGAGCTGACTCAGACTAATGAAGGATACCTCACACAAAAAGTATCGCTTAGTTTCTACGATTATAGTCCAGACAGTGGTAAACTTAAGACCGTTCACTTAACTTTCGACTATGACAAACGTGAAAACGAGTACTTCTTGACAGACAAATCAGACGAATAAGACTACTTTTTAATTAATTCAAGCTCAGGGTTGCCTGGGCTTTTTACTATCAACAAAAGAGGATAAAATCTGGTATAATAAAACTGATTGATTTTTCAAGAAAGAAGTGTCACATATGAACATACAACAACTACGTTATGTCGTAGCCATTGCCAACAGCGGAACCTTTCGTGAGGCGGCCAGCAAGCTCTTTGTGAGTCAGCCTAGTCTATCAGTGGCTATCAAGGATTTGGAGCAGGAGCTGAATTTTCAAATTTTCACCCGTACAACGACGGGTGCTGTCTTAACCAGTCAGGGCATGACTTTTTACGAGCGTGCGCTTGAGGTGGTACGCAGTTTTGATAGTTTTGAAAATCGCTATCTCAATGCTTCTGAAAAGGGTAACCAGTATTCGATTGCCAGCCAGCACTATGACTTTTTGCCACCTTTGATTACAACTTTTTCGGAACGTTACCCTGATTACAAGGATTTACGTATCTTTGAGTCTACGACCGTTCAAATTTTGGATGAAGTAGCCAAGGGGCAAAGTGAGATTGGAATTATCTATTTGAATCGTCAAAATAGTAAGGGTATCCAACAAAATATGGATAAGCTTGGGCTTGAGTCTATTGATTTAATTCCATTTAAGACTCATATTTATCTTCGTAAGGGCCATCCACTGGCTCATAAAGAGAGTTTAGTAATGGAGGATTTGGCACACCTACCTACCGTACGTTTTACTCAGGAGAAGGACGAGTACCTGTACTATTCTGAAAACTTTGTGGATACATCAGATTCGTCTCTTATGTTTAACGTGACAGATCGTGCGACTTTGAATGGTATCTTGGAGCGTACGGATGCTTATGCGACGGGTTCTGGTTTCCTTGATGCTCAAAGTGTAAACGGTATTACAGTTATTCCACTTGAGGATAATTTGGATAACAAGATGGTTTATGTTCGCCGTAAAGGAATTAACTTGTCGTCGTGTGCTCTCAAGTTTGTCAATGTTATGTTTGACTACTTTGATACTTATAAACCATAGGAGGACTTATGCGTAAAGTTGCGATTCCTGTGGCTATTCTGGCTTTGATTGGTTTGGATCAGTGGGTCAAGCATTGGGTTGTGGCAAATATTTCCCTCAACCAAGTTATTAAGGCTATTCCTGGCGTTTTCAGCTTGACCTATCTACAGAACCGTGGTGCTGCTTTTTCGATTCTACAGAATCAGAAATATTTCTTTGTAATTTTGACGGTTCTAGTGATTGGTGCGGCTCTGTTCTATCTGGTTAAGAATTACCAGAAGAGTCTTTGGTTGGTTCTATCTTTGATTTTGATTATCTCAGGTGGTATTGGCAACTTTATTGACCGTGTGCATTTGGGTTACGTGGTTGATATGGTTCAGCTTGATTTTATCGATTTTGCAATATTTAACGTGGCAGACTCCTATCTAACGGTGGGCGTGCTGCTCTTGATTTTAATCTTATGGAAAGAGGAAAATGGAAGTCATCATTAAAGAGGCGGGAAACCGTCTGGACAAGTCTTTGGCCGATTTGACAGAATTGTCACGTAGTCAGGCCAATGAAGCGATTAAGGCTGGAACAGTATTAGTCAATGGTAAGTCGGCCAAGGCTAAGTATGTGGTAAAAGAGGGTGATGTCATCACCTATGAATTGCCAGAAGAAGAGGTCTTGGAATACAAGGCTGAAGATATTCCTTTGGATATTATCTACGAGGATGCGGATGTGGCAGTGGTCAACAAACCTCAAGGTATGGTGGTCCATCCATCAGCTGGCCACACATCTGGCACCTTGGTCAATGCTCTTATGTACCATGTCAAGGACCTTTCATCTATCAATGGCGTGGTTCGTCCTGGGATTGTTCACCGTATCGATAAGGACACGTCTGGTCTCCTTATGATTGCTAAGAATGATAAGGCCCACAATGCTTTGGCAGCTGAGCTTAAGGATAAGAAGTCGCTTCGCAAGTATGTGGCTATCGTGCATGGCAATCTGCCTAACGATAGAGGTGTGATTGAGGCTCCGATTGGGCGTTCGGACAAAGACCGTAAGAAACAGGCAGTAACAGCTAAGGGAAAGCCTGCAGTAACACGCTTCACCGTTCTTGAACGTTTTGGCAACTATACGTTGGTAGAGTTGCAGCTAGAAACAGGTCGTACCCACCAGATTCGTGTGCACATGGCGTATATTGGTCACCCGGTGGCGGGAGATCCTCTTTATGGGCCACGCAAGACCCTCAAGGGCCATGGACAATTTCTACATGCTAAGACCCTTGGTTTCACGCATCCTACGACTGGAGAATTGGTCGAATTTACAGCGGAAGAACCTGCTATTTTCAAGGAAACCTTGGAGAAGTTGAGAGAAGCGTAACAGTTATTAAACGGATAGTCTTTCTTGGTAGAGGCGTCCGTTCTTGTGAGAGAGTGTCCGTTTTTTTTTTTTTTTTCTTGTAAAAGAGTCTGAAATTTGCTATAATTTACCTAATTAAATAAGTCCTTTAATCACTGTCCAGAGAGGCAGGCAAGGAGCCATGAGAAGTGTACGGGTGAACTGTGCTTATATTTTTGTGTATCTCCTTGTTTCAAGGGGATTTTTTGTATTTAGAAAGGTTTTTTTATGAAGAAAAAAGAAATCGTCGATGACGTAACCATGAAACGTGCCATTACACGTATCACTTATGAGATTATTGAACGTAACAAAAATCTCGACAAGATTGTCTTGGCTGGTATTAAGACACGTGGTGTTTATATTGCTCAGCGTATTCAAGAGCGCTTGAAACAATTGGAAAACCTTGATGTACCATTGATTGAGCTTGATACTAAGGCTTACCGTGATGATGTTAAATCTGAACAGGACACATCCCTTATTCCTATCGAAATTGATGGTACAGATGTTATCCTTGTAGATGATGTGCTCTACACAGGTCGTACTATCCGTGCTGCGATTGATAATATCGTTAGTCATGGACGTCCAGCGCGTGTTGGATTGGCTGTCTTGGTTGACCGTGGTCACCGTGAATTGCCAATCCGTGCGGACTATGTTGGTAAAAATATCCCAACAAGTCAGTCAGAAGAAATTGAAGTATTGGTGACAGAAGTTGATGGTAAGGATAGTGTCAACATTATTGATCCAAACTAGATTTTAGTCTTTAGATAGGTGAGTTTACGATCCTACAATGATTCTTTCGCTGTGGTGGGAGAGTTGAGATGTTGGTTTAAATAAACACGGGACTCATTTCTTAGGAAAAAGATAAGTCCCCTACCCCTAGCACACTTTGGAGTGTATTGTCGACTTTCTATTTTTCTACAGAAATGTTTGGCTTAGCCAAAACGTCCCTTAGTGTCTTGTTAATTGAACACGCCCTAAGCCTTGTGTAAAAAAGATAAATACTCTTTGGAGCCATCGGCTCCGTCATCGTATTTCCTATTTTTGCTTTAGGCTTTAGACGGGCTTTGTATCTTAATTTTAAGGAGTCCTTTGATATCGTGAATAACGTAAAATATGATGTGAATGATATGCCTAAAGTTGGTTTATTGGTGGGTTTGTCATTCCAGCACTTGTTTGCAATGTTTGGTGCGACGGTTCTTGTACCGATTTTGGTTGGGATTGATCCCGCTATTGCTCTTTTCTCATCTGGTTTGGGAACTTTGGCTCACTTGACGGTGACTAAGTACAAGATTCCAGCTTACATGGGGTCTAGTTTTGCCTATATTGCGGCTATGCAAATGCTTATGAAGACTGACGGTATCGGAGCGGTGGCTCAAGGTGCCATGGCTGGAGGTTTGGTCTACTTGGTTGTTGCCTTGGTTGTTAAGTATGTGGGGAATGCTTGGATTGATAGAGTCCTACCGCCAATTGTGGTTGGTCCAATTATCATCGTAATCGGTTTGAGTCTTGCGGCAAATGCAGTCAAGGATGCGACAATGGTTAATGATACCTATAGTATCTTTAGTCTTGTGATTTCTATGGTAACTCTCTTTTCCGTCATCCTCTTTAATATGTATGGTAAGAAAATCATCGGTGTTATCCCAATTTTACTTGGTTTAATCGTGGGTTACATTTTCTCAGTGGTTCTTGGTTGGTTAACGGGCCATGAGTTTGTCCAATTTTCAAAAGTTGCGGCTGCTCATTGGTTCCAAGTTCCAAGTTTTGACATTCCGTTTGTGAATTATGACTTCAAACTCTATCCAAGTGCGATTTTGACAATGGCTCCGATTGCCTTTGTGACAATGACCGAACACTTTGGGCATGTTATGGTTTTGAATAGTTTAACTGGACGTGATTACTTTAAAGATCCAGGTCTTGATCGTACTCTAACAGGTGATGGTTTGGCACAGATTATCGCTGGTTTCTTTGGAGCTCCGCCAGTAACTTCTTATGGTGAAAATATTGGAGTTATGGCCCTCAGTAAGGTCTACTCAGTTTACGTTATTGCGGGTGCAGCAGTGATTGCGGTCTTGATGAGTTTTATTGGTAAGGTGTCTGCTCTCTTGAGTTCCATACCAACAGCTGTTTTGGGTGGAATTTCAATTGCCCTCTTTGGGGTTATCGCTGCTAGCGGTTTGAAAATTTTAGTTGAACATAAGATTGATTTTGATAATAAAAAGAATCTCTTGATTGCTAGTGTTATCTTGGTATCTGGTATCGGTGGTTTGATGATTGATCTTGGTGGTTTTCAAATCACGGGTGTGGCAAGCTCAACCATTCTTGGTATCTTGCTCTACCAAATTTTGCCAGATCCTAAAAAAGGTAGCAAAGATTAGTCAATCAATTTAAAAGGAAAAACTATGGCGATTGCAGATGGAAAAGTGTCACTGAAACATTTGGTGACAATGGAAACCCTCACGAATGAAGAGGTCTTGGGCATGATTCGTCGAGGTGGAGATTTTAAAAACGGTAGAGCTGATTTCCAGCTGGATCGACAGTATTTCGCTGCCAATCTCTTTTTTGAAAATTCAACACGAACACATAAGTCCTTTGAAGTAGCTGAGAAAAAACTTGGATTGGACGTGATTGAGTTTGATGCTGGGACTAGCTCAGTAAATAAGGGTGAAACCCTCTATGATACGATTTTGACGATGTCTGCTTTGGGTGTTGATATCTGTGTGGTTCGCCACTCGGAAGTCGATTACTACAAGCAGTTGATTGACAGTAGGACTATTCAGACTTCTATTGTTAATGGTGGTGACGGTTCTGGGCAACACCCAAGTCAGTGTTTGCTTGATTTGATGACAATTTATGAAGAGTTCGGAACTTTTGGAAATCTAAAGATTTGTATTGCAGGCGATATTACGCATTCGCGTGTAGCTAAGTCAAATATGCGAATTCTCAAGCGTTTGGGAGCACAGATTTATTTTGCTGGCCCTACAGAGTGGTATTCAAGTGAGTTTGATGTTTATGGTCAGCATGTGGCCATTGACGACGTCATTGAGGACTTGAATGTACTCATGTTGCTTCGTGTTCAGCACGAACGTCATAGGAATGACAAAGGATTTTCAAAAGAAGAGTACCATACTCTCTATGGTTTGACTGAAGAACGTTATGCAAAGTTAGCAGATCAAGCAATCATTATGCACCCAGCTCCGGTTAATCGTGATGTGGAAATTGCTGATAGCTTGGTTGAGGCACCTAAGGCACGTATCGTTACTCAGATGCAAAATGGAGTCTTTGTCCGTATGGCGATTATCGAAGCTATTTTAAATGGCAAAGCGTAAACAACGTTAACAGATTCCTGAGAGAATCAGACGAAAAAGAACACGCCCTAAGCCTTGTGCAAACGAATTACTTTTTGACTCAGCTGCATTATTGTTGTTTGCTTTAGACTTGAGACGGGCCTTGTTCTAAGTGAAAGGAACAATTTACTATAATGGCAAAACGTTTACTTATTTTAGAAGACGGCACTATTTTTGAAGGTCAGGCCTTCGGTGCTGATGTGGATGTGACGGGTGAAATCGTCTTTAATACTGGTATGACAGGTTATCAAGAATCTATCACTGACCAGTCTTACAACGGTCAAATTTTGACTTTTACTTATCCACTGGTTGGAAACTATGGGGTTAACCGTGATGACTATGAGTCAATCACGCCAACAACTAAGGGAGTGGTTGTTTCAGAGGCTAGCCGTCGTGCCAGCAATTGGCGTAACCAAATGACCTTGGATGAGTTTTTGAAAGCTAAAAACATCCCGGGTGTTTCTGGTATTGATACACGTGCTTTGACTAAGATTATCCGTCAACATGGTACCATGAAGGCGACTTTGGCTAAACCTGGAGACAGCATTGAGCACTTGCAAGATCAATTGCGTGCCACTGTTTTGCCAACCAACAATATTGAGCAGGTATCGACTAAGACAGCCTACCCAGCACCTGGTGTTGGTAAAAATATTGTTTTGGTTGACTTTGGTCTGAAGCACTCAATCTTACGTGAATTCTCAAAACGTGATTGTAATGTGATGGTTGTTCCTCATGACATCACAGCTGAAGAAATTCTCCATCTCAATCCAGATGGTGTGATGTTATCTAATGGTCCAGGTAACCCTGAAGATGTGCCTCATGCACTTGATATGATTCGTGGCATCCAAGGCAAAATCCCAATTTTTGGTATTTGTATGGGTCACCAGTTGTTTAGTTTGGCGAATGGTGCCAAGGCCTACAAGATGAAGTTTGGTCACCGTGGATTTAATCATGCGGTTCGTGAAATTGCGACTGGTCGTGTTGATTTCACCAGCCAAAACCATGGTTATGCCATTGACCGTGACACACTTCCAGAGTGCCTCATGGTAACGCACGAAGAGATTAACGATAAATCAGTTGAAGGTGTTCGTCACCGTGACTTCCCTGCCTTCTCAGTGCAATTCCACCCAGATGCAGCGCCTGGTCCACACGATGCGAGCTATCTCTTTGATGAGTTCTTAGAATTGATTGATGCTTTCCAAGCTGAAAATGCACGTCGTTAATTGCAACTGTCTAGTGACTATAATGGGGTGTGACCCTTGTTTTCCCCAGTCTACTACCTTATTTAATGACAACCAGAGAGTTGTCAAATAGAAAGGAGAATTAAGGACTTGTATTCAGTTAAAGAGACTAATTAAACTGTATTGTTTTCAGTTTTAGTGATGCTTGCTTTGATTACAAGGAGTTACAGATTCCTTATTAAGTTAAAAGCGTCATGTTAAAAATATTATCTTAAACTGAACACGGACGGAAAGCTCGGAATTTAGAACAATCGTTTTGGATGCTGGCATCCTGCAACGATTGCCTAAAATCCTAGCGCTTTCTGGTCGTCCTTTGTATCTTAAATATGCCTAAACGTTCTGATATTAAAAAAATTATGGTTATCGGGTCTGGTCCTATTATCATTGGTCAGGCTGCTGAGTTCGACTACGCTGGTACGCAAGCCTGCTTGGCCTTGAAAGAAGAAGGTTACAGTGTTGTCCTTGTTAACTCTAACCCTGCGACTATCATGACTGATAAGGAAATCGCAGACAAGGTTTACATTGAACCTATTACGCTTGAGTTTGTCACACGTATTCTTCGTAAAGAGCGTCCTGATGCCCTATTGCCAACACTTGGGGGACAAACTGGTTTGAACATGGCAATGGAATTGTCAAAAGCTGGTATTCTTGAAGAGCTTGGAGTAGAGCTTTTGGGAACAAAATTGTCTGCCATTGACCAAGCCGAAGACCGTGACCTTTTCAAACAATTGATGGAAGAGTTGGAACAACCAATTCCAGAATCAGAAATTGTAAATACGGTTGAAGAAGCAGTTGCCTTTGCGACAGAGATTGGCTACCCAGTTATCGTTCGTCCAGCCTTTACCCTTGGTGGTACTGGTGGTGGTATGTGTGCTAACGAAGAAGAACTCCGTGAAATCGCTGAAAATGGATTGAAATTGTCACCAGTAACCCAATGTTTGATTGAGCGTTCGATCGCTGGTTTCAAAGAAATCGAATACGAAGTTATGCGTGATGCCGAAGACAATGCTCTTGTGGTATGTAACATGGAAAACTTTGACCCAGTTGGTATCCACACAGGGGACTCAATCGTATTTGCCCCAACGCAAACCTTATCAGATATTGAAAACCAAATGCTTCGTGATGCCAGCTTGAAGATTATCCGTGCCCTTAAAATTGAGGGTGGCTGTAACGTACAGTTGGCTCTTGACCCTAATAGCTTCAAGTACTATGTTATCGAAGTAAACCCTCGTGTATCACGTTCATCAGCCCTTGCCTCAAAGGCCACTGGTTATCCAATCGCTAAATTGGCGGCTAAGATTGCTGTTGGTTTGACACTTGATGAAATGATTAACCCAGTCACTGGTACAACTTATGCCATGTTTGAACCAGCCCTTGACTATGTGGTTGCTAAGATTCCACGTTTCCCATTTGATAAATTTGAACACGGTGAACGTCGTCTCGGTACTCAGATGAAAGCGACAGGTGAAGTTATGGCTATCGGTCGTAACATTGAAGAGTCACTTCTTAAAGCATGCCGTTCACTTGAAATCGGAGTTTACCACAATGAAATGTCTGAGCTTGCCGAAGTAACAGACGATGCCTTGGTTGAAAAAGTTGTTAAAGCTCAAGACGACCGCCTCTTCTATATTTCTGAGGCCATTCGTCGTGGTTACACTATTGAAGAATTATCAGAGTTGACTAAGATTGATACCTTCTTCCTTGACAAATTGCTCCATATCTTTGAATTGGAACAAGAATTGGCTACTCACGTAGGCGATGTTGATGTTTTGAAAGAAGCTAAACGTAACGGTTTCTCTGATCGTAAGATTGCTGATCTTTGGAATCAAACAGCTAACCAAGTACGTGCGACACGTTTGGAAAACAACATTGTTCCTGTTTACAAGATGGTTGATACTTGTGCGGCTGAGTTTGAATCATCAACACCATATTTTTACTCAACTTACGAGTGGGAAAATGAGTCAATCAAATCTGATAAAGAATCGGTCATCGTTCTTGGTTCAGGTCCTATCCGTATCGGACAAGGGGTTGAGTTCGACTATGCGACAGTTCACTCTGTAAAAGCTATCCAAGCTGCTGGCTACGAAGCCATCATCATGAACTCTAACCCTGAGACAGTTTCAACAGACTTCTCAGTGTCAGACAAACTCTACTTTGAACCATTGACCTTCGAAGACGTGATGAACGTTATTGAATTGGAACAACCTAAGGGTGTGGTGGTTCAGTTTGGTGGACAAACAGCCATCAACTTGGCAGAGCCATTGTCTAAAGCAGGTGTGAAAATCTTGGGCACACAGGTTGCTGATCTTGACCGTGCAGAAGACCGTGACCTCTTCGAACAGGCTCTTAAAGATCTTGACATTCCACAACCACCAGGACAAACAGCGACAAATGAAGAAGAAGCAGTTGAAGCGGCTCGTAAGATTGGTTTCCCAGTTCTTGTTCGTCCATCATACGTTTTGGGTGGACGTGCTATGGAAATTGTTGAAAATGAAGATGACCTTCGTTCTTACATGCGCACAGCCGTTAAGGCTAGTCCAGACCACCCAGTCCTTGTTGATAGCTATATCATAGGACGTGAGTGTGAAGTGGATGCCATCTCTGATGGTAAGGATGTCTTAATTCCAGGTATTATGGAACACATCGAGCGTGCAGGGGTTCA
>OGRH01001685.1_pt1 | contig 13320 bp, 9 predicted proteins | sample 1553461 | NCBI WGS metagenome assembly OGRH01 (sample SAMEA2580092, study PRJEB22360) | human gut metagenome | biome: human gut; feature: human-associated habitat; material: faeces | place: Denmark | collected 2008/2010
GAGCCGTCGTCGCGGATATCTATTAGCCGTTCTTTGATGATACGAATGTATTTCTGCGCTTCTTCAGGATTCCCGTACGGAGCCAATCCCATCAATTTGTATTCTCCGCTATTCACTTTGAATCCACAATAGTAGGTAAATGCCGAATAAAGCAGTCCCAGTGAATGAGGGAATCGTAATTCCCGTAAGAGGGTGATTTGAGAGCTTTCGCCTTTGCCGATGGTAGTAGTAGCCCATTCCCCTACACCGTCCACTGTCAGGATGGCCGCTTCTGGAAAGGGAGACGGATAAAACGCACTGGCAGCATGCGACAGGTGGTGTTCCGGGAATAATAGTTCTGCCTGTATGCCTTGTTGTTGAAGGGCATCTTTCAGGATACGCTTCATGTAAAGTTTTTCTTTGATCCATAGCGGCATGGCTTTCAGAAAACTGGAAAAACCTTTGGGCGCGAAAGTGTGATAAGTTTCCAATAAACGTTCGAACTTGATGAACGGCTTCTCGTAAAAAGCGACATAGGCAACATCGTCTCCTTTGATGCCGGCTTCTTGCAATACATAGGCGATGGAGCGGGCAGGGAAGGAGGCATCGTTTTTCTTCCGGGTAAAGCGTTCCTCCTGAGCAGCTGCCACCAGTGTCCCGTCTATCAGTAATGCTGCCGCGCTGTCATGGTAAAAAGCCGATATTCCTAATATTGCAGTCATGAGTCGTCAGAATATTGAATAAATGAACGGTGCGAGAGCCGTGCCTTGCGATAAGACGATGAGCAACGAAAGCAACAGCAAGATGATGATGAGCGGGATCATCCAGTATTTTTTTCGGTGGAGAAGGAATTCTCCAAATTCTTTTATAAAGTCTATCATGGCGTTTCTTCTGTTTTAGTAATATGAACTTAGTTTTTGTTGGCAGGTTAAAACTGTTTCTCTAGATCGGCAGAACTATACATCTTATCCGGTTGAATAAAAACACTTTCCTTGCACTTTTTGAAATCCCGTAGGCGGAGCGAGTCTTTTTTTAGTAATGCCCGGAGTTTGCCGATGGGGGTAACTATTCCGAAAAAGACGATTGCCAGAAGAATGGAAGTGGTGATTTGGCTCAACGCTTCTCCGAATTTCATCCACAGCCATGCGAAAGGAGTAAATGTCTTTGGTACCAGTAATGTAAGTACTAACGTAACTATGGCCCATTGTGTCCAATTCTGTTTGCAAATGTATGCAATCACCAGAATAGCCAGGGATAGGACAATGCCGAATTCTATGTTCTTTTTTTTGTCAATCATAGTTCAGTTGCTTTAAGTAATAGTCGGCTTTTTCTTTATGTTGTAACCGTTGGTTGAGCATGCCGGCTTGCTTCAGGAATATCTTCTCGTATGGGAGTTCCAGGCACATCTGCTCCACGATGCGTAGAGCGCTTGCATAATCTTTTTGCAAGATGTAATAGTTGTTCAGCTTTTGCATGGCTTCTCCCCAATTAAGCTTGCGGTAGAAAAACTTCAGGGCTATCTTGAACTCGAAACGGGAGGTATCGCAATGCAAAGGCTCTGCTTCTTCGTTGAAAGGCCATTGCTGTTTTAACTGCCGGATTACCAAATCACCGTAAATGGTGTCGAAAGCCGTTGTCGGATATTCCTGTAGATCTATCTGGCAACCACCTTCTTTGCTCTTATGTTGGAAGAAGTTTTTTTGCAGCACTTCGTAATAAGCTTCCGCAATTCGGTGGTGTCCGTTCAGATTGGGATGTACATGTTCCAAAAGCAATTCTTTTCCGATAAGTTGATGAGGTGAATGCTCTGACAGTTTTTCGGATACATCGACTAGATGCACGTTATCCATTGTCGTTGCATATTTCCGGATGAGTTCATTAAAAGCGTCAGGGGCTCTGAAACGTAGCCCGTCGGTTTCTTTTGCTTTTTTGAAACCTTGCAAGGCTGCTTCAAAATCTTCTTGTTCATAGGCTTGAATGGCATTCTTGTAGATATCCCCGGCTGTTTTATTTTCTTTTTCCAAAGGGGCTTGGTCTTTCAAGTTGGAGGCTAATGTACCGATGAAGACAGGGATTTGTCTCTTCTGAAACAGTTGGAGTATCTTTTTTAGGTTTCCATCGAACTGTTTTATGCCTTGTTCGTATAGTTCGGAATGAAGGGGAACCATCTGATGTGCCGCCATACGTTCCATCAATGTCCGGTCAGGGTTAATCAGTGAGGAATCACGGACTTCCCACGAGCTACTTACTGAAGAGACGGCTTGCATGATCTTTAATTTTTTAGCGTTTATAAGCCATTCGGTCATCTGCGGATGAGTGCCCGTACGGCTGGAGGAAGCCGCCCCTAATGCCCCGTAGTATTCGTTGTGACCAGCGTAAAGGATTATTCCGTCCGGTTCATAATCGACTACCTGTTTGGCAAAATCGTATAAGGTGTAAGAGTTTATGGCTGTTAATGATAGATTGATAAGTTCGATCCGGTATTGAGGATATTCGAATTGCAGCTTATATTTCAGCATCCGGCTGAAGGAGCCGTTGTGCATGTATGGAAATCCGAGGGAAGAGGATGCTCCTAATACGAAAAAGCGAATGGCGTTGGATGGCTTTTCTTTACGAAAGGGTTCTTGGTTTCCGATAGTTGCATTTTGGGAGAGAGAAAAGTATTTCTTAGAGATGTTCCGGTTCATTACCAGATAATTAGGGTTATCTGGATCGGTAATAAACAGGTGTGTATCGTAACCGTAATTAGCAATTCGCAGTACACCTTCTATTCCTGCCAGTAACAGAAAAGGTAAAAGGATGGCTAATAAACGGTATATCCAAACTTTTCTCATTGTAGTGACATTTTAGATTATAGGTTTGAGTCTATTCTTTTAAGTACATTTTCATACGCTCATTTCTTTTCTTTTTACCACGGATTACACGGTTTTAGTAAAGTGAGAACCGTGCAACCCGTGGAATTTGTGTTTATAAAGGTCTTAATTTAATATTGACTTTTATCTTGTTGCATCTATGATATCTTGTGAGATGCGATCTAGTTCTTCAGCGGAATCCAAACTTTATAAGAATCACCTGTTGTACGGTTGCCTACTGCATAGTATGGAATTGCTGTAAAGGAAACTTCTTTGTTGTCTTTGTTTACGGCCTTTCCTGCAATCACGTTTATTCCGTTCAACAGATCGCTTTGGTATTGCAAGGACATCGGAGCCTGGGCATCCAGTTTCAGGTCGGTCAAGCCATTATTGTCTGCACCTTCCAGGCAGTATACCAGTGGACCGGAAGCTAATGTGGCCAAGCCCTTTAAATCATTAACGGCTTCATTGGCCGTAATCAGACGCGGTTGCATCGGCAAAGACAATTCCACTTTGTCGCCTTTCGCCCATTTTCTGGAAATGCCGGCATAACCGTTTACAATATTCATTTGTACAGGCTCCCCGTTTACTTTTAACTCAACAGGTTCCGTAACATTTGATTTGTACAATCCATAAGGATTCTCTATGGATTGTGCCCAACCCGGAATACGGACTTTTAGTGTAAAATCTCCTTCTTTTGCCGGATCAACAGTAAGAACAACAGTTCCATCCCATGGATAACGGGTTTCTTGCTTCAGTTGAACAGAATTGTTTCCTAAATCGATCTTTGTATTGCTGCCGATAAACAGATTTACAAAAATATCATTGCCTTCATGTGAATAGATATAGCCCGGTACAGCCGATACCAGTTTCAAGAACATCGGAGGGCAGCAAGGGCATTCGTGCCATTCCCATCTTGCGTGTTTATCGGCATTCAGCGGATTTTGGTAAGTATAATGATCACCTGATAATGAGATACCTGTCAGAATGTTATTATACAGAGAACGCTCGAATTCGTCCATGTATTTTCCGTCTCCTGTAAGTTCATTTAATCTTTGACTATAGAAACCGGCACCAACGGCAGCACAAGTTTCGAGATAAGCGTCTGTTGGTAAGAAGTAATCCGGTCCGAATTTCTCATCAAAATGAACAGCTCCTACTCCTCCTGTGATGAACAGACGTTTGCCGACCATATTATCCCAAAGACGTTTTACGGATGCGATGTATTCGGGATTCTTGTTTTCCAATGCAGCAGTTGTAGCACCTGTCATGAATAAAGTAGCGCGTACGGCATGCCCTTCGATCGTTTGCTGTTCAACCATTGGAATTGAGTCTTGTGCATAATTACCGAAAGAAGGCCTTGAATGATTACCGTATTTGGGATCACTATATTTGTTGTCTTTTATCCATTGTTCGGCAGCTTCGTTGCCCCATGTCCCCCATAATGGGAATCCGCAATGATGGCCTCTGTTATTAATCCAAAACTCGGCAAGTTCAAAATAAGCTTTCTCATTCACCGGAACATTTACTTTGTTCTTTAATTCAGGATTCTCTTTATAAAGCTGGTACAATTTAATCAACGGTTCTTCTGAGCCTGAATGGGCGGGTACTACATTATGTTTAGGTTCAGGACCCATGTATGTACTCATTAAGTTAGCCAAACGGGTGGCAACTTCCAATAGTTTTGTCTTTCCGGTAGCTTTATAATAATGTACGCCTGCTTCAACCAACATACCAGCATTGTATACATCATGTTGCCAACGAAGCATACCTCCGTTTTCACCCCAACGATGATTGTCTTCCATCATTTGTGTGTATGTGTTGATGAAACCATTTTCTTCTGAAGCTTGCGCGGCTGCAATTCGGTCGATATAGTTGTCTATTCGTTTTTCCATGGCAGGGTCGGGTGTTTGTGCCATCAAATCGGATATACCTCTGATTGTTTCGTATACCAATCCGTCAAACCAAGGGAAACCGGCATGTTTGCCAATATTACGTTCGCCTTTTGCAACCCGGTCGAAGTTTTCAAACGTGTCATAAATGTTGTTTGGATCTTGATTCTGTACATGTTTGCCTTCAAACTTATTAAATACATCGTTGGCCGTTGTGGTTCTCCACTGTTCGAATTTAGGTTTCCAAAAAGAATCTTCAATTTTTACTTGGTTCACTTCCATAAAGTGGATACCTGTATCTGTAGACTTTTGATCTGTTGACGAACAAGAGACTAGTCCCATTAATAATACGGGTAACATTAATCCATTCTTTTTCATACTCTTTTTCTGTTTTCTATGTTATGTTAATTTGTATTTACGTAGCAGTGTCGCCTCTTTTTATAAGACTATTGTTTTAATATTATTCTCTGTAAAGACGTCATATACATTGGGTATAGCCATCTGATCAAATGGTGGTTTGTATTCCTGTCCGATCATTGGATATTTTGCTCCTGCAATTTTATTGTAACGTAATATTTCTACTCTTTGTAAGGATTTGGAGTCTTTTATCACGTTCAGAATAGCCAACATGTTTTCTTTAGAATCGTTTACTCCTGGAATTAACGGGATTCGGATGATAAAATCTTTTCCAGATGAGCATAGATGTCTCAGATTTTTTTGTATTGTTTTATTGTCGACTCCAACGTACTTTCTATGTTCTTCCGAATCCATGTGTTTTATGTCGAAAAGTACTAAGTCAAGCCATGGTAATACTTTTTGAAAAGTATCGGGTGAAGCATAGCCGCTTGTTTCAATTGCTGTATGAATGCTTGGTTTTATTCTGCGTAGAAAATCGATTACAAAGTTGGCTTGGAATAGCGGTTCTCCTCCTGTTAAAGTTATTCCTCCTTTATTTAAAGTGTATATTTCTTTATTCCTTAGTACCTGATCTGCAAGTTTATCAGCAGATATCTTATAACCGCATAGTACCCGCTCATTCTTCTTTGTCATATATTGAGGTTGCGATGAAAGACCTTCCGGATTATGACACCATGCACATCTTAGGGGACATCCTTTTAGAAATATGGTAGTTCGAATTCCAGGACCGTCGTTGACTGCAAACTCTTCAATGCTGAAGATAATCCCTTCTTGTATGTTAGTTATTATATCCATAATATATAGATTGACGTTGCAAATGTATAAACAAAAAAAGGAAAAACTGGTACGAACTGGTATGTATTATTCTATGTTATATAACATCTGAAAAAATCGTATCAGATCGTACCAGTTACTCCTTTTTATATTTATATTTGCAGCGTTTTAATAATTCATATAGAAAAACAAGAAATGACCTTAAAGTTGTTGCCTTTTATTGGCGATACATGTATTAATCATAGTTCAAAAGAAATACTGGAATGATAGTGAACTTACCTTTATATAATATGAATTTTAAAAAAGAAAATTGCCTATGACGAAATTCAAGAAGATTAGATTAACACACACGTGCAGGAAAAGAGTCTGTGTGACTTTACTATGAAAACATAGCAAGACTCTCCTCCTTAAATCCTAGTATTAAACAAAAAACATTTATATATGGAAATATTTTGTACAAGTAGTTCTTCCGTTCTTAGGAGGATACATAATGAAAAGAAACAATTAGCAAAACTTATTTTAATTGCTCCCTTCCTTTTTGGTACAAGTGCATATGCAATAGATAGCAATGGGCTAAATGCAACAAACACAACTATTACCCAACAGAAATCTCGTACAATCACAGGTACGGTAGTTGATAAGGATGGTGAACCGATTATTGGCGCCAATATTATTGTAAAAGGTACATCTAATGGTACTATTACAGATATAAATGGTGCATATACCCTTGAAGTACCCGACAATGCTGTTATTCAGATTTCATATATTGGTTATCTGAGTCAGGAAATACCTGTAAAAGGTCAGAATTCAATCAAAATTCATTTGATTGAAGATACACAAAGTTTGGATGAGGTAGTAGTTGTTGGTTATGGTACGCAGAAAAAAGGTGAAGTTGCTAGTGCAATTTCCAGTGTTAAGTCTGATAATTTCGTAAAAGTACCTACAACAGATGCTGCACAATTGATTCGTGGTCAGGTGGCCGGCTTAAATGTCGTTACTCCTGATGCTAATCCGGTTGGTGGATCACAAATTACTTTACGTGGTGCCGGAACATTGATCTCTTCCGCTACTCCATTGGTATTGATTGATGGTGTTCCTGGCGATTTGAATACAGTTTCTCCGGATGCTATCGAACAAATCGATATTTTGAAAGATGGTTCTGCCGCTGCTATTTATGGTACTCGCGGTACGAATGGTGTGATTTTGATTACTACAAAAAGCGCAAGAGGTGAAATGCCGACTGAGGTAGATGTAAACGCTTATGTAGCCACACAACAGATCACTAAAAAATTGCCTTTCTTTGATGCGGCTGGATATCGTCAGTTGGTGGAGCAAGGTAAAGCTGGGGCACAGGATGAAGGTGCAAGTACAGACTGGTTGGACGAAGTAATGCAAACACCGTTAACCCAGATATATAATATAACATTGCGTGGTGGTAGCAAAAATACTAATTATGTTGCTAGCTTTGAATATCGTGGAATAGAAGGTATCATGAAACGTACAAAGAATCAGATGTACTATCCACGTGTAGAGATTACTCACCGTATGTTTAATGATAAATTGAAGCTGAACGCTAACCTGAGCGGATATAAGCAAACTTATTTTGCCGGTTCAGATGACGATAATGGTTTCAATAAAGAAGTATATCGGAATGCAATTACCTATAATCCGACTACGCCCGTAAGAGATGCTGAAGGTAACTGGTCTGAAAGTCCTGCTAAAACAGATTATTTGAATCCGGTTGCATTGGTAGAAGAAGTAGAAGGTGAAAATCAAGCCATGAATCTTCGTATGCATGCTTCTGCGTCTTTTACTCCAATTGAAGGATTAGAAATTAAATACTTGGTTTCTTCTAATAATTATTACCAGACTCGCGGCTATTACGAACCAACCAAACACATCGCTTCCTATAAAAACGGTAGAACGGGTTTTGCTTCGAGAGGTACGAAACGCAAAGTCGATGATATGTCTGAGTTGACGGCATCGTACAGGAAGACATTGAAAGATCATACATTCAATATCTTGGCTGGTTATAGCTGGATGCGTACAAACTGGCAATTTTATTGGATGCAGAATTTCAACTTCCCGTGAGATGATTATACTTTCAATGGAATGGGCACCGGACAAGCACTGAAAGATGGCCGTGCCAATGAATTCTCCGAACAGAAAGAAAACAAGTTGATTGGTTACTTCGGCCGTTTTAACTATAGCTATAAAGGAAAGTACATGTTTGCGGCAAGTATCCGTCACGAAGGCTCTTCCAAATTCGGTGCTAATCATAAATGGGGTAACTTCCCTTCTGTATCGGGTGCTTGGAGTATTAAGGATGAGTCTTTCTTGGAGGATTCTAAGTTGATTAGCCAATTGAAAGTACGTGCTGGTTACGGTATTACGGGTACGGAACCGGGTGATCCTTATATGTCACTGAATACGTTGGATTTTGGTACTTATGTATATTATAATGGAGGATTTATCAAGACTACACGTCCCGGCTCTAATCCGAATCCAGATTTACGATGGGAGAAGAAAAAAGAGACGAACGTTGGTTTGGATTTCGGATTCCTTCAAGATCGTATCACTGGTTCGGTAGATTACTACAATCGTAAAACGGAAGATCTTCTGTGGAACTATAGCGTACCGACACCTCCGTTCTTGTATAATAGCATGACTGCCAATGGTGGCTCTATACGTAATACCGGTGTTGAAGTTTCTGTAACAGTTGTTCCTGTACAAACAAGAGACTGGCAATGGATCACTTCCATGAACTACTCAACCAATAAGAGCAAATTGTTGTCTTTGTCAAGCGATCAGTACGTATCAAACGATTATTCGGATCAAGGATGGTTGCCGGAGCCGATGCAGATGGCCAGCCACCGTATTCAAGTCGGTGAGCCTATCGGTAACTTCTATGGATATAAGAGTATAGATATTGATGAGAATGGTCACTGGATTATCGAAGGCGCGGATGGTAAACCAAAACCAATCGAAGAACAGGTGCCCGAAGATAAAAAAATAATAGGTAACGGTCTGCCTAAGCATTTCTTAAACTGGAATAATACGGTTCGTTATAAAAACTTTGATTTTACTGTCACTATGCGTGGAGCATTCGGCTTTGATATCTTGAATTCTGCAAAATTGCAGTTTGGTTCTCCGATCATGTTGACTCGCGGTAATATCTTCAATACTGCCTATGATAAAGTATATGGTAAGGTACCTTTGGCTGACGATCAAGGTTTGCAGTATGTTAGTTATTATGTAGAGAAAGGCGATTATTGGAAGATAGATAACCTTACATTGGGTTATACTTTCAATTTCAACAAATGGTTGAAGAGTCTGCGAGTTTACGGAACGATTTCGAACCTTGCTACTATTACAGGCTATTCCGGTATCGATCCTGAAGTAGGTATCGGTGGTTTGACACCTGGTATTGACGATAAGAGCCGTTATCCGGCAGCCAGAACGTATACATTAGGAGTATCTGTTAAATTTTAATACGAACGATTTATGAAAGCATATATTAAAATAGCTGTCGCTGCATTTTTGATGGGTTCAACCATAAGCTGCAGCAATGATCTGGACGAGAAAGTTTATTCTCTTGTAACGGAAGGTACTTATAATTTTACTACGGAAGATTTTCATCCGTCAGTAGCCAGCGTATATAGTTATTTCCGTTTTATCGGTCACGATAATTATTGGGGAACCCAGGAATTGACGACGGATGGAATCGTGAATCCGCCTAACTCATCAGGTTGGGATGATGGTGGTACTTATCGTATGTTGCATTATCACAAATGGACATCTGAGCAGAATCATGTGAGAGTAATGTGGGATAAATTCTATCAAGGGGTGATATTATGTAACACGGTGATCGATCAAATCGAATCAGGGCTATTGCCAGCTCCTTCAGATGCTGAAAAGAAGGCAGGCCTGGCTGAACTTAGAGCTGTCAGAGCTTATTATAACTGGCTGATATGCGATAATTTCGGTGATGCGCCATTGATTAAAACGAGGACTTCGGAGCTTCCGGAGAAAAGTTCGAGAAGGGAAATATACCAGTTTATTGTTGATGAACTGACCGCAATTATTCCAGACCTGGACGAAGAACAAGGAGGCAAGATGTACGGCCGTATGAATAAATGGGCCGGTATGACCTTATTGGCCAATGTCTATCTGAATGCTAAAGTATATATAGGTGAAGAGCATTGGCAAGACTGTCTGAATGTTTGCAACGGAATCATTAAAGATAGCCCTTGCGACTTATCCGATAATTATCGTGATTCTTTCCTTGCTTCCGGAACTGAAAACTCTAAAGAGATCCTGTTTACGATTCCGTTCGACAAAACTTTGGCAGGCGGACAATCCATTCATATGTTCTCATGGCATGGTGAACTTCAAAAGAAGTTTAAGTTGGAAGCTACTCCTTGGGGTAGTGGATCGTCTATGGCTCTGACTCAGTTTATCGATACTTATGATGAGAAAGATACCCGTTTAGGAGATACCTGGTTGATGGGGGATCAAATAACTCCTGAAGGAGAGCTTTTGCTATGTACTTATGATAAAAAGGGTGAACCTCTTTCATATATTAAGGAAGTAAAAGACGGTCATTATACTAACGAGACCGATGGTTACCGTATGTATAAATTTGAAGTAGAACCGGGAACTCCGGGTTCTTCAAATACAGACTTTCCTTTGCACCGTTATTCGGAAATTCTATTAATGAAAGCTGAATGCCTTTTGAGACTCGGACAACCTGGTGCAGGTGCTTTGGTAACTGAAGTGCGTAAGCGTAACTTCAAAGGAAATCCTGAGAGAGCTACTGTTACGGATGATGAATTGAAACAGAATAGTAGTTACCAATATGGAACTGTTGAGAACTATGTCAATAAGCATGATGGTGACCAAAGTCCGATTCAGTTTGGTCGTTTGTTGGATGAACTGGGTTGGGAATTTGTATGGGAAATGCATCGCAGAAGGGATATGATTCGTTTTGGAATCTTTACGAAGAAGAATTGGTTATCTCACGATGCTGCAGGTGAAGGAGATTATAGAACAGTATTCCCTATACCTGAAGCTGCATTGACATCCAATCCGAAGTTGACCCAGAATCCGGATTATTTAAGTAATAACTAATTCCGGTAGCAAGAAATAACAACTGGTTTTTAGTCAATAGAAAAGGTTATAATGCTTTGGAGTTTATTCATTCATTATAACCTTTTTATATTTGTAGTGATTGCTCTAGCAACTTTTCATATCAGAACTATACGAAAAGTGGCTGGAGGAAGTTTATAATAAGGCATTGCTAAATTCAGATTCATATGGCTCATAGATCATTTATATACATCGTTTTTGTCTTGGGATGCTTCCTTTGCTGCATTTCGTGCAATCAAAGAAAGGAAGCATATTTTTATGTTCGATATAAAGGGTTGGATATAGTTAACGGCTCTGTTGCATATTTATGGAGATATAGTGGTGATCTGACAGTAAATGACTCGGATTATAATAAGGGACCTATTGGGAAATCTATGGTTGTAGATGGACAAGTAGGCTTTGCCGGACCAGAGGATACCACTCACATGTACCGCATAGAAATAGGAGGAGAAGGTGCGTTTTTTTATCCGGAACGTGGAGATTTGACTGTGACCTATACAGCACCTGGAGATTCTGTTGTAGCCCACCAAAGCAGTAATCCCAATTCACTGAATGTGCAGCTTTGGAATTTATATCATAAGGGGGATCCTTCAGTGGAACAGGTCAGAAACGTGTTGTTTGCTAATATCCGGAATGCAATTGGTTGTTACTTGCTGGACGATCGTGCAGTTGTTTATCCGGATGAACTGGAATTGCTATATAATCGGAGTAATGAAGAAATGCGGCACAATACTTCGGTGTTGAAAGTTCTCGGTAGGCAATTGGACGCCACTCATTTGTTAAATGAGGGTGATCTGTTTATTGATTTTAAGCAAAAGAATTTAGAAGGAAGTTTTGTTTGTTTTGCTGATATTGCCGGAAAAGGTGATCCGGTAGCTTTGCTTTTCTGGATGAAAGATCGGGAATTAATGCCTCTCAGAAATGAGATAGAATGTCTGAAAACTAAATACCCTGCCATACGATTGGTGATAGTGACCACATGCTTTCAGACTCCTCCGGGTGAAGCGTTTTTGCGGACATTGAAAGAGGAACCGCATGTGACAGTACTGGATGATAATTATCGGTTTGAGGAATCGGTGCGATGGTTATACCGCATACATAATACTAATTTTAATTACGAATATCTATTCGATGGCGAAGGTAGGCTGATTGGAAGAAAACCTGTTGTATAGACCTTGCAGGCAATGATTACTACTATTTGGGAGTGAAATTCTTTTCCGTTATTTTTTGTAATTAACGAAATAAGTAGTTACTTTGCACAAATTTTAAGAACAGCAATGAATCAACGGGAAATCAGAAGTAAGCATTACCTCCATTCGGATGTCTTCCATCCGGAGTCAACATGCTTCCTTTCTATTTTTCCAGAAACGATATTTAGTTCTTTGGTAATGCGTTAGTCCTTTTTTAAGGGTAACGCATTTTTTTTGTGCGGCAACTTTAGAAACAACAATTTATAATAACGATAAAAGAAATGGAAAAGGAAATGAAGAAAGTCCTTGTCTTGGGTTCAGGAGCGCTCAAGATCGGACAAGCCGGAGAATTTGACTACTCTGGTTCGCAAGCACTGAAAGCTTTGAAAGAAGAAGGTATCAGTTCAGTATTGGTCAATCCTAATATAGCAACTATCCAGACTTCTGAGGGAATTGCTGATAAGGTATATTTCCTTCCCGTAACTACTTATTTTGTAGAGGAGATCATTAAGAAAGAACGTCCCGACGGCATATTGCTGGCATTTGGAGGACAAACTGCATTGAACTGCGGTGCCGAACTTTATACAAAGGGTATTCTTGACAAATATGGTGTGAAAGTTTTAGGAACTTCGGTCGATGCAATTATGTATACCGAGGACCGTGACCTATTTGTGAAAAAGCTCGATGAAATAAATATGAAGACTCCTGTCAGCCAAGCTGTGGAAAACATGGAAGATGCTTTGGCAGCAGCACGCCGGATCGGTTACCCGGTTATGGTACGTTCGGCTTATGCATTGGGTGGTCTTGGTAGCGGCATTTGTGCTGATGAAGAAGAATTCCTGAAATTGGCTGAAAGTTCTTTTGCCTTCTCTAAGCAGATTTTGGTAGAAGAATCCTTGAAAGGCTGGAAAGAGATCGAGTTTGAAGTGATTCGTGACGCTAATGATCATTGTTTCACTGTTGCAAGCATGGAGAATTTCGACCCGCTGGGCATTCATACGGGTGAGTCTATCGTAGTAGCTCCTACTTGTTCGCTCGATGATAAAGAGTTGGCTTTATTGAAAGAAC
>OGRH01001687.1_pt1 | contig 13308 bp, 8 predicted proteins | sample 1553461 | NCBI WGS metagenome assembly OGRH01 (sample SAMEA2580092, study PRJEB22360) | human gut metagenome | biome: human gut; feature: human-associated habitat; material: faeces | place: Denmark | collected 2008/2010
CTGAACAGGATCACACTTAGAAACTTTTTGTTCATAATTGAAAACTTTAAATTTATAAATTTAAAAAAATAAAAAGTGAATAATTTCTCATTTCTGGCATTCCTTTTCCCATAATGCTTTTGTTAAAAAATTCCGTTACTTCGCAGGTAACGGAGGAATTTTCCGTGCAAACATAATTGTTTTTCTATAAATGAGCAAATAATAATGCTGTTTTTTTATAATTAATCGAAAAATCTGCATTTAAGCGCACTTTTTTGTTAATGGGATTGTTGTTCGCCCCAATTATTAGTGTATTTGCACGTATGTTCTGCATTATAAAGGGATTGTACTTATACATATTATTAATAAGAGAATGTATAATTTAAATTGAAGATGAAAGAGATTACCTTACAAGAAATGCTGTCAACTATTATTGGAGAGCTTCGAGAAAATGGGAGATGGGGAACAGCCCATATTTACCAATCTACATTGAATGTGTTTTCCGCATTCAATAACTATCGGGATTTGCATCTGCGCAAATTGAATCCAGTGGTTTTGAAACGTTTTGAAATGCACCTGCGTCAACGAGATTGCAGTTGGAACACCGTTTCTACCTATATGAAAGTCATTCGCTCGGCTTACAATCGAGCTGTAGATTTACGATGTGTCCGTTATACTCCTAGATTATTTGAACATGTGTATACAGGAACTAAAGCAGACAAGAAAAGAGCTTTGGAAGCTTCGGATATAGGAACTTTAGTTCGCGGGACAGAAATGGATTTGTCCAAAAGGATTCCTTCCTCAAGCCTTCAAAAGGCCAAAATGCTATTTGTTTTTATGTTTATGATGCGTGGTCTCCCATTTGTCGATTTAGCTTTCTTGCACAAGAAAGACCTGCAAGGGAATGTATTGTCCTATCGTAGAAGAAAGACTGGTCGCACCTTACGGGTACTTCTATCCCCTGAAGCCTTACAGCTGGTACACATGGTATCCAATAAGGACGAGAACTCACCTTATTTATTCCCAATATTACGTAGCAAGGATGGTACAGAAGCGGCTTATAAAGAGTATCAATCAGCTTTGAGGCGTTTTAACTATCAGCTGTCAGCTTTAAAAACACATTTGAATATGAGTTCACATCTTAGTTCGTATTCGGCAAGACACACGTGGGCCACAATGGCATATTATTGTGAGATTCACCCTGGCATTATTTCCGAAGCGATGGGACATTCATCGATAAATGTTACTGAAACCTATCTCAAACCTTTCAACGACAAGAAGATTGATGAAGCAAATGAGAAGGTAATTTCTTTTGTAAAAAGCAATGGAATCTCGGCATAGATTTTTTTATTTTTATTGATAAAGCGGCCTAGATGTGTCCATATTTATTCCTCCCGCAAGAAGCATCTCTTGAAGGGAAGAGTCCTCTCGCTCATTTCTCAACAACTTCCCCTTTCAGAAGTGCTGCAAACACTTCTGCTGCTTCTTTTCCGATTTCCTGATTTGCTGTGATCAGTGACAGATCTGTGTAAAGTGCAGATGTTTTTTCATTATAATTACCTGTACCAATCTGCGTAATATAGGACACACCCTTATCTGTTTTTCTGGAGATCAGGCACAGCTTGGAATGTACTTTATATCCATTCAGTCCATAGATTACTCTGCAGCCAGCTTCTTCCAGTTTTCTGGAATATTCAATATTGCTTTCCTCATCAAATCTGGCTCTCAGCTCTACAAGTACAACAACTTCTTTTCCGTTTTCTGCTGCTTCCACCAGAGCATCTACAATCTGGCTCTTGTCCGCCAGACGATATAATGTCATCTTGATGGATACAACAGAATCATCCTTTGCAGCCTCATTCAGAAGATTAATAAAAGATCTGATATTTTCAAATGGATAGGATAACAGTACATCTTTCTTCATGATCTGTGGAATCAGAGCACTCTTGTCATCTAGCTCCGGTGTCATTCTGGGAGTTCTTCTCTGATAGAAAAGTTTGTCCTGGGCAGTATTCCTCAGATATCCCTGAAGTCCGAATACAAAGGACATATCAAGCGGAACCCTGGTCAAAAATACGTGTTCTTTATCCACATGAAGCTCCTTACAGAGTGAACTTATCATCTTTTTATTTAATTCTCTGGATAACTCCATTCTTACAGGATTCATTCGTCTTCTCTGCTTGATCAGATTCTCCATTGCATCCCTGTAATCCAGATCCTCATCATAAATGGTTTCTGTATCAATATCTGCATTTCTGGTAATACGGAGCAGCGCTTTCTCCCTGATCTCATAACTCTTAAACATTTTCGGCAGAAAATGAAGAATCAGTTCCTCTGAAAGCATGAAAGTCCCTTTTCTTGTAGGAATATCGATCAAACGTCTGAATACAGTATTACTGCAAGGGATAATAGCTGTTTTTGTTTTTCCACCCTTGCTCATCAGTGATGCCACTGCATAAATATTTTTATTTTTCAGGAATGGAAATGGCTGCTGTTTGCTCACAATATTTGCAGACAGATACGGTGCGATCTCCTGATCAAAATATGTTTCCAGAAGCTTGCCTTCCTCTGCAGATAATCTGTTAAAATTGATCAGACGCACTCCGTAAGGCTCCAGTTCTCCCATCAGCTGTTCATAGATAGCTGCCTTTTTCTGATCCAGATCTCTGGTGGCCTGAATGATTGCAGTTACCTGTTCTTCACTGGTCATGTTTGTTTTATTCTCACGTATTACTTCAGATGCTTCCATCTGATCCATCAGAGTTCCGACTCTGACTCTGTAAAATTCATCCAGATTTGACTGATAAATAGCAGCAAATGTCAGTCTCTCCGCAAGCGGAACTCCTGGATTTCCCGCCTCATTTAAAACTCTCTCATTAAACTTCAGCCAGGACAGTTCTCTGTTCATCATATATACAGGTACCGTAATTTCTTTTGTCTTTTTCTGTTGTTTTTTCATTCGGATAATTCCTCACTCTTTTTATTCGTGATATCAGTGGCAAAATTTATCAAACCTTTTGACTCTGACATCCCATAACGTTTAGAATTATAAACTTTGAATATCAATTCCATGGAATGTCCATGTTATATTTACGTAAAATTTCCAGTCAAACAAATAAATTTATCTGTTTCTCAATAAAAAAGTGATTTCTGCTATTCTATAGCAGTCCTTTCGCTACCTGTATTTTCTGTACGCTTCCCAGACTTACTGCCATACAAAGAACAGATAATACGAGTTTCGCTTATAGCATAGATGATTATCCAATAAAAAACAAGACTGCCCAGATTATACTTCGGACAGTCTCGCTTTTCATTTACTCATTCACCGGATTCACATGAACCATGCAGTGTTTTACGTCTTTAAAATTCTTCTCTATACTATGATGAACATTTTCCGCAATGTCATGTGCCTCATTCAGTGGAATCTCACCATCTGCTGAGATTTCAATATCCACATACATCTTAGAACCAAATAATCGTGTCTGGAGAAGGTCGATTCCCTTCACTCCTTTCACTCCCATGATCACTTCTCTCATGCTCTCTTCTGTTGCCTCATCGCAGGAATGGTCAACCATCTTATCAATAGCATCTTTGAAAATATCAAATGCTACTTTCAGGATAAAAATACAGATAACTACACTTGCCAGCGGATCCAGCACAGGAAATCCAAACATTGCACCACCTATACCAATCAGTGAACCAACGGAAGAAAATGCATCTGATCTGTGATGCCATGCATCTGCCATGAATGCTGCGGAATCTAGAATCTTCGCATAATGTCTGGTATACCAGAACATCCCCTCTTTTGTAAGAATCGACACGATAGCTGCCACAAGTGCGATCGTTCCCGGTGCCTGCAAATGACTGTAATCACCGGCTATGATCGTCTTCACACCACTCATTCCAATACCAATACCCGTTGCAAGAAGAATGGCTGCAAGCACCATCGATGCTACACATTCCAATCTGTCATGACCGTATGGATGTTCGCTGTCCGCCGATTTCTTAGATAATTTTACCCCGAGAAATGCAATGAATGTGGCAAACACATCCGATAATGAATGAACCGCATCGGATATCATGGCTCCCGAATGTCCGATAATTCCTGCCAGCAGTTTGAACGCTGTCAGAATGACATTTCCAAGAATTCCCACGGTTGATAAATGATTGATCATTTTCTGTTCATTTAATTGTTGTTTTTGACTTGTCATAAGATAACCTCCATTTTTAATAATGTCATGTCTCCTATGGCACCTAAGGTGAGACTACTGTTCCTCCGTATTCTATTTACAAGACTGCTTTTTGCAAAAAAATACACCTGTGGAACTTTCTACTTACTGTCCCACAGATGTATGATATATCGTCTCATCTGCTGCCGGTAATCGACCGGCCCGGCATGCACATCATTTTTCTCGATTTTATTCTTATAAAAAATGAATGTAGCCTGATCAGTTTGTACTGTTATCCCTTATCCGTATTGGATATATTCAGTGCAAAGAGATTCTATATATAATATTCGATTTTCATGAAAAAGTCAACTGCTTTTTCCGGTTTTCATTCTCTTTATAACCTCTTAAGCTCTTCTTAAGATTTTTCCGATTTCTTTAAGGAATTTAACATACTTTAGACATATTTGTTTTTTATAATAAACTCAGATAGTTGAGAGAGACAAAATCAACTATCTCCCCCTCATAAAGTAGCACACCGGGAATCCGGTGCAACACTTTACTCTCATTCCTTTAGATAACTATAACGACAACGAACGCCACGGGCCGGAAGGTTTGTGGCGTTCGTCGTTTCTTTTTTCAGCAAAATTTAATGCTTGTTTAAAAGTTATATGCTATAATAAATTATCAACAAAACCCTTATATAGCTTATCATTTTCTCTCGTTTCCTAAAAAGAATGTTTCAAAGAAAGCGGTGGTTACTATGAAAGGAAAATATCTTTTTACAAGTTTCATTATGATTTCACTTATCATGATAGTCTCAGCCTCTTGCGGCAGTTCCAAAACTGACAAAACCTCACAAGAAACACCGGTAAATTACACCGGTGAAAATATCAATCAGCTTCTGACCTATACCGTTCCAGATGGATACCATATCGATACAGATAATTGTACAGATAAAAACGAAGCTTCATACACAATTATTTTATCCTCTGATGACTTAGATGAAGAAGTATTTACTCTTGAGATTATCTCTTATAAAAAGCAAGGTGTAGCAATCACTGACGATTGCGACATTGATATGGACTACCTGTTAAATGTTTCCAAGGATTCTGTGATTAAAAAGATAACCTTAAACGACACATTTACAGTAGATGGGCATACCTGCAATGAAGTTACAGTGTACTGGCCATATGATCCGGTTGAAGAATTCATCTCTCCATCCCAGAATCCTGTATCATATCTTTTACATGCCCTTGGATTCAAAAAGGAACAAAAAACGATTGCTTTTGAACAGGCATATATTCAAAATGGTGATTATATTATCGGAGTAGGCGTCCGAAGTTTCAATGCAGTGCAAGATATTGAAAATGATGTATTAAAAAAAGATTTGTATAAAATACTGAATTCCATAAAATTTTCAGGCAACCTATAACAAATCATCCTGAATATCTTCCTCCAGCATTCGTATCCCCGCAACACTGGTCACCGGCAGCGAGAACACTATCGTACGTTCTTTGCTGTCGAGACCGGCCTGCTCCATGATTGCTTTCATGATCTGATTCTTCTCTCTGCTCTTCGTTACGATCAGAATGACTTCTTTTTCTTCCACCAGTGACACCCCGAGATACTTTTTTGCAAGTTCCATCCCGGTTCCTTTTGCATGGATCACAGTTCCGCCTCCGGCCTTTGCTGACCTTGCCGCATCCATGACCGTGTCGATATATCCCTGATTTGCGATTGCTACCAGAAGTTCATAATCTGTATCTTTCATCGAAGTCTCCTCCTCTTTTTCAAATTCCTGTTCATTTACAAGAAACTGCAGTGTCTTTCTTCCGCCCACGCTGCTAAGCGGCACAATGAACGATACCCCTGTCCCCGGTACATCGATCAGCATCTTCGTGATCAGTCCCCGGCGCAGCTTTTTCCACGTCTCTCCTGTTACGATTGCAAGAAATAACAACTTTTCCGATTCTTCCAGGCCGAAATAATCCAGCACTTCACTCTGTGCCGTCCCCCTTCCGATCGTTTCCAGAAATACAGGAAGTCCGTACTCTTTAAAAAATGTTCGGAAATCTTTTCGTTTGTTTCTGTTCGTGATGGTCACCATCATATATACCTTACTCATAAATTCTCCCTTACAACTCTATGATATCCGCATCCCCATATGCCTCCAGCGGTAATACCTTAACAGGCTGCGCGAGCATCTCTTCTTTATCCTTCTTACGCTCCTGATACTGATACACCACACCCAGGATTTGTATCGTGATAAGCGGTGTCATTGCTACCATTGCTACCACTCCAAATGCATCCGTTACCACATTTCCGCCAACCGCTTCACATGCTCCCTGTGCAAACGGAAGTAAGAAGGTTGCTGTCATCGGTCCGGATGCAACACCGCCGGAGTCAAATGCGATCGCCGTAAATATCTTCGGCACGAATAACGTCAAGATTAGTGCCAGTGCATACCCCGGTACCAGAAACCACAGGATCGAGATACCTGTCAGCACACGTATCATCGCCAATCCAAGGGAAAATGCAACGCCAAGCGACAGGCTATATCCCATTGCTTTTCCCGGTATTGCTCCAGAGGTCAGCTCTTCTACCTGCTCCATCAGCACATATACCGCCGGCTCTGCCTTTACGATAAAGTAACCGATCAGCATACCGATCGGGGTGATCACCCAGCGGTAAGGAAGCCCTGCGATCACCTGTCCCAGATAATTACCTACCGGCATAAATCCTACATTTACCCCTGTCAGGAATAATACCAGTCCAATATATGTATACAGGATACCGACCAAAATTTTGATCAGCGTTTTCTTTTTTAATTTCAGGGATACCACCTGAAAGAATGTGAAGAACAGAATGATTGGAAGCAGTGAGCCACCGATTTCCTTCATATAATGTGGGATTCCGGACTCGAATAATTTCCACAATGCTACAGATGTCTCTGCATCCGGTATTACAGTCTCGGAATAGCTACCACCTTGTGGATGATAGATAATACCAAGAAGCAGTACCGCCAACACCGGGCCGATCGAGCACAACGATACCAGACCGAAGCTGTCCGTCTCTGCGTATTTATCACTACGTACCGCAGAGAATCCGATTCCCAGTGCCATGATAAACGGTACCGTCATCGGTCCGGTTGTCACACCACCCGAATCAAATGCAATCGCCAGAAAATCCTTCGATACAAAAAAAGTCAGGATGAACACCACCGGATAAAAGATCAACAGCATATATGACAGCGGTTTGGAAAATAACATACGCAGTACAGCAGCCACCAGAAAGATTCCGACTCCTACGGCAACTGCCAGGATCAGCGTCATATTCGACACTGACGGTACCTGCCCTGCCAGCACCTGCAGATCCGGTTCCGATATTGTGATGATAAATCCAAGTACAAAACACAACCCGATGATCACCGGCAGCCTTTTTGACTGTGCGATCCGGGTTCCGATCCTCTCTCCCATCGGTGTCATCGACATCTCCGCCCCCAGTGTGAAGAACATCATTCCCACCACCAGAAGGATCGCTCCAATAATAAAAGCCATCAGAATGCCCGGCGGCACCGGTGCGATCGTAAAGCTTAATATCAATACGATCGCGATGATCGGTACCACCGCTTCCAATGACTCTTTTAATTTCTCTGATAATTTTGTCCGATATAAATTCAATAAATATTCATGCCTTTCTGTGTTAATTATTCTACAATTTTCTGACTATTCAATATATTCTTTATATTATCACAGAATTCCAATCCTATCTATTTTTCTACTGTTAAGATCTTGCTAAGAACGCTTACTCTGTAACCATATCCTTAGCAAATAATGCAGCTCCCAGTGCTCCACAAAGCTGTGCCTTATCGCTGATCACCAGTGTCGTTCCAAGCTTCTCTTCCAGTGTCTTCACCAGTCCCTGGTTCTTTGACACTCCTCCGGTCATCATATAGCGTTCCTCGCCGCCGACACGTTTTGCCAGTGCCGCTGTCTTGGACGCAACAGCCTTATTCAGTCCATGTACGATATCATCGGTTGCCTTATTCTGTGCGATCAGTGATACCACTTCCGATTCTGCAAATACGGTACACATGCTGGAGATTGTAATATCTTCCTTATACGACAGACCTGCCTTTCCCATATCGTCCAGACTCATTTCCATGGTTCTTGCCATCATCTCCAGGAATCTTCCGGTTCCGGCTGCACATTTATCATTCATGACGAAGTTGGCAACGGCTCCATTTTCATCCAGGCGGATGACCTTACTATCCTGTCCTCCGATATCAATAACGGTACGGACTTCCGGGTTCAGGAAATGTGCCCCTCTTGCATGACAGGTAATCTCCGTAATACTCTTATCACCATCTGAAATAGCCGTTCTTCCGTATCCGGTTGTAACCATTGCATCGATGTCTTCTCTCTGAAGTCCCGCATCCTTCAGTGCTTCTTCCAGTGCACGCTCTGCTCCGATTGCTGCTCCCGCACCTGTCGGCAGGATGATCCCTGTCACGATATTTTGGTCTTTATCAAGAATTACTACATCTGTACTTGTTGATCCGCTGTCTATTCCGGCGAAATATCCTTTTCCCATCTTCAGTTCCTTCCCTTCCAGTTCTTCCATATTCATGCTCTCTGCAAATGCTTCTAATCTTGTCAGAAGCTGTCCGCTGCTCTGTACGGTATAATCCGATTCGATCTTCAAAAGTGGTACGGTCACATTCTGTTTAATCTGTGCGTATTCAAAACTGTAAAAATCGCAGAATTTCACGGTATGATAAATAATCCCCTTTAATCCCGGGTCATTGTATAATCTCTTTCTTCCACTGTGATCCATCATACGCATACATGGAATCTGTCCGAGAAGTTCTTTCGCATACCATACCATCAGTTCATCAAATTCCAATTCCTTTGGCGGCTCTGTCTCGCCCACCGAACGGTTGTTGACACAGGTATCATTTTCCACCGGATACGGCATACTCTTCTGCACCATATCGAAAAGTTCATTTCCCATACGTGCACCCAGCACACTGATATGCGGCTTTACAATGTGTTCCGGCTTCTTGAATGCCTGACGGAACTTTTCTTCATCAAATGTTGTGCCTTTATATTCTCCATATGCTTTCGCAAGACCTTTTAACTGCACTGCTGTACGTTCTCTGCTGCACTCTGCATCACAATGAAGCACATCGATCATATATAAGAAATCCAGTTTTCCACTGTCTTCCAGAATATCATAGACACTCCGGATCGTATCACAACAGTTGACCAGCACCAGTTCCTTTACCTTTCCGCTCATCACAGCTTCCAGAAGAGCCTTGCCGAATCCGCAGATGTTCGGATGCGCTATCTGATCCGCATGGTCAAAGCCCTGCGGCATCTCATTCAGGTTCTGGCATTCCCCGCCGAACGCTTCTAAGAGTTCGATTGGGGTATATTTACAGACATAATATGTTTTATTCATCGTGCAATTCCTCCTGTCTGTCCGTATTTTCATCCGTTTCTGTATTCAGCATCTCTAAGAATGCCCCGAGTCTGGTAGATGTCTGCCCTTCTCCGCCATGACTTCTGTCACATCCGTCGCCGTCCAGGGTCAGAAGCGGGATTCCCTGTTCTTCGAATTTACGCTTGGCAAGCTGTGCTGCTCCAAGGGTATGCTTACATCCCCAGTGTCCGAACCAAACAGCACCGTCTGCTCCTGTCTCCTTTGCGTGACGGATTCCTGCTTCGATTCTTCTGATCGCACTTCCATTTAATGCATGATACACCATACGTCTCGCCATCGCTTCATAAGGCTTCTCCGGATCAAAATCCGGCTCACAGACACGGCTCAGTTCACATCCGACGATCTGCGCTTTTTCCTGAAAGCAAAGTTCATTCTTCACCGCATCTGACCAAAACGGAATGGTGTGCATCCAGTAAATCTTCTTTCCCTTTTTTGCCGGGGCCTTCTTCACATCGTTCAGGAGACGGTCCACATACGTTTCCTCTTCTTCTGTTCCCAACAGCAGATTATTTGTCATACCTGCATAGAGTGGCGTAACAAGGTCTGCAGGAATATATCTGTCCGCACTTTCCTTTTCATACTGTGCGAATTTTTCCAACGTCCGCTTGCTTCTTCTCAGTCGTTCTGTTAATGTCTCATCTGTAATCTTTTTGCCTGTGCATTCTTCTATAAAGTCTTTCAGTTTACGAAGTTGGTCTGCCACATACTGTACATTGTCTTCGTTCTGCTGCATCGGCACATCGATAGCAAAGATCGGTACATCATACATCTTTGCCAGCTTCTTAAATGTCAGAAGGTTTGCATCACAGGTCAGATTCGTGTATACAATACACTTTGGTTTCGGAAGTACTTTCTTCTGCGCCGCTCCGATAAATGTCTTGTGATAACTGCAAAGTGTCTCGGATATGCCCGTATTCTCCGCCTGCTGTAAAAATGCTCTTTCTGCCTTAGATGCAGAAAGATAGCAGGAAAATCCTTCTACATTGTATGGATGTAATCCTGCTTCCTGTAAAATTTCACAAGGAGTAAAGATACTGACAATTGCACTTTCTTCCGGACGTTCCAGCGGTCTTATCATCGTATCCATCATAAGCCTTGCCAGATACTGCTCTGCCGACATCAGTCTTTTGTCCGGTGCGAACCGGAACTTCAGATTCTGTGCCTTCCATCCGGTCTTTAAAAGCCATCTGGCTCTGCCCGGATTCTCATTACTCCATTTTTCTATATAATTTCCATATGTTTCTATGATCTTCATGTTCTCATCCTCGTCTTACCCTGTTGTCTGTTTCCATTTTTCTTCCTTATTCAAGTATAAAAAAACATTTAACATCATACTCTTCTTTTTTATAAAATGCAAATATACAGCAGTGATTTTCCGCAAATCTGCTGCTGCATATAGATATCATCGTGTCATTACAATACAAGTAATAACACGAATCCGACTATTCCAATCATTGAAAATACTTTTCCTGCTGTTGCCCCCGGTGCATGATAGACGATCCTCACTTCATGCTTCCCACTTCCGATCTCACATCCAAGAAATGCTGTATTTACCTTTTGTATCTTCGTCTCTTTTCCATCGATGTACATCTTAAAATGTGTGTCATATGGGATGGATGTAATGAACCAGCCATCATTCTTTACCTGTATCGTTCCCTGTATCACATTATCTTTCGTCAGCTTTTTATCCACCTGAACTTCTGACTGATATAACGTTTTTGACCGTTCCGGCAGACTGCCGAGATATGCCTGTACATGGCTTAATTGATATTTTCCTTTGCCAAATGTTACAGAAATAGTATCTTCTCCATCCTTTAACGACACTGCATAGATAAATGTTTTATTTTCATTATAATATACATGATCTTTTGCGCTTAGTTTGTTACGGATTCCGTTGATCCAGACTGTCACGTCCTTATTCGGACGTGCATTGTCCACACGGAAGCTCAGGAAAAGAATCTGTCTCTGCCCCTCTTGTTGTGTCGTTTCCTGCTGCACCTGTCGAATGGAAAATGTTATCTTTTTTATCTTCTTCGCATGGATCTTCCAGCCATCTTCTTTTTCATGGATCCACGTTCCGACTTTTCTTTCATTTCCGTTTTTCTTCCCTATATCTGTGGTTCTATTGCCGGCTCCATTTTGCGCTTTATGATTGTCGGCCATTTTCAGACTAACAGGCGCATAAGCTGTCATTATGTTCTGATCTGAAGATTCCGTATGTTCTCCAACAACTGCATATTCCAGAAATGCCGTCTGATTATATGGAAATGCAAGTTTGTTATATTCTTTTTCCGTCATCACACGATCTGTTGCATACATGACCGGTGCCACGTCATTATTCTGATATATGCCGGTTTTTTCACATTTCTTAACCAGAGCATATCCCGTTACATCAGAATCTGATACGATATAGCGTACTCCCATCATCCGGCAAAATACCGGATTCTTCGATACCGACTGCATCATCACATTCCGGAACGGTTCTTCCAGTCCGAATGTCTTCTGACGAAATGTCTGATACTCCGAATTGTATGCCGATGAATAGATTGAAGTAATATTCTGCCCCGCATCCCAGATCCGGTTTAAATCCGCTGCATTTTCATCGTCATTGCCCATCTGTTCTGTGCGGTAATATCCACCATCATTTTTCAAAGCTTCTTTTACCGCCTGTTCATTATGTTCTCCTACAACATCCCGGTACAGTTTTTGACTGACATACCGGTCCGGCTCCATCTGATAAAAGGTATTCATCGTGACCGCCAGACATAGCACCGACGGCAGTGCCAGCATCAGAATCTCTTTTGTCTCTTTGCAGTGGCTCTTCACTGCACAATAAAGCACATAACATATCAGGAACAGAACACTTTCTGCAAGTAATGCCTTCCATACGTTTTCCTCTATTCCTTTAGATGTAAACTGGTTTCTTGCTATATAAACAAATACCGTTGTAATGATATACGGAACCATTCCTGCAATAAGAGACAATTTCTCTTTCCTGCACTTTTCCAGATAAATAGCAATCAGATAACACAACAATGGCAGAAATGGAATGAATACCTTATCTCTGATATACAGTCCGCCATTTAATAAGTAAGCAAATACCGGAATGACAAGCACGATCACACATCCATATGTGAGCACTCTCTCATATACTTTCCGGTACAGAAGTCCTGTGATCAAAACGGTGATCACAAGTGTTGTAAGTCCGATTCCATAGATGCTGTAAGCGAATCGTTCTACCGTGATCTGCGGAACGAAAAGGGTAGTAAGCGATGTATTCTGCCCTTTACTTCTACCACCCGCCAGTGCAAGTACCGTTGGTACCAGGAAGAAACTACTCATAAGTACTGCCAGAATCATTGGACGAACAAAACACAGTCCATCCACTAAAAAGCCTCTGACCGTGACTCTGCATCCTTCTCTTTGTTCAAAATACCGGTGCAGTCCATAAAGAACCAGTGCCAGCATTCCGCCAATACTGAAATAGAAACTGGTCATGATCATCAGAAATACACTGACTGTAAAAAGACCGCTTTTTTCTTTTTCAAAATACCGGTCCACACCTATAAGTGCCAGACATAAGAACGGCATATAATCTACGAACATGATCTGACCGCTGTACTGTCCGATCATCGGGCCCGCCAGCAGGAACATC
>OGRH01001708.1_pt1 | contig 13146 bp, 15 predicted proteins | sample 1553461 | NCBI WGS metagenome assembly OGRH01 (sample SAMEA2580092, study PRJEB22360) | human gut metagenome | biome: human gut; feature: human-associated habitat; material: faeces | place: Denmark | collected 2008/2010
AATCAGCATAATCAGCTAACCAGTTAGCATTTTTAGTTTTAAAAGCTTCGAATCTTTTAGTTTCTTTCTTATCTGCTAAAATTGCTTTAACTGCTTTTTCAAGAATTGGACGACGTGCTTTATAAACTTTAGCATAGTCAATAAACTCAGGATCTGACCCAAAGTCAGCGTCTTTAACATCAGCTTTAGTTAAAAATTTGTCACGAATAAGGAAATCCAAATCGATAAAGTGAGTATTTCCCGCTATTGCTGAGAATGATTGGTAAGGTGAATCTCCATAACTTGTAGTAGTCAATGGCAAAATTTGCCAGTATGTTTGCTTTGTTTCTTTCAAGAAATCAACAAAGTCGTAGGCTGCTTGACCAAAAGATCCGATTCCGTAGTCACCTGGAAGTGATGTGATGTGCATTAAAACACCGCTTGCTCGTATGTTCATAAAATTTACCTCAAATTATTTTTTACACTAGCGATTATAATGCAAACGGTTGCACGTGTCAAGAAATTAGTGCTCTGGATTTTCTGAAAAACGATTGTCGATTTTCTGAAAAACGATTGTCTAGGTAATAAAAAATGGTTGCTAACTTAAGTTACCAACCAAAGTTACCAACCAAAAGTAAACATTTAAACCTTTTTTATCCCATTGAGACACTTTCTCTTTCAATGAGTCTAAATGGAACTGTTATTTTCTGTGCCTTAGTTTGAGGATTTTTAAGAAGATCCAATAGCCTTTGGACGCTTTCCTTACCCAATTCTTTAATATTAATGTCATAGGTAGTTAGGAAAGGGTGCATGATTTCAGCAAAAATTGAATTATTGAAAGAGATAATGGCGTAAGCTTCTGGAATTCTGATTCCCTGATTATTTAACCAGTGTATGAACCGTAGGGCAATCAAGTCATCTTTAACTATTAAGGCAGTCAGTTGATAAGATTGCAAGCTCTCTATCAATGAATCAATGACTCTAGATGAAAAAACAAGTTCTGGATAAGTTTCTAAATTAAATTCGTTAGTCGCTTCAATATATCCTTGATAATGTTCTTGACCTATTCAGGAGAAGAGAGTAGATGAGTTCTTTGACCTGATAGATGAAAATAGAAGCAAGGTCAATCACTATTTTCAAACGGTCTTTAGGACTTTTCTTAGACACAAGCAATACATCCAAAATGCACTAGAAACAGACTATTCAAACGCAAAACTGGAAGCTACTAATAAGTTGATCAAAGACATCAAACGCTTGGGCTTCGGTTTTAGAAACTTCATCAACTTTAAGAAGCGTGTCTTCATCACTCTGAACATGCATAAAAAGAGGACCTATCCGGCCCTCTCTAGATGTTAGCTTTTCGTCACCCACTACAGTTGACAAAGAGCCCTGATTTTTTGTTATGATCGCAATACATTCTAACATTTACCTCCTTACAGTTATTAAAGATATCTCTATCAAACTAGGATATAATATCCCTTGGCACCTCGGAACCCGCCTACGAAGGGAGGTGAGATTGCCTATGATGGATTTACTATTCAAAACTATCATAGGCCCCATTGTGGTCAGTATTATCCTTCGTCTGGTAGACAAATGGCTAAACAGGGATAGATACTGCTAAAAAAACCCGAGCTTATCTGGAAGTTAGCCCGAGGTCTTTTCTTGCCTATAATGTAGACTTACTATTCAATACAAGTGTATTATGTCATAAAAGATTAGAATTGTCAAGAAACTTGAAGATGTTCACTAAGTAGAGACCCTAGTCTTTAGTTTTGTCTTCTTCGTCTTTTTTATCATGATCAGTCTTATTTACGGCTGCTTTAAACTCGGCTAGCATTTTACCGATAGATTGACCGAGTTCTGGCAAGCGTTTAGGACCAAAGATGAGGAGGGCTCCTAGGACAATGATGATAAGTCCTGGAGCTCCGATATCACGTAGAATTCCCATGAGATCTCCTTTCTATTTATCTTTATATTTTCTTTGTTTACGTTTATAAATGAGCTTACTAAGAGTTACGCTAACTTCATAGAGTAAGATTAAGGGAGCAGTCATAGCCAAGTCACTAATAAAGTAGGCTGGTGTCAAAACAACTGCCAAAACCAAGAGAATAAAGTAAGCATAGCGTCTATAGCGTGTCAAAAATACTGGTGTCAATATACCAATAGAGGTTAGGAAACTAACAACTACGGGAAGTTCAAAGAGAACAGCTAAAGGCACGGTCGTATGCAGTAAAAAACTAAGGTAGTTTTGTGCTGTAATTTGTGTATTAAAGAGTCCTTCACCTAGTTTCAAAAGCACTTCCAAGATAGCTGGACTCACAAAATAATAGCCAAAGGCCAAACCCAAAACAAAACAGACAAAAGTTGCTGGAATATAGGCAAAGATAGCACGCGCTTCATTGTCCCTCAAACCTGGTTTCACAAACTGCCAAATCTGGTAGGTGGTAAAAGGCAAGGTGACCGTAAAAGCCATGAGACTGGCTAAGTTAATATAAATCCAGAGAATATCGTTAGGTCCTAGAACCAATAAGGGCTTTTCAAATCCTCTGGTCAGATAAGCATAGATCTCCCCAGCAAACAACAAGGTAATACAAAAAACTAGGAAAAAGCATAACACTACTGCAATGAATCGTCTCCGAAACTCCACTAGATGCTCAACAATGGTCATCTCATCTCTACTTCTTGCCATGCTGCTTCACCGTCACAAAGGCAATTATAACAATAAAGATAAGTTGTGGTATCAAGACTTCCCAGCTTGGATAGATACCAGCCCAATCAATGGTTGGGAAACCACTAATCAAATGATTAGACATCATATTAGTCAACTGAAGGGCATGAATACTGACACCGAGCATCTTGAAGGCCAGAGCATAAATCAACCAAGTCAAAATAAAGAAGATGCGGTGCGGTTTAATATAGTGACTAGCTTTAGTCATAGCTACAGCAATGATAACAAGAACTGCAATGGCTGAACCAATACCAATCAAAAAATTAGCTGTCGTGATACGTGGGATAATACCAACATAGAAAAGAATAGTCTCGGCACCTTCACGGAAGACAGCCAAGAAACTGAGAGCAAACATGGATACAAAACTTCCAGTGGCTGGCACTGTTTTCATCTGATGGTCCATAAAGTCATTCCACTGTTTGACTGAAGACTTGCTGTGGAGCCAGATACCGATAAGAATCATCATCGCAACTGCAAAGATACCAACGCAACCTTCAATAATTTCACGGTTAGCCCCTGAGGTCACAGCTGGAAAGACAACTTGTAAGATAACAGCGATTACTGCGCTGGCAAGAACACCAGCAATGGCTCCGCCATAAACCCATTTGAGTCCCTTACGCATCTTGGCTGCCTTAAGAGTTGTCACAAGGGCCATGACGATGAGGAGGGCTTCAAACCCTTCACGCAAAAGAATCAACATGGCATCAAAGGCATTATAAGAAGCGCTGGTATCGATAGCAGATAGGTCTGTAATCAAGGCTTGCATTTTGTCTCGATAAGCTTTTTCTTTTCCCTTAACCATGATAACCGGTGTTTCACTTTCCACGCGCGTATAGAGGCTTGGGTTAGTCGTGCTCACGTCATCTTCAATGGTTGGCCAGATAGTGATGAACTTCTTCATAGATGCCGCAGCCGTTTTTTCATCACCTGCTTGGAATTGACTTAGAGCCTTTTCCAAGAGTTTAATACCATCTTTTAGGGTTAAACTTGAGCTTGTACTATCAAGAGGAACACCCTTGATAAAGTCATCAATCCCACCCTTAAGATCATCATATGACGACTGGATGCTGGTGAAATCAGTAGGCTCCGTCTCAATACTGCTTCGCAAAAGTGAAATAGCCGTCTCAATCTTGCCGTAGTAGGCAGTACTATGGTCACGGACAACAGCTTCATTTCGCGTCCAAGCATTATTCAATTCGCCGTAAGTTTTGCGGGTCTCAGCTAAGTCTTTAGCAGTAATGGCATCCTGTAAGTTCTTGAAATAAGGATTGAAGTGGGTCTCAAGTTTTTCCTTTTCGGCATCCAAGTCAACAGGATTTTGCTCTTTCTCAAATTTAAGGAGGGCTGACGAGATAGAGGTTAGGTCCTCTTCTGTCACGTCACCATTAATATCAAGAGCCTTGCTAACTTTTTTACCAGCCTTGGAATCGTGATTTTCCTTTGTTTCGAAATCAGTCTTAATCTCAGCAACCAATTCCTTAGCTTTTGCTTGATCCTTGTTTTGAACAGCTGTTGTTGCATCTGTGATTTTGATATAGAGATCACTATAGGATTCAGCAGCTACTGGATAGGTCCAGAATAAAGCTAGAAGCCCAAGCAAAACGAGGAGTTTATTCAAAGAGTGCTTGACCAAGGTAGCCTCCTTTCTCCACGCCAGCAAAACAAGCAAAGAGCCCGCTTCCGATATGGGTGATATACTCATTCATCTTGTCTACAGCTCCAAGATTGGTCTGTATTTTGACAAAACGGTCTGGGTCCTTCTGGTAGGCAATGAATATCAAACCTGCATCAAACTGACCCGTTCTTTCATCAATGCCATCTGAATAGGAATAGGAACGACGTAAGATAGGAAGATTTACTTCTTTGGCCAAACGCACATGGGAATCTACGGGAAGTTTAGATAAATCTACTTCATCAAACTCATCTTTCTTACCAAAAGGAGCGCCTGATTCCTTGTAACGACCAAAGGTATTTTCCTGTTCCTGCAAATTGGTACGATCCCAAGTCTCCAAGTGCATCTGTACCAGACGAAGAGCCATATAAGAACCACCCTTCATCCAATCCTTACTATCAGCCCAGACAACCTTGTCGAATTCCTTTTCCTTCGTTACATTAGCAGTTCCATCCTTGAAACCAAAGAGATTGCGAGGCGTTTCCTTACGGTCACCAATAGCTGCAAAACCTGACTTGCTCCACTTCATAGTGATTTTATTACGACCTTTGCGAATCAGATTTCGAACAGCATGAAAGGCTACCTGTTCATCATCTGCACAGGCTTGAATGACGATATCTCCACCCGTATACTTGTCCTGCAACTGCTCCTTTGGAAATGGAGGTAAATCACGGAAGAGCTTAGGACGCTTGGATTCTAGGCCAAGCTTTTTAAGAAAATCAGCCGAAACTCCAAAAGTCAGGCTAAGGCGATAGGGATTGAGTCCCACGGTTTCGCCTGTATCCGTAGGAGGCAAGAGGGCATTAGAACCGTCTTTTTTGACTAACTCTCCTTCGACCAATTTACTACTATAATCGGTCCAGTCTTTAAAAAGCTGGATGACTTCTTTTTTATCGGTTGTATGAAGATCTAGCACCACCAAGTAGCAAGCCTTCTGCATGGGAGTCGTAATCCCAGCCTGGTGCTTACCAAAAAAGCTAATATCTTCATCCCCATCAAGGGCTTTTTTTGTTGAACTATCCTGATTAGCGAAAAAAGCAGATGCACCAGAAAGACCAAGCGCAAGCCCAGCCCCTCCAATACCTGCTTTTTTAAGAAATTCACGACGGTCCATTTTTTGGTCTAAAAATTTTTTATCAGTCATTTTTCTTATTTCCCATCTAGGATAACACCCATTTGTGATAATGGTTCACCAAGTTTAGTTACAGCTTCGGCCAATTCCTTAGTATCTGCCTCACTCAAATCTGTATAAGACTTATAGTTTTTCTCATCAGTCATGTGTTTGTCCAAAAGACCATTGACATTCTTGAATTCTGTTTCCAAAGTCTTAACAAGCTTAGCATCTTTCTTCTGGATCAATGGCTTGAAGAGTTCAAAGATTTTTTCTGCCCCTTCAATATTGGCACGGAAGTCGTAGAGGTCAGTGTGTGAGAAGACTTCTTCCTCACCTGTAATCTTTTGAGTGGCCACTTCGTTAAGAAGGTCTACTGCTCCTGTCAACATGATATCTGGAGTGACTTTAACAGTTGCGATTTTAGCTTTGAGTTCTTTAATATCGTTAACCAATTGATCTGCATAGGCATAGGCAGTTGTACCCTCTGTCGTGTTGTCTTGCCACATGATGCGTTCAATACGGTGGAACCCTAACCAGCCGTCTTCTGATTTATTTTCGTCCATGTAATCAACCAAACGGTAGTCGATTTTCACGTCAGACTCACCAAAGCTTTCTGCAATTGGCTCTGAACGTTCGTAAGCCATACGGATCAATGGGTATTGCTTCTTGGCTTCTTCAAGATTTCCTGACTTGAGGGTCTCACTGAATCCTTCGGTATCTTTCAAAAGCTGATCGATTTCGCCTTCCACGAAAGTTTTGTAATCACTTGTGGCCTGCTTCAATAGCTTTTGCTCACTAGCTGTGAGTTTTGAGCTAGTTGAGCTTGAATGACTTGAATTGCCAGATTTGGCACAAGCCGTCAATAAAAGTCCTGATGCTAAAAGAATAACACCAAGTTTGCTAAGTTTTTTCATGAATGTCTCCTATTTTCAAGATAGTGTTCGACATTTGTCGTTATATATGTGAATCGTCGTTTTATCATTAATAATGAACGAACGATGGTAAGTCAATTATGATCTCTCGTATGTAAGAGAACATAATCTAAAATAACAGCAGAAACCAGCGCTGTCAACGGTTTTAGGCTATTTAAGAACTATTCTAAAGAGCAGATAAAAATGATTCTAAATAAAAGAAAAACAACAGGAAATAACCTGTTGCTACTTATTATTTCGTACGACGTTTTCTAAGGAAGCCTAGGCTAAGAATACTTAGAAGACCTGCCAAAAAGAGTCCACGATTTGTCTTTTCACCAGTAGATGGCAGTTGCTTATCAGTTTGATGACTAGCTTCAGTTTTAGCCTAACCATTGTCACGATTAACAAGTTCAGCATCTCCAACAAGGTCCTCTTTACCTGAAGCCTTGGCAGTTGTTTTAGTTGCCTCAGTATCTTTTCCACCAAATGAATTGATCTTTTCTGAAGGCTGATCTACCGCCTCAGTTGGTGTCTGAGCATTGGTTAAACGAATAATAGTCGCTGTTAATGGATCCAAGGTCAAGATGTGATTGTTGATTGCAACATCTGATAAGTCACTAATTCCAGATAGATTGACCTGATTTCCATCCGCCAAAACTATATAGGATAGACCATTTGTAATCTTGCTCAAATCAAACTGACGAGACTTGCTATCAGCATTGACATAGACAAGGTAATGGTCACCATTGAAAGCAACAGTTTAGTATCTCAATACCAAATCTTCTTGAGTGACATTGTTCGTACCTGGAACTGTCAATAGCGTCACACGTGCATCCACATCTGCTTTTGATTTAAAGTTGAAAGCATCTGTAGTCTTACGTAGGGCGATTAAACCTTTGGCAAAGGCACGTGTTTTCGTATTTTCTGGGAATGACTTAGTATCAGTCGCCTTAGTACAGTCAAAATGGTTAATGGCGTCACTAAAATCATAAGAATCATGGATAAAGTACGGATAATCAAACGGATTTCCTTTTTCATCAACTAAAAGATGAGCCTTATTCGGCACCTTGTCCTCAGAAACCGGATAACGATAGGCAGGATCGCGGAACTGTTTCGTACGAGCATATTCCTGACCAGAATGAATAAAGGATGTTCCTTGAGCAGTCAAGACCATGAGGTTTTCTAGACGCAACCGACGATGAATTACAGCATTATTCTCAGGCTTGCTTGGATCCTTCTTGATTGATTGGGCGATGATATCAAAAAGGGTCAAATTATCGTGAGCAGCAATATACTGGATAACGTCACCTGGGGAATCAGCCTCAAAGTTAGTTGGTTACGCCTTGATATTGTCAAAAACCTTATTAATATCACGTTTTCCACCTGTGATGAAGGCAGGTGTCCCCTCATTTGGATAACCTGATTTGAGGATATTTCGAATATCATCTGAAAATACAGCTACGGTATCTGTATTCTTCATCCAAGACTGATCGGCAGGCTGAACAGGGCTATTTTCATCGCCAGCATAAGTCACCCAACCCTCACCAAGCATAATGAGATTTGGATTAAGGGCACGTGCAGTATTGTAAGCTTGCTCGATACTTTCAGCATCATGGTCACCCATCATATCAAAATGGAAACCATCAACCTTGTATTCCTTAGTAAGATAAGCAATCGAATCCACCAAGACACGACGACTCATATAAGTGAGTCGTGCCTAGACGGACCACCTCCAAAACTCGAACGTGGTGTGCCATCAGCATCCATAAAGTGATAGTAATTTGGCTCAAGGTCTTCAAAAATAGCTGTCTTGGCTGTGTGATTGTAGACTACATCCAAGATAACATCCATACCGTGGGCATGAATAGCAGAAACTAAATTCTTGAATTCTTCGATACGTTTAGCTGGATCACTTGGCTTTTCAGAATACATACCCGTCAAAGAGAAATAGTTTTGTGGGTCATAACCCCAGTTATAGTTACTGTTACTTGATGCATGGGCATCCAAACGCTTCCCATTTTGCATTTCATTGACAAAATAGTAGCTTAATACTGGCAAAAGCTGAATATGGGTTACGCCAAGGTCTTTAAGATAATCCAAACGCTCCGCAAAGGCTGCAAAAGTCCCAAACTGGTGTTTCAATTCAGCTGAAATAGCCTTATCAGAGGTAAAATCACGGACATGATCCTCATAAATGATGGCATCTTCTCGAGATTTAAAGTTTGGAATCTTAGCGTAGTCAAGATCTTTTGGTCCATAATTAGCAAAATCTACAAAGGCAGCCTTGGCAATCTTGTGTTCAGGTCCTTGGCTGACATTGTCACTATTCCAAGCGGCCAAAGACTTCGCATACGGATCCAAAACGATTACAGACTGATCACCACGTTTGATGCGGTATTGATAAAAATAACCGGTTAAGTTTTCCAAACCAAAATCAGTCGCAAGCAAGTCATCTTGCCAAGTACCTCGAAGTCCTTTGCTTAGAGTATGTTCAGCAAGCACCTTATCTTGATTATTCTTATCATAGACAATGATATCTACTTGATCAGCACTTGGTGACCAAAGGGTCACATGTGCCTTAGTACCATTCTCTTCTAGACGAGCACCCAATTCGCCATCGTAACTGTAGAGGGCAACCTTCAATTGCCAACTATCAGATGTTTTAAAACTATCATTGCCCTTGTAAGGCAGATTTTTCGCAGCAAAATCACCAGTTAATATAGCTTTTTTGAGCTTAGTATCCAACTCAAGCTGTTTAAGAATCACACTGTTACCATCCTTATATGTAACCTTGAGGTCTTTGAGAATATCTTCAGATGAGACCTCGTCTAAGTTGGTGAAACTAAGTTCTATTTGGCTTGGACTAAGCTGCTGAGCCCCAGTCAAACGCACATCCTTGACAAAGTAAGGGTTGGTGTAGACTGTCGGATCAGTATCTACATAAACGTGAGTCGTATATCTGCCGATAAGATTCTTATGATTAACAGTCGAAACATTGATTTCAGTGTGTGAGCCAGTAGGTGCTGTATTGTACCAAGAAAGGTTGCCTTAGTTGCTTTTTGACCATACAGCTACACGGATATTCTGAATCCGACGACCTTGTGGCGCTTGATCAACTACTACTGTAAAAACTACCTGCTTCTGAATTAACATTAGTGATATAGGTTTGCGTTTTTGTCTTAGCATTACGGAATTCAACTGTTGTCGTTGTCCCTCCTACACCAACTCGTGACCCATCATTTAAAATGTAGTACAAATGAATATTGTACAAGCCTGTTGAGTTTTTATGACTAGTAGCTTGAACCATTTACCGTATAAGTGCCATTAGCTTGTCATGTGGCTTCATACCAACGAATGTCATCTTGGCCATCTTTTTCAGACCAAATAGGTACTTGAACAGTACGAACACCTTTAGAACTATAGACATCACTGATAATGACATCAAAAGTACCAGTATCTTTATTGTTATTAACTACTGAAATGGCACCTACTGGTTTATTATGTTTTACATCTACAATAGTTTCAGTGACATAATGACGTTGGTTGGCATTATCTACGATGTAAACGTCAGCACGGTAATTTCCTAGAGAATTCTTATGCTCGCTAGTCTTAATAGTAACACGGTAGCAACCGTCAGATTGACGACTAGCCTTATGCCAAACGAGATCATCTTGTCTATTAACGAGACTCCATGAAGGAACTAAGACTTCCATAACCCCATTTGGTGCTACGATATTGCGGATAACAGCGTCAAAAGTGCCTAAATCAGCATTATTCTCAATAACGAGACTTGCACTAGGGCGAGTTTGAGTAACTTCTACCACTTTTTCAGTAATGTAGAAACGCTTATTAGAGTCATCTACGATGTAGGCATCAGCACGGTATTTACCAGTTGAATTCTTATGATCTGTTGCTTTGATAGTCACTCGGTAAGAACCGTCGGCTTGACGAGTTGCCTTATGCCAGGTAAGATCATCTTGACCGCCAGCTAAACTCCATGAAGGAACAAGAACCTCTTTCAAACCTGTAGGAGCAACAATATTACGAACAACGGCATCAAAAGTACCTGCTGCAGTATTGTTGTTTTCAATTGTAAGAACACCACTTGGTCGAGCATAATCAACAGCCACTACTTTTTCAGCAATATAATGGCGGTTATTAGAGTTATCCACGATATAAGCATCGGCACGGTAATTTCTTTTAATGCCCTTATGCTCACTTGCCTTAATGGTTACACGATAGCTGCCATCAGTTTGCTTGGAAGCCTTATGCCAAATAAGGTCGTCTTGACTCTTTTCAAGACTCCATGTTGGCACCAAAACTTCCTTAACACCTAGTGGTGCTGTGATGTTAGTGATGACAGCATCAAAGGTACCATTCTTAGCATTATTATTTTCAATAGCAAAACTTACTTTAGGTTTCAACTGCTCTGATGTCTTACCAATGAAGACTTGAGTAGTTGTTCCGCCAACACCTGTTAATTGACCATCTTTTTGAACATAATAAAGATGAACATTATATAGGCCTGTTGAGTTTTTATGAGCTGAAGCCTTAACGTTTACTGTGTAAGTTCCATTATTTTGACGGTTAGCCGTATACCAGATAATGTCATCTTGACCATTAATTTCTGACCAAATTGGAACAGAGACTGTTTCAACGCCATTTGGTGCTTTGACATTAGAGATGACAACATCAAAGCTACCAAGAGTTGGATTGTTATTGACAATAGAAATGGTTCCACTCAAATTGCCTTGAGTGGCATCAACCTCAGCACTGGCACTTGCGGTGAAACGTTCTGTATAGTCCACGCTATGGTCAAAGACATGTTTACCTGGCAAGAGATTAGCTGTAGCTGAAAATTGCCATGCACCAGTTTTGGCATTATAGCGCATGTTTTTAGCGCTCGTTGCTGTAAGAGTTGATGATGGGTACTGTGCAACTCAGAAATTCTCAATCCCAAATTGAGAGGTTGAGACAGGGTCGCGGTAGCCTAGATTGTTCTCCTCCAACCAGCTGGCACTTGTGTAGAACATCAAGTTGTTGTATCCATGCTTACGCATTTCGTTAACCCAAGCTTGAGTGTTACGGTTGATATTATAAAGCATCTTAGAGTCTTCGAAATCATTAACCATAACAGTACTCTTTGGAAGGTTCAGTTTTTGTGCAGCTTGGATGTAGAAACGAGCTTCTGCACGTGCTTCTTCCTCAGTTGTGTATCGAGAAAAATGATAGGTTGATACTTGAAGACCAGCAATTTGAGCATTGCGAACTTGTGAGGGTGCTTTAGGGTTGTTGTACCAAGTGTCCTCAATCAACTTGACAACGACACCACCCACACCTTGGCATGCAAGAGCACGATAGTCATCTACACTGATTTCACCATTATGGCTGCTGACATCGATAAAAGTCTTTGGTTGCACCTTAAGTGTTGGCGAAGAAACATCTGTAGAATTCGTTAATTTAGCAGGTGTTGCTACAGTGCTGTTTGATGTTTCAGAATTTGTCGCACTTGTAGAAACTGTTGCACTTTCTGAACTAACAACTGAAGATATTACTAAAGTTGATGCCGTTGCAGCCTCGGAACTCTGTGAAGCAGGAGACCGTAGATACCGCTGGAGAACTAGCTTTTTCCACTTTACTTGTAGCCGCAGGTGCTGAAACACTTGAGCTAGAAGTTGCCGGTAGAGCTGCTTCTCCACCAAAAATCTCAGCCCCTGTCGCAGGTTGACACTGATTTCCTTCAGTAACAGAAGGCGTTTGTGTCGCCATTTCGTCTGCTTGAGCAACCTGTGTTGTGACAGCCAAGAGAACAGCCGCACTATCATAGTAGATAAAATCTTTCGTTTGCATTTAACTTTCCTTTTGCATTTTTATAATGCTTTAACCATTCTACCATAGAAAAACTCTCATGGAAAAGTCATTATTAAAAATTTTCTAAATAATACAGAAACATTATAAAATTCTAAACGCTAGTAAAATTGCGATTTATCTTATTTGAAAACCCTTTAACTATCTATTCGTATTTAATACTAAAAATGAAAAGAATTTTACGAGATTTAGCTGAATATGAAAATGTGTGACAAAAGAAAAAATCCTCAAACACCTGTCCGAGAATTTAATTTATCTTATTTACGTTTTGGTGGGTTATGAACAGCTTCTCCAAGTACATCAGCAAAAGCCTCATACATATTTTCAGAGAAAGTTGGGTGACCATGGATAGATTGCAAGAGTTCATCTACAGTCAGTTCATTTTCCATAATAGTTGCTGCTTCGTTAATCAAATCAGCAGCAGCAAATGCTGAAAACAACAATGGAATGAATCCTGCTGATTTATACATTGAAGAGTGTTTCGCAAATAAAGGACCGACAATGAAGAGAATCAGACCGAGAGCACAGGGCAGAGCTTACAGAATCGAGAAGAGAATGAGCCACATCACAATCGTGCTTGACGAGAAATAAGGAGGTCAAATATGGGACAGAAAGTTAATCCACATGGCTTAAGAGTCGGCGTTATCAAAGACTGGGACTCTAAATGGTATGCGGAAGCAGATTTTGCAGATTTCTTAGTAGAAGATTACAATATCAGAACATATCTGAAAAAGAAATTATATGCAGCAGGTGTTTCTAAGATCGAGATCGAGAGAGCATCTGACCGTGTGAAAGTTATCATCTACACAGCTAAACCGGGTGTAGTAATCGGAAAAGGCGGAGCTGAGATCGAGAAGATTAAAGGCGAAGT
>OGRH01001722.1_pt1 | contig 13042 bp, 8 predicted proteins | sample 1553461 | NCBI WGS metagenome assembly OGRH01 (sample SAMEA2580092, study PRJEB22360) | human gut metagenome | biome: human gut; feature: human-associated habitat; material: faeces | place: Denmark | collected 2008/2010
TATAGGAATCTGACTCATGGTACCGCATATAATTAGCGATTCTTTTATCACCGTTTATCAGGTGAATGTCATAAGTCTGCCCGTCAGAACTTTCAAAGTGAGCATTAATCCTAGCACTACTCGTTTTAGCCCCAACATGACTAATATCTATTTGTTTAACTTTGCCATCAATGGTTTTAGCTATAGGGCCTCTATAGTCTTTGTAAATAGTGACGGTAGCCAAAACATCATCGACTAAAACATAGGTCATTCCGAAAACAAAGAGATAAACTATTGGTAGGACTAGCAAAGATAATTTACTTTTTTGAAACGTTTCTTTATGCCAATTACATATATACTGAGGTACATGGTTAAAAACCTCTTAATATATTGATGAACGAGTAACCTGTAGACTAATAATACAAATATTACTTGCCCCAAGGGATAAGCAAAACTGGGTAAACCATCAATCAGAACATTGACTTTATCAGATTCAAAAGTGTAATGTCCCCATACCCCGTCAAAGAACTCTAAAAACAAATTATCTCCTTTATGTAATATCGTCTAATCACTTAAAAATCCATCTTCTCAGATGGATTTTCTAATGATTAACGTACTTCTGCTTCGACCTTTTCAGTGAGAGCTTTAGTAATTTTTTCCATGTATTTGGCAACTTCTTCGTCTGTGAGGTTGTCATTTGGATTTTGGAAGGTAAGGCTATAAGCCATTGATTTCATACCTGCACCAAGTTTTTCACCTGCGTAAACGTCGAAGAGTTTAACAGCAACCAAGCGTTTGACTCCTGCAGAGTAGATAGCATCCAGAACTTCTTGATGAGTTATTTCTGCCTTGAGAAGAAGGGCGATATCACGTGATACTGCAGGGAATTTTGTGATTTCAACAAATGGTTGAGCTGGTTTCAAGGCGTCTTCGACAGCACTAAGATTAATTTCAGCCACATAAGTTTCTGGAATACCGTAGTTTTTAGCTGTTTGTGGGTGAACTTGACCAAGGAATCCAATAGTTTGACCATCAAGCACAATAGCAGCAGTACGACCTGGGTGCATGCTTGCTAGATCTTTTGTCGCTACATAGTCAACCGAAACTTCAAGTTTATTGAAGAGAGCCTCAATGATACCTTTAGCATAGAAGAAATCAACTGGCGTTGCTTTGGTTTGGAAATCTTTTTCCGCTACAAGACCAGAAATTGCGAAGGCAAAGGTATTGATTTCGTTTGGTAACTCTTCTTTCGGATTACCATTTTGCTCAAAGACCTTACCGATTTCGTAGATAGCTACGTTGCTATTCTTACGGTTGACATTGTAAGCAACGGTATCAAGCATACCAGAAACCAAGTTTTGACGGAGGGCTGAGCGATCAACAGTCATAGGCCACATTAACTCAGTCAAGTTACTTGGTGTCGCAGCAAATTCTACGGCTTTTTCAGGTGTTGTCAAAGTGTATGAAATAATCTCAGTCAATCCAGCACCTTCAGCAATGGTACGAACCTTACGGCGAAGTGTTTGTGTTTTAGTCAATTCACCGGATGTTCCTGCTGCCTCTGGAAGTGTCGTAGGCAATTTTTCATAGCCGTAGATACGTGCAATTTCTTCAACCAAGTCTGCTTGGATACTGATATCCCAACGACGACGTGGCACAGATACAGTGAATCTATCAGCATCACCTGTCAAACCGAAACCAAGTTTTTCAAACACATCTTCAATATCCGCAAAAGTCAATTCTGTACCTAGACGGACATTCACATAGTCAAGACTTGTAGAAACTTGGACTGGTTCTGTGTCGACTGAACCTGCTTGAACACGGCCTGCAAGAACAGATCCATTTGCCAATTCTTGCAACATTGCTGCTGCAAAATCAAGAGCTTCAAGGACAGTATCGTTATTAACACCTTTTTCAAAGCGTGATGACGATTCTGAACGAAGGTTAAGACGGCTACTTGTCTTACGAACAGATTTTCCATCAAAAACAGCAGCTTCGAGGACAACATTTTTAGAGTTGTTATCAATTTCAGTTGATGCACCACCCATGATACCACCAAGAGAAACAGGTTTGTCAGCAACTGTAATAACAATATCTTCAGCAGTCAATTCACGCTCTTCACCATCAAGAGTAACCAGTTTTTCACCCTCGCGTGCATCACGGGCAACAATGTGTGATTCTTCAAGCTTATCCAAATCGAAGGCATGCATTGGTTGTCCAAAGTATAGAAGAACATAGTTTGTCACATCTACCACATTGTTGATTGGACGGATACCAGCATTCATAAGAAGGTTTTGTAACCATTGTGGACTTGGTTGAACCGTGACATTCTCAACCACTCGACTAGCATAAGTAGTCACTTTATCACTTTCGATAGCTACTGAAATTTTATCAGAAGCTGGTTTGCTGTCTTCAGTAACTGTTTTTTCTGGGAAATGAACGGATTTACCATAGATTGCAGCAACTTCATGAGCCACACCACGCATAGAAAGGGCATCAGCACGGTTAGGTGTGATTGACAATTCGATAATTTCGTCATCAAGGTCTAGATATGGGAAAATGCTATCTCCAGGAACAGCATCTTCTGGCAAAATTTGGATACCATCTGCAAATTCTTTAGGAATAATGCTATCTGGAAGACCAAGTTCAGCCAAAGAACAGATCATACCAAGAGATTCCATACCACGAATCTTACCTTTTTTGATCTTGTAATTATCTGCAATTCGGGCACCAGGAATGGCAACAATTACCTTGATTCCAGCAGTGACATTTGGAGCGCCACATACAATTTGACGTGGACCTTCAGCATCTCCTGTATCTACTTGACACAAGTGCAAGTGTGTTTCAGGCACATCTTCACATGACAAGACATGACCAACAACCAATTTTGACAAGCCTTCAGCAGGTGTCTTAACACCTTCCACTTCAATACCTGTCGTCGACATTTTTTCAGCAAGTTCGGCCGTGGTAACATCCACATCAACCAACTCTTTTAACCATTTATAACTAACTAGCATAATAATGATATTAAGACCGTGTCCTTGCAGAGCAAGGACCAAAGTGACAAGATTTTAGGAAGTCGCCTGAAATCCTGATTTCAGTAGCGACTTATCTAAATCTCGAACTTTGAGGTCGTATTCAAATCCTTTCTGTAAAACTATCAGTTCAACTGATAAATGTAAGAAGAACTTCAACCACTCTTAAGACGGGTTCAAATCCTTTCTGTAATTTAGGAATATCTGTATTTGATCTATGAGGAAGACAAATTTATGCGTTTTATTGTCTTTTTAAAACCTCTCTATCAACTTCAATTAGGTTTATAGTTTCAATTTTAACAACCAATCGCGATCCACTTTACCATCACCGACAAGAAAATCGTGTTCTGCGAATTTTTCAAAGCCATATTTATCGTAAAAAATCTGTGCCTTGAAATTCCTTTCCCAAACACCTAACCAAGCCCAATCACAACCCAGGTCACGAGCTTCTTGCAAAGCAAACTCAAATAATCGCTTACCCAAGCCCATGCCTTGAAAGGCCTGACTGATATAAATACGCTGAATTTGAAAGGCATTGTCTAGGTGCTGCTCTGTTTGGGCAGATCCGACATTAGTTTTTAGAAAACCTGCCTTTACATCATCAACTATAATGAAAAAGTAACGCGATTCTTCATGAGTGATTTCATCTAAGAGAACTTCTTCAGAAAGTGCGGAGTCGAAGTAACCTTGCAACTGGGCCTCGGTGTTATCATGAGCAAAAGTCTCTCTAAAGGTATCTTCGGAGATAACTTTTAATTCTGCTACTTCTTCCGGAAGAACCTTACGAATAACGACTGACATGACAACCTCCTAAACCTTATTTAAACTGTTCTGAGAATCGAACGTCTCCTTGATAGAAACCACGGATGTCGTTGATACCATAGCGAAGCATGGCAATACGTTCTTGACCAAGACCAAAGGCGAAACCTGAATATTCTTCAGAATCAACACCTGACATCTCAAGCACTTGTGGGTGAACCATACCAGCACCAAGGATCTCAATCCAACCTGTATTCTTGCATACGTTACATCCTTTACCACCACACTTGAAGCATGACACGTCAACCTCAACGGAAGGTTCAGTGAATGGGAAGTAAGAAGGACGCAAACGGATTTGACGTTCTGCACCAAACATTTTTTGAATAATCATCTCAAGCGTTCCCTTCAGATCACCCATTGAGATGTTTTTACCAACGACCAAACCTTCGATTTGGTGAAACTGGTGGCTGTGAGTCGCATCATCGGTATCACGACGGAAAACACGTCCTGGTGAGATCATCTTAAGAGGACCTTTAGAAAAATCATGTTTATCAAGTGTACGAGCTTGGACAGGACTTGTATGAGTGCGAAGCAAGATTTCTTCGGTAATGTAGAAAGTATCTTGCATGTCACGTGCTGGGTGATCCTTAGGCAAATTCATACGTTCAAAGTTATAGTAATCAGTCTCAACTTCAAAACCATCAACGATTTGGAAGCCCATCCCCAAGAAAATATCTTCGATTTCTTCAGCTATTTGGCTAAGAATATGACGATTACCAAGGTTTACTTGGCGACCTGGAAGGGTTACGTCAAGACTTTCAGAGTCAAGTTGGGCTTGAATTTTAGCTGCTTCAACAACTTTAGCTGCTTCGTCAAAAGCTTCAGTCAAAACGTCACGAACTTCGTTGACCATTTTACCAACTGTAGGGCGTTCTTCACTAGGAAGGTCTTTAAGTCCCTTCAAAAGTTCCGTCAAAGAACCTTTTTTACCTAAAACTGCAACACGCAATTCTTGTAATTCCTTAGAGTGTTCACCACGCATTTCAGCCAATTTAGCCTGCGTTGAGGTTTTCAACTCTTGTAATTGTGTTTGTAAATCCATGATATTCCTTTCTGATATGACAATTTCGAATCGCAAACAAAAAAACACACGCCAAAACTCCAACCCGGAGCGTTGACACGCGGTACCATCCGTTTTTTATCTGGTTTCCCAGACCTTGATTCGTCAGCCGTTTTCATGAGTGAATTCGCCAAACTTCCCTCGAGGAGGCTTCCAGTCCATGACCCCCAATCCCTGTCAATTTCCATAAGGTTACTAGTCTCTACGACTTCTATTTAATTACCACCATTCTATCAAAAATTAGTTATGCTTTCAAGTGCCTACAGTTACGTCAACTCAATAAGTTTTTTGGGAAACTATTCTTTTTGGAGAAATCATTCAGGTAATGCTCAATGCCCGTATCAGACAAGACTAGTCTCAATCTGAAAAAGATGAGTGGTAAAATAAACAAAGAAAAAACTTCTTAGAATTGTAATATTTCAATCGAAAAAGACCAGCTGACCGCTTTCTCATAGTGGCAAAAATCCTGATCATAGCCACTGTTAGAGCATTTTACGCAGTCGATTGCGTTTTTTTTTGAAAGTCATTTCAAATTTTTTTGAAACTATAAAAAAGATAGCGATAAAACTATCAACTATCTTTCATGAAAATATACTCTATTTTTAGTCAAAATCGAGGTCTTTTAGTTTAACTGAAACAATTTTTGAGACACCAGATTCCTGCATTGTCACCCCATAAATAGAGTCTGCTGCTGACATGGTTCCCTTACGGTGGGTAACTACGATAAATTGACTAGACTTGTCAAAACGATTGAGGTAGTCACCGAAGCGTTTAACATTGGCTTCATCCAAAGCCGCTTCTACTTCGTCTAGGATAACAAAAGGTATAGTCTTAACACGAATGATGGCAAAGAGAAGAGCCAAAGCTGACAAGGCCTTCTCACCACCTGACATAAGGTTAAGTGATTGAATTTTCTTACCTGGTGGCTGAACAGAAATTTCTACACCGGCCTCTAGGAGATTATCTGAGGTCAAAATCAAATCTGCTGATCCACCACCAAACATCTGGGTAAAGGTCTGTTTAAAGCTTTCACGGATAGTCTCGAAGGTTGCTTTAAAGCGAGATTTCACCTCACCATCCAAATCATTGATGGTATTCAGAAGGAGACCCTTAGCTTCAAGTAAATCATCCTTTTGACCATTCAAGAAATCGAGACGTTGCTTAACTTCTTCAAATTGAGCAATAGCCTCTACATTGACAGGGCCCAAAGCCTTAATCGAACGCTCAAGACTTTGAAGATTCTGGCGAGTTTGCTCAACATTCTCAAGAGGGGTAACCTGACCTTTGGCTGCTTCAAGCGTCATCTGGTAATCTTCAGCCAACTGAGTCGCAAACTTACGAAGCGACTGACTAATTTGACTTTCACGCTCTTCCAATCGAGTCTGTTGACGAATCAAATCTTCATTGCGGTTCCCCGCTTTAGCCAAACGCTCCTCCAAGTCCTCCAACTGACCTTCGTAATCTTGCACCTGAATCTTGGCACGGACAAGAGCTTGTTCCAAATCGTCCTTACGTTGAACAGCTTCTTTATGCTGTGCTTGCAACTGCAGCAGACGATCAGTTTGATCCTCATCGACTTGGTTATTGAGGAGAGCCTTGAGACTGTCAGATTCCTTCGTTAATTCAGACAAGTCTGCTTGAAGACGATTACTTTCTGTCTTAGCAAAACGCAATTCCGCTTGCAAGTCGCGCTCCTTCAACTGGAGTTCAGATTGCCTGTCTAAGAGAGCTTGTTTTTGTTGGCCAAGGGCATCCTTATCTTCCTTAATTGCTTCGATACGGTCATTGATGGCCTCACGCTTAGATGCAATTTGCGCTAACTCTGCCTTAAGTTGCTCAGACTTAGTTTGAAGATTTGCCCCTTCAGATCCCTGAGAACCCTGCTTGAAACTATCTACCAAGACTTGATTTTTCTCTACATCTGATAAGGCTTGCTGATACTCCAAGCCTAGCCTTTGCTCCTGCAGACGAGCATTTTCACCATCAACTTTGAGATCTTCTAGCGCTTTCTGTAAAGCCTTACGCTTTGTCTTAAGGGCTTCAACCTTAGCCTCACTATCACTTAATTGAGCCTTAATTTGGCTAATTTCAGTAGTTAATGCATCTAGTTCGGGCTTAATAAAGAGACTATTATTTTGCTTATTGGCACCACCGGCAAAGGCTCCACCAGGGCGGATTTCAGAGCCATCAAGAGTAACCATACGTACTTGAAAACGAACAGCTCGAGCAGCCTTATTGGCATTGTCGATGGTATTAAAGATTGCCGTTACACCTAAGATGTTTTGAAAAATATTAGCCAAACGTTCCTCGTAAGTGACCAAATCGGAAGCCATACCAATGAAACCAGGTGCATTGGCAAGAATTTGAGCAAATTGCCCATTCAGTTGACGTGGTTTGATGGTTGTCAATGGTAAGAAAGTCGCACGACCCTGACGATTACGTTTCAAGTAATCAATCGAACGCTTAGCTGCTGCTTCATCCTCAACAATGATGTTTTGCCCACTAGCTCCCATTGCAATTTCAAGAGCCGTCTGATAGCGCGTATCAAAGGTCAAGTGTTCACTAACAGCGCCAATAATTCCCTGAATGGATTGGGCATTTTGAAGAACGGACTTAACCCCTGCATAGAAATTAGAATGATTTTTTTGAATAGATTCAAGACTTTGACGACGGGCATCTTTACTCTTAAGGTGATCCATGAGGTCAAACATCTTCGTTTGAGCTTCTTGATAGTCCTTATCGATGACTTGATAAGACTGATCCTTCTCTTTGTAGCTATCCAAGAGATTTTGAAGACTCGCTTGAGCTGCTTGATAAGCCTTTTGAGCTTCGCTAGCTACTTCCTGAGCAGAGAGCAAATCAGCTTGAGCCTGTTTATATTCTTCAGCCTGTGCCTCAAGTGCTTGTGTCTGACTTTCCATGTCGTGAGTGACCTGAGTTAGACTGTTGGAAACCTTAGCTTCCTCCTGCATAAGACTGACATAGTCTTCTCGCAAATGTTCAATAAGCGTATCTGGGTCATCAGAAAATTGCTCCAGATCTTTTTGAATGGCAGTCAGCTCCTGAGCAATAGTATTCAATTCAGCATTCAATTTAACTTGACGTTGGTTAACCTTATCAAGCGAAGCCTGTGCTTCTGCTTTCAAACTCTCTAGCTCGCTGAGACGAGCTGCTGTCTCTTCTTTTCTCTCGGAACGCTGCTGACTCTCCATGGTATAGAGATCAATTTGACGCTCAAAGTCACTAATAAGTCGTGTGACATCTACTAAGGTTTGTTGGTCAGAAGAAATTTGTTCTGAAATTTGGTGACGTTTTTGCTTGAGTTCTTGGTTCTCCGTCTCTAAACGATGACGTTCCTCATAATAGCTGGTTAATTTGTCCTTGACCTCTGCCAAATCTTCTTGTGTTTGGGTTAAGTCAGATTTTCCAACTTCAATATCATGCACTAAAAGGTTAAGCAGGGTCTGTCTACGCTCTCCATCGAGTTCTAAGTAGCATTTTGCTGTCGCTGCTTGCTTTTCAAGTGGTTTAACCTGACCATCTAGCTCATAGATGATATCTTCCAATCGATCAAGATTATCCTGAGTTTGATTAAGCTTGCTTTCGGTTTCTTTCTTACGTATCTTATATTTAAGAATACCTGCAGCTTCCTCGAAAATAGCACGGCGATCCTCAGGTTTGGCATTAAAAATAGCCTCAACACGACCTTGAGAAATAATAGAAAAAGAATCACGCCCAAGACCAGTATCCATGAAGAGGTCACGAATATCACGCAGACGAACCTTCCTACCATTGATCAAGTAGTCATTGTCACCATTTCGATAAATATGACGTTCCACACGAATGGTTTCACCAACACCTGCGATAAAGCCGTCACTGTTATCAAGAGTGACCGCTACTTCCGCGTAGTTAAGAGCTTTACGGACCTCTGTACCTGCGAAAATAACATCTGGCATCTTACCCCCACGCAAACTCTTTGCAGAGGATTCGCCCAGTGCCCAACGCAGACTCTCTGTAATATTTGATTTTCCCGATCCATTTGGACCTACAACCGCTGTTACTCCTTTGTCAAATACGACCTTCGTCTTATCCGCAAAGGACTTAAAGCCCTGCATTTCAATTGATTTCAAGTACATGCTTAATTACCTAGTTGTTCAAGGGCAGACTTCGCTGCTGCCTGTTCAGCTAATTTCTTTGATTTTCCGAAACCAGTGCTGAGTTCCTTACCATCAACAGCTACCTGCATAGTAAATTCCTTAGCATGAGCAGGTCCAGACTCATCGATAACAGTATAAGTAATATCAACCTTACCATTGACCTGGAGACGCTCTTGAAGCGCCGTCTTATAGTCTATTACTCGGTCAAAGTTCCCCTTTTCAACCTGAGGAATCATGACCTGATTCAAAAATTTCTCAACAGCAGGCAAACCTTGATCCAGATAGAGAGCTCCAAGGAAGGCTTCCCAGAGATCACCGAGAATGGTGGCACGCTCACGACCACCAGATTTTTCTTCACCTTTACCAAGACGAATATACTGCTCGAATCCGCAAGCCTTTGTAAATCCGGCTAAGCTCTCTTCACGAACGATAGTACTACGCATCTTAGACATTTCCCCCTCCGGTTTGTTAGGGTAACGATTGTAAAGGTAAACAGAAATGACTAATTGCAGAGCCGCGTCTCCTAAAAATTCCAAACGTTCATTATGTGAAATGTTTAGGAGGCGGTGCTCATTGGCATATGAGGTATGTGTAAATGCAGTTTCTAAAAGGTCCTTTTGGCTAAAAACAATACCAAAGTCCTGTTCAAGTTTTTGTTCAAGTTGATTCATAAAACATCCTTTCTTTTTAAACACACTAACTATAATTATATCAAAAAAAGCAGATTTTCATGATGAAAAACTGCTTTTAGTAGCTATATCTGCGGATTTAGTGAGAGGTAACCAATTGCACTAAAAAAAAGCTAAGCAATGCTCAACTTCATTTTCTTAATAATCTGGACGAACAACACCTGTAACGGTTTCACGTGTTGCTTCGACATCTTCTTCAAGGACAACCTTGATGATACGTTTAGCTTCTTCTGAAGTACATGCAACCAATGGCAAACGAAGTGGTCCAACTTCCAAACCAAGATGGTTGAGAACAGCCTTGACAGGTGCAGGACTTGGTACTGAGAAGAGAGCGTTAACTTTAGGAATGAATTTACGTTGGATAGCTGCTGCCGTCTTGAGGTCACTATTTTCAATAGCTTTAAGCATGGCATGCATCTCATCACCATTTGTATGAGAGGCTACTGAGATGACACCGTTAGCCCCAAGGTTCATAGCGTGGAAGGCATCCCCATCTTCACCTGTATAAACCAAGAAATCTTCAGGTTTATGTTCGATAAGGTAGGCCATATTTGCAAGGCTGGTACATTCTTTAACACCAATGATATTTGGATGTTCAGCCAAACGAAGCATGGTATCTGGAGTCATTTCAACAACTACACGACCAGGAATGTTGTAGATGATAATTGGCAAATCAGAAGCATCTGCAATAGCTTTGAAATGTTGGTACATACCTTCTTGTGATGGCTTGTTGTAGTAAGGCACGATAGCAAGACCTGCTGCGAAACCACCAAATTTAGCAACTTCTTTAGCAAACTCGATAGAGTCACGCGTATCGTTGGTACCGACACCAGCAATCAGTGGCACACGACCATTGACAATCTTTTGAACAGCCGCAAAGAGTTCCAACTCCTCATCATGAGTAAGCGTTGGGCTTTCAGCAGTTGTTCCTGCCAAAAGAAGAGCTTCCGTATGGTGAGCCAATAGATGCTCAATCAAGTCTGGAAGAGCATCATAGTTGATAGATCCATCCTCATGGAAAGGTGTAATTAGGGCTGTGATCAGTTTGACATCTCTTAATTGATCAATTGACATATTATTCTCCTTCAACCGTTTTCTAACCCTTTCCATTTTACCATAATTTTGACCAGACAGACAGATAAGTTGACAATTTTCTGAAAACGTGATGTCACATTGTTTCCAATTTTTGGTGATTTACACAAAAAAACAGAGAAATATGTCTACCTGTTTCATTGCAATCAGCTTTAAGTTAGTATTAACATACAACACTAAAACCTTACTAGTCCCTAAGCCATGGCGCAGTGGTTAATTGGAAACATTCATGTTTACAACATTCGTACTTCCTAATCAACTGTTCGGGGGCGAAACTACGAAATCAAACTCTTCGAGTTATTGATTTCTGTTTCGCTCCCTATTTCAATTCAAATTTTAATTCTGATGTTGGGCGTACAAGTCCACGTTCGTGTAGAGTTTCTGCAATTTGGACTGAGTTCCAAGCAGCACCTTTGAGGAGGTTATCTGAAACAACCCACATGTGTATACCTTTTTCAGCATCCAAGTCTTTACGGATACGTCCGACAAAGGTATCACGTGATCCAACAGCATTAATGGCTTGTGGGTAGACTTGGTTTGCAACGTCATCTTCAAGGACCGCACCTGGGAATGCTGCAATAGCAGCTTTCACTTCATCAATTGGTGCCACTTCTTTTGTTTCAATGTAGACTGACTCTGAGTGAGCTGACAAGACTGGAATACGCACACATGTTGCTGATACAGCAATGCTATCGTCTTCCATGATTTTCTTAGTTTCGTTTGTCATCTTCATTTCTTCGTAAGTATAGTCATTTTCAGTGAAGACATCGATTTGAGCCAAGGCGTTAAAGGCGATTGGGTAATGCTTCTTATCGCCACCACATGGCAAGATTTCAGCTTTAACATCACGTGGGTTAACGCCGTCATTCAAAACTTCTTTCAACTCACGTTGTGTTTCAAGGATTGCTCCCATACCAGCACCTGATACAGCTTGATAAGTTGACACGATGATACGGTCCAAGCCCCATTTTTGACGAACTGGCTCAAGTGCCACCATCATTTGGATAGTTGAACAGTTAGGACAAGCGATAATACCGTTGTGAGCATCAAGCGCATGTGCATTGACCTCAGGTACAACCAATGGCACATCTGGATTTTGACGGAAGTAAGATGTGTTATCAACGACTACTGCACCGGCTTTAACAGCGTATGGTGCATATTTAGCAGAGGTAGATCCACCAGCTGAGAAAAGTGCAATGTCTACACCTTCAAATGCGTCTTCCGTCGTTTCTTCGATGGTCACGTCTTGACCTTTAAACTGCAAGACTTTTCCTGCAGAACGAGCAGACGCAAGGTAGCGAATTTTATCGATTGGAAGTGTTGATTCTTCCAACATTTTGATCATTTGAGCACCAACGGCACCTGTAGCACCGACAACAGCAACTGTGTATCCCATAGTTAAACCTCTTTCGGAATTTTCTATCAATTTAGTTTAATGAATCTATTATACTATGTTTAAGCCCAGTTGAAAAGGGTTAAAAGAGCAAGAATAACAGAAAAATCCCCTACCAAACGGCAAGGGATAAGAGGCATCTTTCGATGAGAGTAGCAGGTTCACACAACTACTCAAGGTCCGCTCCTGCGTTACAATTTAATGTTGACCTCCTCAGCGCAAAAGGCTCTAAAGAGCCAATCGACTCATCGCATACTCCTATTCTAACATAATAGGTAACAGAGTCAAGCAGTTGAGTTCTACAAATACTTTCTTGCTTCCCTAATACTAAGAGATGCCATTTGACTAGACATTTCCAGACTTCTACCGTATTTTTCTGACAGGACCATCTATGGTCTTTTGCATCCAGACGATATCATGCCATTGTTCAAACTTGTAACCAACTTTTGGAAAATGAGCCACTTGGATATAACCGCGTTTTTCATGCATGGCAATACTAGCCTCGTTCGGAACAGCAATACAGGCTAAGAATCGCAAAAAGCCTCGTTTTTCAAGTTCCTCTTCGAGAGCACCATAGAGCTGGCTCCCCAAACCCCGACCACGCGCATCTTCATTCAGATAGATAGACAATTCTGTCGTCCAATCATAGGCTGTTCGAGCATAGTAGGTTGAGGCATAAGCATAACCGAGAACTTGTCCATCCTCTTCTGCTACTAGATAGGGGTATCTTTCAATCGTATTGCTGATGCGTTTTTCAAACTCTTGAACACTGGGAACCTCATATTCAAAGGTAATCGCCGTCTTCTCAACATAGGGTG
>OGRH01001740.1_pt1 | contig 12916 bp, 7 predicted proteins | sample 1553461 | NCBI WGS metagenome assembly OGRH01 (sample SAMEA2580092, study PRJEB22360) | human gut metagenome | biome: human gut; feature: human-associated habitat; material: faeces | place: Denmark | collected 2008/2010
CAAGCCTGACCGGAGCGTCGATGAGTCTCCGCAGTGCGGTGGTAAACAGTAAGAATGGATGTGCATATCAGGTATTTAATGATATCGGACCAAAATATGGTCTGTCCTTTGCAACACAGATGGAATTTGACCGGATCGTTCCGGCGGATTATACGCTCTCAGCCGCACTCGGTGGTCTTACTTACGGTGTGACGACGGTGCAGATGGCAAGCGGATACGCGGCGCTGGTAAATGAGGGAGAATTCCGGACACCGACCTGTATTACATCGATCGTGGATGATAACGGGGATGAGCTTTATAAGGAGGATAAGGCAGTTCCGGTTTACAGCAGCGACGCGGCGGCGGATATGATCCGTCACTTTGCGGATGTTCTCCATCATGGCCGGAACGTCGGGAAAGATGCTCTTGTTTTTGCGCTGGAGGATGTAATCCGGCGCATCGCCCGCCATGCGGACGATGAACGTGTCGTTGATGAATCCCTCGCCCAGCGAGTCGATTGCCGTGATAGCGCCTTCCAGCGCGAACTGCGACGCTATTTCCTGTAATTCAGCCTTCATACGATGAGGTTGTTTCGGTTTTGGTTGTTAAAGGTTAAGTTTCACCTCCAAAGTTACTGGAAAAAACGCAGAAATGCAACCGGATATTGTGAAAAAGCCCGCCTTTCTTGCTGAAGGGCGGGCTTGCGAAAACTTTCGGACGGGTTATTCGATCGGGTCGATCACCGTGAACGTCACCTCGTAGGGAGCGGGTGCCGACTGTCCCTGGTAGTTGCCGCCGGCGACGATGAAGGTCACCGTGTAGGTCCCCGGCTCGGTGTAGGTGTACGAGTAGCTCGGCAGGTCGTCGGTCACGCCCTTGATGTTCAGGCCCGTGTCGGGCGAGATCGTGTTGAGCGCGACGGGCTGCATGAAGGCCCACTGGTCGATCTCGGGGAAAGCCCCGGCGCTGAAGCCCTGGAAGACGATATTGGCGGTGTTGTTCGCTCCCGGCTGGCCCTGGAATTTCAGGTTGCCGTTGCCCGATACATTATGGATATAGGGGGCGTCGGCGTGCTGCGAAGCCAGCGAGAAGGGGACGAATTCCATGTCCGGGTAGTTGTAGACCTGCGTGTCGTGGCCCTTGAACTTGACCGTGATCTTCGGATTGATCCGATAGGTGCGCATCGTGGTCTTGGGGTCCGGATAGAAAAGGTGCATGCCCCACGAAAAACGGTCGGCGAACCGGGTGATGTCGTAGGTGTAGATTTCGAACTTGTTCGCGTTGTTCGGCGTGAACTCCAGTTTGGTCCAGTCGGCGCAGTCGTTCGCCGCGATGGCTTCGACCACAGGGCGGTCGGTGGCGGCGTCGCTGCCGTTCAGCCCCGCGAATTTGTTGCCCGCAAACAGGACGAGGTTGTTCAGCGTGCCGTACTGCTGGCTGATCTCGATCTCCAGTTCGCACGACTCGATGTCGGCGATGTCGACCTTCGTGCGGTTGCGGTGCTTGTACTCGTGTCCCGTGTCGCCCGTCCAGACGGTGATGAAGTCGGCGTTGCCGCTGAAGTTGAAGACCACCGGGTCGCCCGTGCGGTAGGTGTTCGTCGGCGCCAGCTGCACCGAGAACTCCAGCGGCTCGTAGATCTCTTCGTGTTCGCACGAGGCTGCCGCGGTTGCGAGGGCCAGCGTCGCCGCGAGGTATGTGATTCGTTTCGTATTCATTGTATGCTCTGCAATTAAGCGTTTTACCATAAGGGGTTCTGTCGGAGCGCGTGGTTCACCGCCAGCTCCTTGGTCGGAATCGGGAGGTAGATGTGGCGTGCCGTCACGTTGGCGTAGTTCGCCGACGCATAGTTCGTATAGCTGACGTTGCGGTACTTGTTCTCCGTCGGCTGGTTGGTCCCGGCGTTGTGCATCTTCTCGACGAACGTGCCCCAGCGGATCAGGTCCCACTTGCGAAGCCCCTCGAAAGCCAGTTCGCGTCCGCGCTCGTTGCGCACCAGGTCACGGAACGAACGGTAGTCGCCCAGCAGGCTCTCGTCGGTCTTGACGCCCGCGCGTTTGCGGATTTCCCGGATGGCCTCCTTGGCCTGGTCGTCCGGCGCCCCGGCGTATTCGTTGATCGCCTCGGCGTACATCAGCAGCACGTCGGCGTAGCGAAGGATCGGGAAGTTGATCGTCGTGTAGAGGCTCTTGGCCGACATCTGTTTCTCGTAGACCGTCTCGCGGCGCCATTTGCCGGCGTTGCGGACGGCGCACATCACCGTCGGGTCGTAAACCAGATCGGCGGGGTCGAACGCGTCCTCGATCGTCTGGTCCAGCCCCTCGATGTCGGGCATGGCGAAATTGTTGTTGTAGACCCACGGCGTCTTGAACATGCTCTGCGTCTGTTGCAAGTAGCGCGTCACGGTCTCGCCCGCCTTGTTCTTGTACGAGATTTTCTGGTTGTTCATTCCGCGGTAGTTGTAGCCCGGCAGGTTCCACGTCAGCCGCTTGTCGATGACCGTGGCGCTGGCCGTTTCGTCTGCCGTGCGGTCGTTCTCCCAGTAGAGCTGCCAGAGGGTGTAGGAGCCGTTGTAGTAGCCGTAGGAGTAGTTGCAGGCCCACTCCGAGTAGTTGGTCGTTCCCGACTGCGACCGCAGGCCGATCAGGTCGCCGATGCGGCCGTTCGTCCAGTCGGTCGCGCTGGTGCGGTCGCCGAGGAATTCGGCCTCCCACATTGATTCGTGGAACTGTGTGTCGTACTGGTCGCGGATCATGTTGATGAAGATCTCCTCGTAGCTCTCGTTCAGGTCGTGCTTGTGCGAGGCGATCACCTCGTTGGCCCAGTAGGCGGCGCGGCGGTACATCTCCTTTTTATCCAGTCCGTCGATCTGCTTGACGCTCTCGCCGGCCATGAAGAGATAGACGCGGGCCAGAATGCCCTGGGCGACGGTCTGGCTGACGCGCGAGGGGGTGTTGTCGATGGGCTCGTAGAGGTCGGGAATCGTGGCTTCGATCTCGTCGGCGCACCATTTGAGCACCTGCTCCTGCGGCGTTGCGGCCATCTGCACGTTGTTGGGGTTGGGCGAGGTGGTCGCCTTGACGCGCAGGGGCACATCGCCCCACGCCTGCGCCAGCAGGAAGTGGTAGTAGGCGCGCAGGAACCGCGCTTCGGCGATGTAAAGCCCGATGTCCACCGAAAGTTTCCCGGGGTCGATCTCCGTCTTTTCGACGGCCTCGATGTAGCGGTTGGCGTTCTTGATGCCTTCGTAGAGCTTCGACCAGGTGTCGTAGATCGCCGCCGTGCCGGCGCTGTGGTTGTAGCGGTCGGGACGCGATTCGCTGTTGTTGTAGTTGTTGAAGTAGCAGAGGTCGTCGGCGTTGGCGATTTGCAGCGAGTAGTAGTTGCCGTAGAGCGCTTCGCTGTTCAGCACGCCGTAGACGCCCGCCAGACCGTAGATCAGCTTTTGTTCGCTGTTGTAGTAGCCGTCGTCGGGGATGATCTGCGGATCGGTGTCGAGGAAGCTGCACGCCGGAAGGGCGGCGGTGAGCAGCGCCAGCGTTCCCAGTTTCAATATGCTTTTGATTTTCATGGCGTAATGTTGCGTTTAAACCGTTAGAATGTGAGGTTTACGCCGGCCGTGAAGCCGAATGCGCGGGGATATGCCGACCAGTCGAATCCGGGCGTCAGCACCGAGTTGCGGGTCGATACCTCGGGGTCGGGACCGCTGTAACCCGTCAGGGTCCAGATGTTGTCGGCCGAGACGTAGACGCGCATCTGGCTGATGCCCGCCTTGCGCAGCGAACGGCTCGGCAGCGTGTAGCCCAGCGAGACGTTCTTCAGCCGCAGGAACGAACCGTCCTCGATCACGCGCGACGAGTACTCCTCGCGGCCGACGGCGTTCACGCGCGGAATGTTCGACGCGGGATTCTCCGGCGACCAGCGGTCGGCGTAGGAGGCCAGCTGGTTGGTCTGGCTCCTCCATCCCGATTCGAAGACCAGCCGGTTGGCGTTCAGCACGTCGTTGCCGTAGCTCCACGCGAAGAAGATGTTCAGGTCGAAATTCTTCCAGTTGAAGTTGTTGCCGAAGCCGCCCGTGTTGAGGGGCTGTCCGCAGCCGATGATCGTGCGGTCGTAGTCGTCGATGACGCCGTCGCCGTTCATGTCGCGGTATTTCATGTCGCCCGGCTGCATCGCGTTGCCCTTGAACGAGGGAACGCCGCTGACGAGGTTGCCCTTGTCGTCGAAATCCTCGGCCTTGTAGGTCCCGTCGTAGATGAAGCCGTACATCATGCCCGTGGGCTTGCCCACCTGCGAGATGTAGGGGAACTGCGAGTTGAAGCGCGTCTCCCACGATACGGAACTCTGGAGCGTGTTCTGTCCGTCGACCAGCCCGAGAATCCGGTTGCGGTTGAAGGCGATGTTGAACGACGTGGACCACTGGAACTGACGGGTCTTGACGTTCACCGTTTCGAGCGTCAGCTCAAAGCCGCGGTTGCGGATCTTGCCGATGTTGAGCATCCCCTGCTCGAAGCCCGACGAGGCGGGCAGCAGGGCGTAGAGCAGCAGGTCGCGCGTCACCTTGTCGTACCAGTCGGCCGTCACCTTGATGCGGTCCTCGAAGAACCCGAGGTCGAGACCCGCGTTCCACTGCTCGGTGGTCTCCCACTTGAGCCGCTCGTTGGCCATGTTCGAGACGTAGTAGCCCGGCACGCGCTCGCCGCCGAACACATAGTCGAGCGAGTTGCCCGAACCCGGGTTGACGGTGATCTGCGAATAGAAGTCGTAAGGGGTCTGCGTGCGGTTGTTGCCCGTCAGGCCCCACGAGAGGCGCAACTTGCCGTTGCTCATCCACTCGCTCTTCTTCAGCAGATTCTCGCGGTTGAAGTTCCACGAAAGGCCGGCCGAGGGGAAGTAGCCCCAGCGGTTGTCGGAGGGGAATTTCGACGAGCCGTCGGCGCGGAATGAGAAGGTCAGGTAGTATTTGTAGCGGAAATTGTAGTTGGCGCGCAGGAAGGCCGACATCATCCGCCAGTCGTAGTAGTTGCTCTGGACCTTCTGGTAGTTGCCCGTGTGGATGCCCGCGATGCCCAGCTCCTCGGAGGTGATCTGCGTCGACGCAACGCCGTCGTAGGTGTTCTTCTGCCCCTGGAGCGAGAGTCCCGCCATCAGGTCGAGGTTGTGGCTGCGCCCCAGGCGCTTCTTGTAGTTGAGCGTGTTTTCGTTCGACCAGCTCGTCTGGTCGGTCCAGTAGATGGCGCCGTTGACGCCCTTGCCGCTGGGCGAGCCGGCGTAGCCCGTGTAGGTCTCGCTGCCGTTGAACTCCTCGCGGCGGCGTTTGTTCAGGACGTAGCCGCCCGTGGTCTTGAACGTCAGGTCGGGGGTGATCTTCCACGTCAGCGCCAGGTTGGCGTTGAGGTAGTCCACCAGCGTCTTGCGGTATTCGTTCTTGGCGGTCTTCACCGGGTTGAAGCGGTAGTCGTTCGATCCGTCTACGGCTTCGTCGAGCATCGAGTCGAGGATGTCCTGCCCGGGAGGCGTTACGGGGCGGTAGCCCCAGACCGAGTACATCAGCCAGCCCGACGACGACGAGGTGGTCTGCGCCGTGGTGGGGGTCACGCCGTTGGTCGCCGTGCGCGAATAGTTGGCGTTGGCGTTCAGCGTGAGTTTTTTCGAGATGGGCAGCGTGAAGTTGGCCTTGCCCTGGTAGCGCTGGAAGTTCGAACGGATGATGATGCCGTCCTGGTCGAGCGCCGAGAAGCCCACGTTGTAGCGCAGCCCCTCCTTGTTGCCGCCCGAGAGCGAGACGTTGTAGTTCTGCTGGAAAGCCGTGCGGTAGAGCTGGTCCTGCCAGTCGATGCCCGGGATGTGGCGGTAGTCGTCGAGCGTCAGTCCCTCGCTGAAATAGCTCTTGTTCATCGTCTCCTCGCTGATCAGTTCGCTCTGAAGCCGGACGAATTCGTAGGAGTCCATCAGGTCGGCCTTGTTGGCGATCTTGTTCAGGGAGAACGAGGCGCTGAAGTTCACCGTGGGCTTGCCCTCGTTGCCGCGTTTGGTGTTGATCACGATGACGCCGTTGGCTCCGCGCGCTCCGTAGATGGCGGTCGCCGAAGCGTCTTTCAGCACGTCGATCGACTCGATGTCGGCGGGGTTGATCGACGCGGCGAACGACCCTTCGGACGGGAATCCGTCGATGATGTAGAGCGGGGCGTTGCTCTGCGTGAGCGAGTTGTTTCCGCGGATGGTGATATTGGCTTCGGCGCCCAGCGAGCCGTCGCCCGTGGTGACGACCACGCCGGCGATGCGTCCGCCCAGCGCCTGGTCGAAGTTGGTGACGTTGGCCTTCATCATCGTTCCCAGGTCGGCCTTGGCCACCGAGCCGGTGAGGTCGCGCCGCGTGGTGGTTCCGTAGCCGATGTTGACGATCTCGACGGCGCCGATCTGCGACGCCTCTTCGGTCATCTTGACGTTGATCGCCGTGCGTTTGCCGACATACTCCTCGACGGTCGTGTAGCCCAGATAGGAGAAGACCAGCGTCTGGTCCTCCCGGGCCTTGATCGAGTAGCTGCCGTTGGCGCCCGTGGCCGTTCCCGACTGCGTCCCCTTGATCAGGACGGTTACGCCCACCAGCGGTGCACCGTTGGCGTCAACCACGCGTCCGTCCACGGCGTTCTGCGCAAAGGCGTCCCCCCCCCGGAGTACCGATAGGGTCACCAGCGCTGCCGCGGCCATGCGTTTAAGTGCTTTTTTCATAAATAAATCAGGTTGTGGGTGAAAATGGTTATTTCTTCTTGAGCCGGAACTCCACGGGCTGTCCGTGGCGGCAGGTTATCTTCAGCAGCGTTCCGGTGTCGTGGGAAACGGCCTCCACGCCGGGATATTGTGCGGCAAGCTCCCATGCGCCGTCCAAAAGCACCTCTTTTTCGATGGGACGGCTCTCCTGACGCGTGGTGTAGGTCTTCTCCGTGAGGCCGAGGTCGGGCGTGCAGACGCTCATCACGACCTGTCCGTCCGTGTCGGTGCGCTCCATGACGATCGACTCTCCGGTCGCTTTGCGCACAAGCCCCTGGCCCGTGTATTCCCCGAAGCAGACGTAGCCCGTGATGCCCGTGGCGAGGTCCTTCACGACGTGGGCCGTGTTGTCCCGGCGCAGCACTTCGTAGCCGTCTTTCTTGATCAGGCGCGTGATCTCCTTGTTCGTGGGCTGGATGTAGACCGCATATTCGTAGGCGGCCTGCTTGGGGGCGCGGCCGTGGTCGATCCAGGCCGTGGCGAAGTTGCCCGTCTGGGGTGCGCGGGTCTTGTCGTTGGGCGAGGTCTGCTCCTTTTTGGTGATGTTCACCGCTGCGGCGTTCTTCACCACGTAGAAATTGCCCTTCGTGTCGGAGAGCGCCAGCCGCTCGCCTCCCTTGGAAAGGTTGAGCGGGAAAGCGTCGTAAAGCTCGCCGTCGACTTCTATCTGTTCGGCCGGGCTGTCCATCCGCAGCTGGAAAAGCGTCGTTTCGGTGGGGTATGCCTGGTTGTCGTTGTCGATGCCGCTGCCGAGGAAGACCATCCGGTTGTCGAAGCAGAAGACGGATTTGTATGCCGTGGCCCCGGGGGTGAAGTTCTTGCGGTCCTTTTCGACGAAATGCAGGGCCAGTATGCCGTTGCGGCCTTCGAGCGACGAGGCGCCCGAGAAGCGCTCGGGGTTGCGCTCCATGAGCGTCCCCGGCAGCGGGCTTTCCAGTTCGGGGTAGGGCAGATGGATGGTCGTGGCGCCCGGCACGCGGTTCCAGTCCCAGCCCTCCTGCACGAATCCGCTCGCCGCGGCCGAGACGGGATTGCCCGAACCGATGATCGGCGCGGAACCGTAGCTCTGGTAGCGTCCGTAGCGGTTGTCCTTGGTATAAATCTCCGATCCCCAGACATCGGTGTTGAATGCTTTGAGCGTCACCATCCAGTCGCCGCGGCGGTGGATGCCCGCGGCCCCGTAGTTATAGACGAAGAATCCCGAGGGCGTGGGACCCGCCGAAATCCCCTCTTTCCTGAAGAGGCTGTTCAACTCCTTGTCCGTGCCTTTCAGGCGCAGGTAGGCGCCCGCCAGTTCGGGGTCCGCGCCCTTGCCGCTGCCCGTCAGGTCGCCCAGCGCGGCCAGATAACCGAATGCGTTGACGTCGGCGTCGGGGATGCGGCCGTTCTTGCCGAAGGGATGGCGGCCGGCCAGGCCGAGGCCCCAGTCGCGCAGATCGGTGTAGCTGGCCATGGTCATCAGCGCCAGCTTGAAGTTGCGGCGCGCCTGCTCCGAGAGGGTGAAATCCGTTCCCCGGGTTGCTTTGCAGAAGTAGCCGATCATGGCGAACGCGCCGGTCGAGTAGGCGGGGTAGAAGCCGCCGTGGTGGAAGGTCGTGCCGTCGGGCTTGATGCCGCCGATGGTGCCCGGCGTGAAGCCGAGGCTCCCCGAAAGCCATACGCCGAGGCTCTTCATGGCGCGGTACTGTTCGGCCTCGTCGGGCAGCATCAGCGCGCTGACGATCTTGGGGATGAGCAGCGTGTGCCACGAGTCGAGCAGCTCGTCGCGGCCGTAGACGTAGGGTTTGCGGGTCTCCGCCAGGCCGCTCCAGTAGGCCAGCACCTTGACGTATTCGTCGGTCTTGCCGCGTGCGGCGATCTTGTCGCGCATGAGCCACATGGCGTCGTAGATCTTGCGTATGTTGTAGCCGTAGTGGTGGTTGGTTCCGTTGCCGTGGCCGAAGGCGAAGCCCTGGTCGATGGCGTGGTCCATCACCAGAAAGAAATCGTCGTCGTATTTCGGATCGTTGTTGATATGGCTGTTCAGCGCGAAGGCGTTGAGCATGTTCTCGATGTCGTCCAGGCGCAGTTCGCCTTTCGGGCGGTTGCACTCGTCGTTCGAGAGCAGCGGGGCGCCGATGATCCCGCCGTCGTCGGTGCGGCGGATCGCGGCCTTTTCGAAGGTCGCCCGGGCGCGCGGGATGATCGTGCCGTTGATGTAGTTGGCGCTCGACATGTTGGCCGCGACGATGCTTTCGATGCGCGATTTCACGGCGTCGAGCTGGGCCTTTTCCGCGGGCGTGACGTCGCGCAGCGGCTCTTCGTATTCGTACTGCTCCCACTCCCAGAGGCGCGCCCAGTGCCACAATTCGCGAGAGAGATTGCAGTTGTTGCCGGGAATCTGCTTGTCGGGGGTGATCTGGTCGTGGAGCTTGACCTCGGAGAAGGTCAGGCGGTCGAGGAACAGCTCGCCGCTTTCGACCCCGGCGGGCGTCGAGATCGTCAGCCGGGATACCTGCTGCGAGGCGTGGTCGCCCGGCATGTCGTTGTACTTGATCCAGCAGGCGCGCCAGCCCGTGAAATCCATGTGGAAATCGAACCGGTAGGGGACTTCGCCGGTGGGCGTCTCGAACGAGAACCGCATGTCGGCGTCGACGGCCCTGGGGTTGTAGATCCAGAGCATGACGCCCGCGCCCTTGACCCGCAGCGAGCGCATCAGCTGTCCGAAGTCGTTGAAGCGGAGCGTCGACGGCGCGCTCCACGACCAGCGCAGCGAACGGCTCCCGTCCTTGTAGTGGAGGCCGCTCAATTCGGCCGTGCTGTTTTCGCCGCATACGAAAGCCTTGGGAATTTCCGTTTCGAAACTGATTTTGGCGTCGATTGCCGCAGCGGCATGCTGGCCCCAAAGCGTGCCGAATAGTATCCAAATCGCTGGTACAGCGTGTTTTAATATATTTTTCATAGATTCATATTTGGTCAAAAATAAATAAAGAAATTGGTTCGCCAAAATTTTTCAAAGAGAAAATAATAAAAATTTTACATTCATCGGAAAATGTTATTAAAATATGTTGCATGTCCGAAAAAAACTTTACCTTTGTCCGAAAAGCTGGTTTGGTTTACCAAAATAATCATGTTAATCACCTAATTTATGAAGATCTTATTTAAATATGCGACCGTCGCGCTCCTCCTGGCAGGGGCTGCCGCCTGCTCGCAGCCTTCGAAGCGCGCTTCGATCATTGACGAAAACATCGCCGTCGCCGAAAAGCAGATCGGCATGCTGGCCGATTCGAGCGAGACGGGCGGTGTGATCCGCATCCCCTCGACCTGGAAGAACGGGCGGATCGACTACGTGCCCGTCGACGACTGGGTGAGCGGTTTCTTCGCCGGGACGCTGTGGTACATGTACGAACTGACGGGCGACGAGGCATGGGCCGCGCGCGCACGGAAGCATACCGAGATCCTCGATTCGGTGCAGTACCTGCAATGGCATCACGACGTGGGCTTCATGGTCTACGACAGCTACGGCAACGGACTGCGGCTGAAAAACATACCCGGCTACGAGGATGTGATCGTCCAGACGACCAAGTCGCTCGCGACGCGTTTCCGGCCGGTGCCGGGCGTCATCCAGTCGTGGGACGCCGACCGCGGCTGGCAGGGCGAGCGCGGCTGGCAGTGCCCGGTGATCATCGACAACATGATGAATCTCGAACTGATGTTCAAGGCCACGGAGTTTTCGGGCGACAGCACCTATTATAATATCGCGGTGAAGCATGCCGACCGAACGATGAAGGAGCACTTCCGCGACGATTACAGCTGTTATCACGTCGTGGACTACGACCTGACGACGGGCGACGTGCGCGGACGCTGCACGGCGCAGGGCTATGCCGACGACTCGGCGTGGGCGCGCGGACAGGCATGGGCCGTCTACGGCTATACGGCCTGCTACCGTTACACGGGCGACAAACGCTACCTCGACCATGCGCGGAAGGTGGCCGGTTTCATGCTGGGCGACAAGAACATGCCCGCCGACCTGGTTCCCTACTGGGACTACGATGCGCCGAACATTCCCAATGAACCGCGCGACGTCTCGACGGCGGCCATCATCGCTTCGGCGTTCTACGAAATGTACACCTATACGGGGGACGGGCTGTATAAGCAGAAGGCCGACCGGATCGTCGAGTCGCTCTCGTCGCCGGCCTACCGCGCTCCGGTGGGCGGCAACGGCGGGTTCCTGCTGATGCACTCCGTGGGCAGCATCCCGCACGGCAGCAATATCGACGTGCCGCTGAACTACGCAGATTACTATTTCCTTGAGGCACTGATCCGCAAGGGCCGTGTGGAGGCGGGCGAACCTTTGTTTTAAACCGGATGCCCATGTATAAACTGTTGTTTCTCGCCGCTGCGTCGGTGTGGTCGTGGGCCGCACCGGCGCAGTCGGTGCGGGAGGTCGCCGATGCGCGGATTCTTTCGTTCGAGGAGTCTGCGGCGCCTTTCACGGCGTCGGAAGGCTCGTCGCTGTCCGTCTCGGGCGACCATTACAAGCACGGCGCCCACGCGCTCCGCTGGCAATGGTCGCGGGCGGGCGCCCGAGTGCGCATCGAATCCCCGGTGGGTTACCTGTCGGAAAATCCCAATCCCAGGGAGACCTCCGTTTCGACCTTCGTGTTCTGGGTCTACGCCCCGAAGGCGCTCGACGGGAAATTGCGTTTCGAGTTCCGCAAGGAGGGGCGCACCTGCGCGTGGTTCGACTACGGACTGGAGTTCACCGGCTGGCGCGGGGCATGGGTGGCTTTCGACCGCGACATGCAGGGCCGGCCCGAGGAGGGGATGGACGAACTGGTCGTCACGGCGGAGGGCGTCGAACGGGGCGAGTTGTATTTCGACCACCTGATTCTCTCCTCGTTTCAGGACGTGCGGCACCATACGGCCGATTTCCAGGCGCCGTTCATCAACGCCGCGACCACGAGCCACTGGCTCACGCTGCTGCAATCGTGGCGCAATCCGATGACCGCACTCCCCGCCGCGGTCGGTGAGGGGGAGCGGCGCGATATGGCGACCGTCGAACGGCGTCTGCGCGAACTGCTGCTCGAAGGCCGGAAGCCGATGGCGATGAAGACCCTGCGCAAACGCTTCGACGCATACGGCATTGCGGAAAATCCCGACGGGACGCTTCGGGGCAAGCCGATCTGGTTCGTGCGCTATGCCGAGACCTATATCAATCTGGGCCATCCCGATGTCGGCAAACTGTTCAACGACAACGGCCAGACGCTGCGCAAATACAACGACTTCCTGTTCCAGGTCGCCGTGGCCCACGATGCCGCTGCGGACGCCGCCGAGCGGGCGGAGCTGGAGCGGATGTATGTGCTGCTGACGCGGCATCTTCTGGATCAGGGCTTCGCCGCGGGAAGTGCGCAGGGAACCCTGCACCACCTGGGGTACAGCATGCGCAATTTTTACACGGCTCCCGTCATCATGCGCGACGTGCTGCGTCGCGCCGGGCTGGAACACGACGTGCAGCAGGCTATGGAGTGGTTTTCGGGCGTGGGCGAGGTGAAACTTCCGCCGGCGGAGCCGGGGATGGACATCGACGCGTTCAACACCTCGCTCGTCGGCCGTCTGGCGAGCATCGTGATGCTCCCGGACACCCCGGTGAAAGCGGCCTGGCTGGAGGCGTTCTCCCGCTGGGTCGACAACGGATATAAGGTCACCGAGGGGACCGGGCCCTGCTTCAAGAGCGACGGCACGGTCTTCCACCACCGGCGTCACTACCCGGCCTATGCCGTGGACGGGTTCAGCGGCGGGGCCGTGAATGCCGTGTGGCTGTTGTCGAAGACGCAGTTCGCGGTGAGCGCCGAAAGCCATGCCGTTCTGAAACGCGCGCTGCTCGAAATGCGCTTCTACTGCAACCTGCGGTCGTTTCCGCTGGCCCTTTCGGGCCGTCATCCCGACGGCCGCGGAGAACTGGTCCCGTGGCATTATGCCCGGCTGGCCGTCGCGGGTACGCCCGACGGCCGCGGGGAGATCGACCCGGAGCTGGCCGCCGCCTACCTGCGTGTGGCCCAAGGAAAAGACGCTTATACGCGGCTGTTCGCCGAAAAGGGCTTCGCTCCCGAACCTTCGCCTGCGGGGAACCGCGTCTACGGCTAACATGGCCCGGTGGTGCGCCCGGGCGCCCGCTCATCCGCTC
>OGRH01001746.1_pt1 | contig 12887 bp, 8 predicted proteins | sample 1553461 | NCBI WGS metagenome assembly OGRH01 (sample SAMEA2580092, study PRJEB22360) | human gut metagenome | biome: human gut; feature: human-associated habitat; material: faeces | place: Denmark | collected 2008/2010
CAAGCACTTTTTTTATTTTTTTTAAATTTTTTTAAAAGCATATTTGAAAGGAACAATTTAACATGAAAAAAGTAGAAGAAAGATTACTAAAATATGTCAGCTATTGGACAACCTCCGATGAATCCTGCAGTGACATTCCAAGCAGTGAGCGTGAGTTCACGCTTGCAAAAGCCTTAAAGCAGGAACTGGAAACTCTCGGTCTTACCAATATACTTCTCACCGATCACTGCTATGTATATGCCAAGCTTCCTGCCACACCGGGCATGGAAAACTGTAAATCCATCGGCTTTATCGCTCATATGGATACCGCCCCGGATTTTCCCGGAAAAGATGTCAAACCACAGATCATTCCCGACTATGATGGCGGGGATATCTTATTAAAAGGAAGTCAGGATGTCTTAAAGGTAAGTGATTTTCCATCCCTTGCCTCTTTAAAAGGAAGAACCCTGATCACGACAGACGGTACCACACTTCTGGGCGCTGATGACAAGGCAGGTGTTGCCGAAATCATGACAGCCGTGGAAGAACTGATTGCAGAAGGTACACCACACGGGGAACTCTGGATCGGATTTACGCCGGACGAAGAAGTCGGCGCAGGTGCGGATCTGTTTGATCTTGCTATCTTTCAGGCAGATTATGCATACACGGTGGACGGCGATTACGAAGGCGAAGTGGCTTACGAAAATTTTAATGCCGCAAGTGCCATCTTTCATATTAAAGGTGTAAATGTTCATCCGGGCGAAGCAAAAGACATTATGGTCAATGCAGCACTGGTGGGATGTGAGATTGTTTCCCGGCTTCCGGAAGCGGAAACGCCGGCACACACCAGCGGCCGGGAAGGATTCTATCATCTGACCGATATGTCCGGAGATGTGGCTTCCGCCACCCTTTCCTTTATCATTCGTGACCATGATAAAACCACATTTGAGAAACGTCTGCAGAATCTGCGTGACCTTGCACAATCCATGAATCAGAAATATGGACCGGAAACCGTCACGCTCGACATCGAACATTCGTATGAGAATATGCTCTCTGTCATTGAGGATAAAATGGAGATCGTGGATCTGGCAAAACAGGCAATTGCCTCCGAAGGTCTGACACCGCTCTCCCGTCCGATCCGTGGCGGTACAGACGGCGCAAGACTGTCCTTTATGGGATTGCCGTGTCCAAATCTCGGTACCGGCGGTTACGGTTTCCACGGTCCATATGAACATATCTCTGTGGAAGGTATGCAGACCGCTGTTCGTATTTTAAAAAATATTGCCACCCATCCGATCCGTAAATAAATTTATAAAAAACCGTCCGCAGTTTTCTTTCTGCGGACGGCTTTTGTTCTATAACTTATTAAATTTTTTAATTCCCCTGCATATTTGCAGAATTTGCAAGTACAGGCTTCTGGAACATGCGAAAGAGTCCAATCTGTTCTAAGGCCTTTGTGATTGCGAAAAAGATCACCGAATCAATTGGCCACATAATCAGGTTCTTCAGCGCACGCGCCGGAAGAAGCACCATAAATGCCTGTCCATATAACACATTCAGACAAAGTGTTGTCAGAATCACGTTACAGACCAGCATAACTACAAATTTAGCTGCCAGCACACGCCAGATCGTAAGCTTTTTCTTATAAAAAAAGCATCCATACAGGATTCCGGCCAGTATAACAACCAGCGTCAGCTGTGGACAAAATGGTCCGGTTGGCTTCATCATATACTTGATAATATCCAACGCACCATGGAAAATTCCTCCAACCACCGGTCCAAACAGATAATCAATGATACCATTTGGAATACTGGAAAAACCAATCCGAATAAACTGCCCATATTCAATGGAGAAAAATCCTAGAATGACAGCAACTGCAGCAAGCATTGCCATGGTAGTGATGGTTCTTACCGCTTTTAATTCACGGAAAGAATCGGTGAACAAAGTAACGAATTTTTTCATAAAAAAATTACCTCCTTTGCAGACCTCACCGTACTACAACTGGAGATAATATTATCTTCGGATGCAGCGGGATGCGACTCATGTACCGCAAGATTCTCTTTTCGTCCGGGTGACAACTCCCTGTTCATCCGGCACTTAACGCACATGTGTCTACTCTGCTTTAAACTATTAAATTGCAACGACCTAAGTATAACACAATGAAAAAGAAATGCAACTATTTTTTTTATGGCATTTTTATAGCAAAACGCCATCTGTCACACGTTTTTACGTGGAACAGATGGCATCCGTTGCCTGTTATTTTATTCTTTTCAGGTTCCCATACTTGCAAACAGGGCAGCTATCTCATCCGGGCTTAATGCCTTATTGGGATCTGCCGGTTCTTCCGGCTGAAGCGGTGCTTCTTTTACGGCTTCCGGCTCTTCAATCGGCTCCGGAATATCCTCCGGTTCCACAGTTTCCTCGGCAGGTTCCTCAACTTTATCCGCATTGTTATCGTTGCCCATATTCGCAAACAGCGCAGCTATCTCATCCGGGCTCATGGAACGGTTTGGATCTGACAGATCCGGCATCGGTGGAAGTTCTTCCTCCGGCAGATTCTCATCATCCGCTTCCTCAACAATCGCATCCTCCGGAATCGGATCCGGCTCTACCAGTTCTTCTGCTTCCTCAATGGCTTCTTCCGGATCCGGCGGGATAATCTCATCCGCTGCCATGACCGGAGGCTCTTCCTCCGGCTCAAAACTCTCTTCTTCCGGTATATCCGGCAGAATCTCCGGTTCCATATCTTCTTCCGGATCCAGCGAAATCTCCGGTTCCAGACTCTCCTCCAGATCCGGCAAAATTTCCGGTTCCGGGTTTTCTTCCAGATCCGGCGAAATCTCCGGTTCCGGCTCCATACTTTCTTCCGGCTCTGGTGAGATCTCCGGCTCTACCGGTGTTTCTTCCACATGATTCTGCGGTGCCGGCTGTGGCTCTACAGGTGTTGCCACAGGTACAGAAACCTGCGGCTGGGAAACAACCACTTTCTGACTGTTCATAATGGTCTGATTCAGGCGCAGTTCCATATCTTTCATTGCAATAATGATTTCCTGCAGCTTTGCGGCTATCTCTTTATCCTGTGAATGTTCCTGTTCTTTTCCATCCTTCTGCACCGAAGAAATTTCATCCTTACAGACTGAAAGAATCTCGTCCTTATAAGCACCCGCAACTGTACCGAACCCATCCATTCCTTTCTGGAACGTATCAAACCGGTCGATCAGCTGTTCGTATGAATTCATCAATGCATCGGTATTCTCATGGGACCGCTTGATAATTACTTTCGCTATTCCCTTCTGTGCATTAACAATTTCCTCTGTCGGAATCTTAGATGCCTCTTCCATATATGCAAGCTTCACCGATATTTCCTCAAAATATTTTTTCAGCATGAGATATGATGCCTTTTCCGACTTGAAAATACTCTCATACTGTTCCTCTCTCCGGGCATATTTTGTCTCATATACTGAAATCACGCCTCTGATTGCAACATACAGGCATATCAGATCTGCTGCTGCCAAAACAACCAGAACAATAAACATCTTCGGGAAATTGACTATGGCATACAACTCTGCCATAAAAATAAACGCAAACAAAAGTATCCCGAAAATCATCTGCATCCTTGCTTTCGAATCTTTATTCTTCATATGATACCGCTCCTTCCATGAGCCCGCTATTCTAACCACTATGCAAAATAAGCTCTAGTATGTTATATTTTACCATATTGTGTCGATTCTCACAAGGTTTGTTGTTTATTTCTGCCTTCTATAATACGTCATTTACAATCTGCTCTGCGGTCAGATGATTCTCTTTTAATACCTCATTTACATCATACCGGTCAAGGAATTCTTTTTTCAATCCGTAATTATAGACTTTCATATCACTGCTTCCATAAAATCTTGCGATTTTTTCTCCGAAACCACCATTCAGGATGCCATCTTCCAGTGTAACTACCGTGTCATGGTCTGCCTTCAGCTTCTCCAGCAGTCCCTTATCCAGTCCGGTAATATAATACGGGTTGATTACCGTTGCATGAATACCTTTTTTCTCCAGCATTTCTGCGGTCTGCAGTGCCAGGAAATAAAATGTTCCGAGTCCGATCAGTGCAATTTTGCTTCCCTTTTCCGTTACCTCATAGGTGTTGAGCTGACTCCAGTCTTTTGTGACTTCTCTGCCATCCGAAATCATATCTCCGCCCGGAAGTTTGATCGCAACCGGCATTTCCTTCTGCTCCACACTCCAATCAAGCATTGACAGATATTCTTCCTTTGTTGTCGGTGCCAGATAAACCAGTCCCGGAATATTGGAAAGCATCGGAATATCCTGCAGTCCCAGATGGGTAACATCCGTCATGCCAAATACCGATCCCGTATACACAACAATCGTTGCCGGATTCCCGTCAATACACAGATCCTGTGAAATCTGGTCATACGTCCTCTGGATAAAGCTGGAATACACACCATATACCGGCTTTCCGCCACCTTTGGCAATTCCGGAAGCAAGTGCTACCGCTGTCTCCTCCGCGATTCCCACATCTACAAACTGCCGGCCGGCCTGTTTCCTTTTCTCCTGCGTAAATCCGAGAATCGTCGGGGTTCCGGATGTAATTGCAACAACTGTCGGATCCTGTTTCATCTTTTCGATCAGATATTCACAGGTCACCGAAGAATAATCTTCCACTTCCGGAAAATGGGATTTTCCAGTCTCAATATCAAACGGAAGATGCCAGTGCCATTCTTCCTTATGCTCTTCTGCCGGTTTATAACCTTTTCCCTTTAATGTATTAATGTGGACAACAACCGGTTTCTTACTGTCTTTTACCTGTTTGAAAGCCCCGATCAGCTCCCTTAAGTCATTTCCATGATCCACATAGACATAATCTAGTCCCATGGCTTTAAATAAATTGCACTCTGCCTGTCCGTTTGTCTCGCGGAGTAATTTCAGATTTGAATAAAGTCCTCCATGGTTTTCTGCAATTGACATATCATTGTCATTTACTACAATGATCATGTTGCTGTCTAATTCTGCTGCAAAATCCATTCCTTCTAAGGCTTCTCCTCCGCTTAAAGAACCGTCTCCGATAATTGCGATCACATTTGCACTTTCCCCACGAAGATCCCTTGCCTTTGCCAGACCGCATGCCAGACTGACGGATGTGGAGGTATGTCCGATCGTAAAATGGTCATGTTCACTTTCCTGCGGACAGCTGTATCCCGTCACGTCGTCGTAATGTTCTTCATATAAATAGGCATCTTTTCGACCGGTCAGCATCTTGTGCGGATAGGTCTGATGGGAAACATCAAATACCATTTTGTCCTTTGGGGACTCAAAAACATAATGCAGTGCAATGATTGCCTCTACCATGCCAAAATTCGGGCCAAAATGCCCGCCGTGAATACTTGCCCTCTTTAATAATGCATGACGCATTTCTTCTGCGAGAGCTGTCATCTCTTCTATATTTAATTTCTTCACATCTTCCGGTCCGTTAATCTTTTCGATATACATATAATAAATTCTCCTTCCGATTTTATCTATCATAATATACCACTTAAAGTTAACTTTAAGTCAAGTATTTTTTATTTAATTTTCAACTTTTTGCTTCAAACCCTCAATTGCCTGAGCCACTATACCTGCGCTCTTAAAAAGATGTAAATAATGTAATGATAAAAGGGGCAAAAGGTATCATTTCCCACTGAAATACAATTTTTATGTCATTCGCATTTCTTGCGATCCGCTTGTTGTTCCGATATAATTATGCTATGATTGTGCTTTGATTGGAGGAAACCATTTTGAGCGAATATTATAAGTTTTTTCAAAATAAAAAATGTGAATATTTTCCATGCCATAAAGGAATTCCGGAGGCGGACTTTAACTGCCTGTTTTGTTATTGTCCCCTCTATACACTCGGGAAATCCTGTGGTGGAAACTGTGAATATTTAAAAAATGGTATCAAATCCTGCATAAACTGTGGCTTTCCCCATCACCGAAAGAACTATGATAAGGTCACGGGCCGCTTTCAGGAAATTGCAGCCGTTATGGCTGCTTCCAATAAGGAGGATGCATCCCATGAAATGTAAACTTACTCCCGGATTATCCTCCGGTGACTGGAACGAATTTTGCAGCCGTTTCCATTTCCCTCCGGATGACCTGCCTCATATTCAGGCAATTTATACGGCACTTCTTCCCCTGGTTGAATCCTATGCGTATTACTCTCTGGCTCAGGATTTAGACGGGGTTTCCCTGCCTCACTATGCCTATGGGTTTGTGACGCTTGGAAACGGAGTGGATGAACTGTCGGAATTATATCTGAACCATGAACAGATCCAGGAGGCTTACATTGTGGACTGCATCAGCCTGATGCTTTTGTCAAAGGCTTATGAAGAGTTTGCACATGTGGTAGAACGTCAGAGCCGCCTGTATCTTGCAGAATTATCTTTTCTGGGAGATACCTATTCCCTTGACCTGCTCCCACAGATTTATGGGCGGCTTGCCCCGGATGGCATCCAGCTTACCGAGGGGCAGATGCTCCGGCCGCTTAAGACAGCAACGCTGATCCTGCATCTGGATACAACAACACACGCCAATCTCAAGCAATTGTGTAATACGTGCGCAACCTGCCGGAATTTTTCCTGCCCGTCGAGAAAGGCCACGGCTCCGCATTTGCCGCATACTTATGGGGCCATGCAGATATTCCATACAAAATAATTAGTGCCTGCTGAGTAAGCAGACACTAATTATAAATATCCCGGAACAAATTTATTGATACAGAAATCATCTGCACTCATAACATGATTGTATACCACATTACCATAACACGGTTATTTACTGTATTGAAATCCGGAGCATCCCTGCCTATAACCATAAATATAAAAACGAGCAGCAAAACCGGATTTACACCAGTCTGCTACTCGTTTGATGATTATAATATTTTCTTTTCTTGTGCCATTGCAACCAGTTATCGGACAAATGGCAGGAACGTAATGCTATACTTTATTTTCCAAACCGGCTGATTTCTTTCGCATATGATATTTCCGTTTTTCCTCATACATTTTCTCATCCATATGCATTAAAAAAGTTTCTGCATCATCTTCTGTCCCAAATTCCGTGTATCCCATGGAAACACTTAAATGAAACGGTTCTATCCCGGATTCATTAAACCGGGACAGATTATGGTTAATCTCCTCCATTGTCGCTAAGACACGCTCCGTATCAACACCTGACAGCAGCACAATAAACTCATCTCCCGCATACCGGATTGCCATACCATCATCCGGTATGGATCTGATGAGTATATTTCCCAACGTACAAATAGCCTTATCGCCCGTACTATGACCTAAATTGTCATTAATACACTTGAAATCGTTTACATCCATCATGATTCCATATAAGGATTTCTGGCTTGCAATTTTCTTTTCTGCAAGCACCGCATTAAAATATCTCCGGTTGTATAATCCGGAAAGCTCATCCATATACAAACTCTCTGCGTATGACTGCATCTGCACAAATATCAATGCGACCGCAACCAGCACCCATGATGATGTAATTCCATAAAAAAGGAACTGGATAACTACACCTGCAAAACAAGGACCAACGAAATAGATCACCGGGAAAAAATTCAGGTTAACCCCTTGTTTTTTAGAATGATACACTAGATAGATACTGTAAGCAAAATATATGACAAGCGAAATATATCCCACCAGCGCACCGGCAGTTCTCTGGTATACATTCTCCCCGGATATTTTAAACATAATCCCTGTTCCAAACAGATTACATAAAACCATAATTACTTCTACCAGCCAGGGAAATATCTCCACTCCTGCTTTTTGAACCATTCTTTTATAATTTCGATAGATACGCAATTCCACGTACATACACCAAAGCATACCCATACTGACTGTCCCTATAAAGCATATGCTGTTAGAGATATAATTAATCTGCCGGCTGCCAGTAAACTGTTTTCCATCTACGAGAAAAGCAATGGTTTCAGACAATGCCCCCACTAAATTTACGATTGCTATTCCATCATATATTTTATCTCCCACATGAAGGCTCTCTCTGTTCTTTCGTCTACAAAACAAAAGGAACCACATCATTAACACGGTCAAGCCGTTTGCCATTAATATTTCTTCTAAAACGATGATTGTTATCCCCTCCATCATTCACGGTATGAACTCATTTTTACTAAAATGAGCTCTATCATTATACCAAATTAAAACCGGTTTTTGTCTTTTTCGACATGAACTACAGTTTTTTTAACGTGAACGATGATTTTTTATGTTTCATCATTTTTCACAGCCTACTGCAACTGTGAAAAACCCACGGCTTACAAAGTTAACGGTCTTTGTATCGGAATCATAATAAGATCCCGGTATCTTAACTGCTGCACCGTATTTATCAATTTTATATGCAAAAATCTTTTTGTCTTTTTCCTTTTTCGAAGCATTATAGGAAACAGCGACCCTGATCCGTCCCTTTTTCAGGACAGACGACTGCTTTTTCTTTATTCCTGTGACGGAAAAATCATAAACCGGACGTTTTCCAATAATTTTCCCTGCCCTGGCAGAAAGATTTTTCTTGTCAGCCTGTTTCATTTTGATAACCACAGCTGTATTCATCTCTTTCTTTAATTCTTTTAATGCCTTCGAATCAAAGGTAAGATTTACATTGCCACCATTGACCTTCAATTCTTTTACATTCTTTTTGACAAGTAAATTTACCGCCTGCCCGTCCATTTCAAGATGCAGATTCTTCCAGTTTCCGGCTTTTGCCGTATCAAAAGTTATTTCAACAGACAGGTCTTTTATCCTGCCACCCTGTTCTTTTTCTGCCTTTGTAATTTCTTTTTTCAAAACTGCTGCAATATTCTTCACTTTGACCGTATTATTTTTAACTGCAGATTTTGCTTTGACATTAATATCCTTAACAGAAACGGACGTATCTGCTGCGGGTGGCGGTGTCACATTCCCCGGTTCTTCTTTTGCATGATCCGGTGCCGGTAATGTGCCGGAATCCGGTGAAACATTGCCAGATGATCCGTCCGTGCTTCCACCGGCATTTTCTCCGGAACTTCCACCAGAACTTCCGCCAGAACCTCCACTTGAACCGCCTCCGGATATTCCGCCGGAACCTCCACTTGAACTGCCTCCGGAACTTCCACCAGAACCGCCCCCGGTCTGGGAATGATCTGCCGTTACACGGACCTGACAATCTGCCTTACTTCCTGTATAGTTGCCATTCCCATTATAACATGCGGTGAACGTATATGTTTTCGTTTCATTCGGAAGCGTTGCCATCCAGTGATCCGTTCCCTTTTCTTCTAATGTGATCCCGGAAACATCACAGGTTACTTTTATCCCGGCATCTTCCGGAATCCCCTGTCTGCAAAGCTGTAATTCTACTGTCCCCGCACCTTTGACCGTATCGTTTTTTGCAGTCAGCTGCATACTGGTGGAAGCCTTTTCGATTTCCAGGACAGCCTCCCCGTATGTTGGAATAAAAGATGCCTTTTCCGCTTTAAAATAAATCTTATACTGGCCTGCTTCTGTGTAAAACGGCATCTCCGTTTGTGTATACGATCCGTTTTCTGTCAAACTGTAACTGATTTGTACACCATCTTCCTGTTTGATATCAAATGTATGGGGTTTTCCATCATAAGTTACGCGGACAGGTACGGTTTGTATTTCCGGCATCTCACTGTTTTTCCGGTAATAATAAGTGATCTCCTGGCGATCCTCTGTGATGTTTATTTCTCCCTGATTTGCACTGTTTCCTACACATGTATATCCATATAAATCCGGACTTCTTAACGTATACGCAGAATTCTTTGGTACATATACTGTCGCGGGTGCCGTATCAGGCACTGTTGTTTCGGTCCCGTCTTCGTTTTGCAGCATATAACGAATGGTTACGGTACTCCACGCCTGTCCTGCCGTCTGATTGTCAGCCAGAATTTTCCCCGTGTCCTCATCTATGATCTTTCCTTCCAGTCTGTCCCCGGAAACCAGACCAGTTACCGCAGGAAGTGTGACAGAAAGGGACTCTCTGGCAGTATCCGGATCATACCAGTTACTGAGTGGCGGAACGGTATATGTTTCTTCTTTTTCATATTTGACTGTATTGTCTGCTCCAATAATGCGGAAAGTAATCTTCAAATGCTGTTTGGCATCCACCATATTTTGTACGACTGTACGGAATTCCAGATCCTTTCCATTTGCTTTTGTGATATTTGTCTCATCGATCCGGTATTGGTCACTATCCCTGTCAAGAGTTCCTGTCCTGCTATGTGGAATTGTAATTTCAGGATCGCACACATAAACAGATGCCTGCCTGCTGACATAATCACGGTTATTTAATCTCCGCGCCAGTTCCATTTTACACACTTCACAGAAAGGATTCCCAAGATCCCGCATCATGCAGACGCGGCTCGGCGCAAATACCGTTTCTGTTCCTGCTGCCGTTATTCCGATTCCACGGAACCCAAGCATCTTATGCCATTTAATCTTATCCGGATCCGATGTGTCGGAAATATTTTCTCCCTGCATCTTTTTATCATATTCATCGCCTAATCTTCCGATGCTGTGGGAAATTTCATGGGTCATGACATCCCCCTGCTCATTCTCATCCGAATTTGCCGAAAAAGAAAAGAGTGCATTGGAAGAAGAACCAATATTCGCAGTCGTATTACAAATGATATGGATGGTTCCAACGGCTGCACCGGTATCCAGATATCTGCTCTCCAGCTCTGCCCTCAGTGCCCTGGCTTTATCTTCCCCGTCCTTTGCAAAATAGCAGGATTTTCCGAATGCCTGCACATGAAAATATGTGTCCGGGTTCGACTCCCCATACATCACGCCCACACCAGTTTCACTGGATACCGTCTGTACTGCATAAATATTGATCCTGTCGGAATACTCTTTATAAGGAGACCACTTTAGCAGCCCCTGTGCTTTTGCCGTTGCATCCTTCAAAAATTGTTCTTGTTGTTCCTGGGTATAGCCCTCACCCATGATAACAATCACAAAATTTTCCTTATCATCACCTGTCTTGTGAATGGCATAAACGGAAGCTGCCGTCGTCTGGTCCGCTGTCGTCTGGTCTGCCATCACAGGATATGGAAACACCAGGGAAAGCAATAATATCAGGCTAAGTACGATTGCCCCAAACCGTTTTCCATCCTTCTTTTTTACATTCGTCATATCATCCTCCGTACTTTACATTACCAGAAATACTGGTGCTTTCCCTATTCTTCCCACAGACAAACTCCCGGGAAACCATCTGCCGTAAGGCTTCTTAAAGCACGATTACCGCAGCATCAAACCCCTCTACATTTCCATCAAAGGTGTTTTCGGTAAGCAGATTGTACTTCTGCGTGTACTCATTAAATTTTTTTGCACTGCTGCTGCAGTTGAAAATCATGGCAATGGTCTCTTCGCCATTTTTTCTGATCAGGACAACTGTCCCTTCCTCATCTTCTGTGACGCTCCCAGCCAGTTCGCCTTCTACAATGCATGCATGGCTTTTCCGGACCTGAATCAGCCGCTTGTACCATTCATACATCTCTTTGTCCTGGTATTCTTCATCCCAGTACATGCCCCGTCTGCAGTCCGGATCGTTTGCTCCCGGCATCGCATACTCATCTCCATAATAAATCATCGGCATTCCCGGCAGTAACAACTGAAAAGCGGCTGCCAGATGCTGCTTTTTCTTATTGTCGTTACACAGATGTAAAAATCTTGCGGTATCATGGCTGTCGATCAGATTCCACATAAGGGGATAGCAGTTTTTGTGTAAGCGTCCCTTCAAATATCCAAGATTTTGTACGAACTGGCTGACCGTAATCTTTTCGTCTGCAAGCAGATCGATCAGGTTCAGGTAAAATGGATAATTCATGACTGTATCCCATTCATCCCCCTCAAGGAAATCTCCTGCATAATGCCAGATTTCCCCAATGATCAGCATATCTTTCTTTACTGCCTTTACTGCCTTTCTGAAATTCTTCCAGAAGAAATGGCTGATTTCGTCTCCTACATCCAGTCTCCATCCGTCAATATCGCATTCCTTAATCCAGTAGCATGCAACATCCGTAATGTATTTTTCAACTTCAGGATTTTTCAGGTTTAACTTTGGCATTCCGCCATAATAACCAAAACATTTGAAGTTTGGGATCTCTCCCCATTCGCTTTTAAGCGGGAATCCATCAATAAAATACCAGTCCCGGTATTTGGATTTTTCACCATTTTCCAGAATATCCGCAAACGCAAAAAATTCTCTTCCCGTATGATTGTATACCGCATCCAGGACTACCTTCATACCACGCTCATGCGCTTTTTGTACCAGCTCTTTGAGATCCTCTGTTGTTCCAAAGGACGGGTCTATCTGGTAGTAATCCGTGGTATCATACTTATGGCACGAATTTGATTGAAAGATAGGTGTCATATACAGCACATCGATTCCCAGATTCTGAATATCATCCATATGTTCGATGATTCCCCTGAGATTTCCATGCAGATCATCCATAGGCGTAATCGGTGCTTTATACCACAGTTCTTTGTCTACCGGCTCCGTTGCTGCAAAACGGGATGGGAAAATCTGATACACGACCTTGTTTGCTGCCCACTCCGGCACCTCAAACATCTCTTCCTCCCGGAGGTTCTGCGGACAGTCAAACATTCTGTCCCTGTTTGTAATGCATTCCTTATCAAACTCATAATTTCCATAATATACCGTTTCTCCCTGCGTGTCCGTAAATTCGAAAAAGTAACGCAGACAGATCAAATGCATCTTTATCTGTGCTTCATAATAATCATGAAACTGTGAGACAGCAACCTTCTTCATCGGAACTGTCTTTCTGGTATCCTTACGCTCCATAGGTATATACTTGTCCTCATAGTGAAGGATTACCTCCTTCATATCAT
>OGRH01001753.1_pt1 | contig 12832 bp, 8 predicted proteins | sample 1553461 | NCBI WGS metagenome assembly OGRH01 (sample SAMEA2580092, study PRJEB22360) | human gut metagenome | biome: human gut; feature: human-associated habitat; material: faeces | place: Denmark | collected 2008/2010
GGAGCCATGACCATCCTCACCAGCGTCATGCAGTTTGCCATGCTTCCTCTTCAGGGACTTGGTCAGGGTGCACAGCCTATCATCAGCTACAACTATGGTGCACGTAACGAAAAACGTGTACGTTCTACATTTAAGCTTCTTATAAAAACAAGTGTTTCTTATTCCGTGATCCTGTGGCTGATCATTATGATCTTCCCGCAGATCTTTGCCGGAATGTTTACTTCGGACAGTACATTACTTGCTTTCACAAAGACAGCTCTCCGGATCTATATGGCAGTTGTGTTTATCTTTGGTATCCAGATTGCCTGCCAGATGACCTTTATCTCCCTTGGCAGAGCCAAAGATTCCATCATTGTGGCTATTGTCCGGAAATTTATTCTGGTCATCCCGCTGATCTATATCCTGCCCAATATTTTCCGTGCTGATCAAACAAATGCAGTTTATATGGCTGAGCCGGTTGCAGATATCCTGGCTGTTACCTTCACTGCCATCCTGTTTTTCTTTGAGTTTAAAAAAGCCATGGCAGAAATCTCCGGCAGCAAGACGCAGTAACCCTGCATTTGACCACCTTCCGCCCTGCTCGCGATCTTATGCCTACCAGATACTTAAACATAAAACAGCCCTCTATGCATCATTACCAAGATGCATAGAGGGCTGTTTTTATATATTTCCGCTATTTTATTTCAGTTCGTCTTCATCCTGAAGAAGTTTCTCAAAAACAGGGAAGCAGTCAAAGGTTGCAAAATAATCTCTCGGTGTCTCGGCACGACGGATCATCTCAAAGCTGCCGTCCTCATGAAGAAGGATCTCTGCAGATTTCAGTTTACCATTGTAGTTATAACCCATTGCAAAACCATGAGCACCTGTATCATGGATCACAAGAAGATCTCCCTTGTCGATTTTCGGAAGCATACGGTCAATGGCAAATTTATCATTATTCTCACAGAGGGAACCTGTCACATCATATTTATGATCGCACGGCTCGTTCTCCTTACCCATAACCGTAATGTGATGATAAGCACCATACATAGCCGGACGCATCAGATTTACTGCACAGGCATCTACGCCGATATACTCTTTATGTGTATGCTTCTCATGGATTGCTTTTGTGACAAGGCAGCCATACGGTCCCATCATGAAACGGCCAAGCTCTGTATAGATCGCAACATCACCCATTCCTTCCGGAACAAGTACTTCTTCATAAACCTTGCGGACACCCTCACCGATCACACGGATATCATTTGGCTCCTGATCCGGTTTATAAGGAATTCCAATACCACCGGAAAGGTTGATGAATTTAATGTGTGCACCTGTCTCCTTCTGAAGCTTCACGGCAAGCTCAAACATAACCTTTGCAAGCATTGGATAATAATCATTGGTCACTGTGTTGCTTGCAAGGAATGCATGGATTCCAAACTCTTTGGCACCTTTGGATTTCAGGATACGGAATGCGTCAAAGATCTGCTCGGTAGTCATTCCGTATTTTGCATCTCCCGGATTATCCATGATATCATTACTGATTTTGAACATTCCGCCCGGATTGTAACGACAGCTGATAGTCTCCGGAATATGTCCGATTGCTTTTTCAAGAAAATCAATGTGTGTGATATCATCCAGGTTGATGATCGCATTCAGCTTATCTGCCAGTACGAATTCTTCTGCAGGTGTATCATTCGAAGAAAACATAATATCCTCTCCTGTTGCCCCGATCGCATCGGAAAGCATCAGTTCTGTATAAGAAGAACAGTCACATCCGCATCCGTATTCTCTTAAAATATTGATCAGAAATGGATTCGGTGTTGCCTTTACTGCAAAATATTCTCTGTATCCCTTATTCCATGAAAACGCTTCTTTTAAGGCTTTCATATTCTCACGCATTCCTTTTTCATCATATAAATGAAATGGTGTCGGATATGTTTTGATTATCTCATCCAACTGTGCTTTTGTTACAAATGGTTCTTTTTTCATCAATCTCTGTTCTCCTCTCGTATCGATAATAATTTTATCTCATTCGCAAGTGCTGTCTTGTATAATTCCACAAAGTTTTTTTGTCCGGAATAAAGACACGTATTCATGCTTCCTTCTCCGTATTCACCTGTCAGTACATATTTGGAGTCAGCAATGACTCCGACCTGCATTCCTCTGCTCTCTCCGAGATATACTTTTGCATTGTGGAAAGTTGCCGGCTGATCCGTAATGATCACAACCTTTTTTCTCGCTTCCATCAGTGCATCCAGTTCCCGGATCAGAAGTAACAGATAATTTCTTGTACAGCTGATATAAACTCTCTGATCTACCTGCGATAACAGATTTTTTATCTTATTCAGTATATTCTCTGCGCCTTCGATCGTAATATATCCTTCTGCGTATGCTTTTTCCGATGGCATATGTTCCTGCAGCCATCTTGCGGATTCTTCCAGCTTGCGGACACGATTCTTGCAAAACTCGTTGAGCGGGACAGGCACATACTTCCTGGTACTTGCCTCTTCCACAAGATATGCCGCACCTTTCTCTGTCATACTTGCCAGAGAATTATATGCATTAGACCTGGATATTCCTGTCTGTTTTGCAACCTCATACCCTGTTACCTTTCCCTCTGTCAGCAGGCACTGATAAATGCTTGCCTCCTGTCTTGTAAGTCCGAATTCCATCAGGCGCTCTGTAAATGATGTCTGTTCCATCTTAATCATTCACCTCTGGGTTCATTAGTAGTTCTCTACAGGAACACTATAAGTGAATTTTCTCTGTATGTCAAGGAGAATCTTTCTCAAAAACAACTGGAAAACAATCAAAAAAACAGAAAGCTTCAGACCCGAATATTTCAAGCCCCTTTGCTTTCTGTTTTTCTATACCAAAGTATGCAAGAGAAGTTGCCGGTGACAAGTTCTCTGTATTGCCATGCTCATTTATAATCTTCTATTTTCTGTCATCTACCATAGCGATTCTCATCATATTGCTTACGGTTCTGTTCTCAGATACATTCGTAGATGGAATTCCAAGTGTTAACACAACCATATCTCCTGCTTCTGCAAGCTGTTTTGCACAGATCAGATCGATCGCATTATCACAGATATCTTCTGTTGTGTATACTGCAACTGATTTCAGTGGTCTGACACCCCAGTTGATCTGCATTCTTCTCAGCGTTGCTTCATCTGGGCTGATACCGATAATACCTGTCTTTGGTTTGAACTTAGATACAACTCTTGCTGTAGCACCGGATACAGTAGGTGTTACGATACATTTTGCACGAAGGTTATTTGCTGTTGTTACCGTCGCATGTGCAAGTGCGCTGGATGCGCTCTTAAGTCTGTGTTCTCCAGCTTTTCTGAGGATCATATCATAGTCCAGGTGTTCCTCTGTATTCTCAACAATGTGAACCATCATCTGCAATGCTTCTAATGGATATTTACCCTGTGCGGTCTCTCCGGAAAGCATCACTGCATCTGTTCCGTCGTATACCGCATTGGCAACGTCTGTAACCTCTGCTCTTGTTGGACGTGGGTTACGCATCATTGAATCCAGCATCTGTGTAGCCGTGATAACCGGTTTGAAGTTATCGTTACATTTCTGGATAATTGTTTTCTGAAGGTATGGAACTTCTTCGGCAGGAATCTCAACACCAAGATCACCTCTGGCTACCATGATTCCGTCTGCACAGCGAATGATCTCATCGATGTTCTTGATTGCCTCAAAGTTTTCAATCTTAGCAATAACCGGAATATATGGAGCTTTACATTCTCTTAAGAATGATTTGATCTCCAGGATACATTCTGCATTTCTTACGAAAGAAGCAGCGATAAAGTCTACGCCCTGTTCTACACCGAATTTCAGATCGTCACGATCTTTGTCTGTGATAGCCGGAAGACGGATTGCTACGTTCGGTACGTTAACACCCTTCTTCTCTCCAAGTTCACCGCCATTGACAACTTCACAGTTGATGTTATTGCCCTTTTTATCTTTTACCTTCAGCTCGATCAGACCGTCATCGATCAGGATTGTGCTTCCGGCTTTGACATCTTCTACCAGACCTTTATATGTAATAGATACGATCTTATTGTCTCCTACGATCTCATCTGTTGTCAGGGTAAATGTCTCGCCTGCTTCAAGCTGTACTTTCTTTCCGTCTTTTAATACACCTGTACGAATCTCAGGTCCTTTTGTATCCAAAAGGATCGCGATTGGTTTGTTCTCTTCCTCGCGGATCTTCTTTAACATATCCATACGACCTTTTTGCTCCTCATGATCACCATGAGAGAAGTTAAATCTTGCGATATCCATTCCATTCTGGACTAACTTTCTCATCAGAGATTCATCGTTGGTATTTGGTCCCATTGTACAGATAATCTTTGTTTTTTTCATATTTTCCCTATTCCTCTCTTAGTTATTTAACATGTGTATGTGTGAACAAATGATCCTGGCAATATTCATAATTGCCATTACATTTTGAGCAATACCGGAATTCCAGATTCGGATCATCCATTTCTGTTCTTCCGCAGACTGCACATCTGTGTTTTGCTCCATTTGCATAGACATTCACCGGTCTTTCTGCCTGTCTCATCTTGCGCTTGAAATCATTCTTTCTCTTCATCTGGCCCGGTGAATACGGCTTCATATTCCGTGAACTTAAGAAAAAAATGATAAAGTTCAGGATCGAGATGAACGCAGCAAGTGCATTCGCCTTATAATATATGCCATAGTCACCTCCGCCGTAGGCCGGAAGAAAAGCCTGTACGATCGCATACACAAAATACAGACCATCCAGCATCGCCAGCCATTTGATCTTGATCGGTATGACAAAGAACAATAACAGCTGGATATCCGGGTAGAGTGCCGCAAATGCAAAGAATAGCGACAGATTCAGATACCATGTATCCATCGGTAACACAGCGCCTGTCAGTAAATATGCCAGTATGGCTCCTATTACAATAAAGAGCATTCCCGAAAAGAAATACAGATTAAAACGAAAAGCCCCCCACGCTGCCTCTAACTGCTTCCCTATCATATAATAGAGATACAGTACGAATACAATAAAAATCAGGCTGTCAGATGGAGGCTGGATAATAAACGTAACGATTCTCCATATCTGCCCCTGAAGAATCTTACCGGCATCCAGGCTCAGGAACTGGCTATAGAACGTCGGATTGATCAGATTCAGCACAAATCCGGCTGCATATAATATTATAATATAAGTCATGAGATTTGGAATCGCATATCTGCTAAATTTCCGTTCAAGTTTGTCTAACCAATTGTTCATATAACTGCTCCTTTATGTTTATTCTCACACTGTAGATATTCTACCTTCCTGAGAGATATTTGTCAATTATGCCAAGTAAAGTTCATCTCTTTTTAACATATCTTCAACATTTGTTAATTGTCTTTTGGCCACTTTTGTCGTATAATGTTACAGGTCACAATTAAGCAAAATGCATTTAATAAGAAGAAAGACATATATTTTAATATGATAAGGAGTTACATAATATGAATCAAAAGGAATTATACACACTTGGTATCGACATCGGTTCTACGACCGTAAAGATTGCCATATTAGATGAGAATAATGAAGTGGTATTTTCTGATTATGAGAGGCATTTCGCTAACATCCAGGAAACTCTTTCCGATCTGTTAGGAAGAGCGATACATAAATTAGGTCCTGTCCATGCATCACCGGTCATCACCGGTTCCGGCGGACTGACACTTGCGAAACACCTTGGAGTACCATTCGTACAGGAAGTTATCGCCGTATCAACTGCTCTTCAGGACTATGCACCTCAGACAGACGTTGCTATCGAGCTTGGCGGGGAAGATGCCAAGATCATCTACTTTGAAGGTGGTAATGTAGAGCAGCGTATGAACGGCGTCTGTGCCGGTGGTACAGGATCCTTCATCGACCAGATGGCTTCTCTTTTACAGACTGATGCCTCCGGACTGAATGAATATGCGAAAAATTATAAAGCTCTCTATACCATTGCCGCACGATGTGGTGTATTTGCCAAGACAGATATCCAGCCTCTGATCAACGACGGTGCTGCCAAAGAAGACCTTGCTGCTTCTATATTCCAGGCAGTTGTCAACCAGACGATCAGCGGACTGGCTTGTGGTAAACCGATTCGCGGACACGTCGCATTCCTCGGAGGACCGCTTCACTTTCTCTCTGAGCTGCGCGAAGCATTTATCCGCACACTGAAACTGGACGATGAACACATCATCGCCCCGACACATTCCCATCTGTTTGCAGCAGTCGGATCTGCTCTGAATTCCAAGAAAGATCTGGACGTGGCACTCATCGATATGCAACGCCGTCTGGAAGGAAAAATCAAGATGGAATTCGAAGTAGACCGTATGGAGCCGCTGTTTGCAACGGAAGCAGATTTTAAGGAATTTGAGGAACGTCACGCAAAACATCAGGTGCCAGTCAAAGATCTTGCAACTTATCAGGGAAAAGCATTCCTCGGTATCGATGCAGGTTCTACAACAACCAAGGCAGCCCTGGTCGGCGAAGACGGTACTTTATTATATTCTTTCTATCATAATAACGATGGAGATCCGCTTGGTACAACGATTTCTGCAATTAAAGACATTTACAGCAAACTGCCGGAAGGCGTGGAAATTGTCCACTCCTGCTCTACCGGATATGGCGAGGCGCTGATCAAGGCCGCTCTCTTGTTGGACGAAGGAGAGGTCGAGACCGTCTCTCACTACTACGCCGCTTCTTTCTTTGAGCCAGACGTAGACTGTATCCTCGACATCGGCGGCCAGGATATGAAATGTATCAAGATCAAGAATCAGACTGTTGACAACGTGCAGTTAAACGAAGCGTGTTCATCCGGATGCGGTTCTTTTATTGAAACATTTGCGAAATCACTGAATTATACCGTCGAAGACTTTGCTCACGAAGCATTATTTGCCAAGAATCCGATTGACCTCGGTACCCGTTGTACTGTTTTCATGAATTCAAAAGTAAAGCAGGCTCAGAAAGAGGGTGCGGAGGTTGCTGATATTTCAGCTGGTCTTGCTTATTCTGTAATCAAGAACGCATTATTTAAGGTTATCAAGGTATCCGATGCATCTGAACTCGGTAAACACATCGTTGTTCAGGGAGGAACCTTCTACAACAACGCCGTACTGCGAAGCTTTGAAAAGATCGCCAACTGCGAAGCAATTCGTCCGGACATCGCCGGTATCATGGGCGCATTCGGTGCTGCACTGATCGCACGTGAGCGTTACGTTGACTGCGAAGGCACAACCATGCTTTCCATTGAAGACATTGAAGCCATGGAATATTCTACTACCATGACCAAATGTAAGGGATGTACGAATAACTGCCGTCTGACGATCAATCATTTCAGCGGCGGACGTAAGTTCATCACAGGTAACCGTTGTGAGCGTGGTCTTGGAAAACAGAAAACAACAAACAAGCTTCCGAACTTATTTGAATATAAATTAAAACGATATTTTGATTATGAACCATTGGCAGAGGAAAATGCTCCTCGCGGACTCATTGGTATCCCTCGTGTACTGAACATGTACGAGAATTATCCGTTCTGGTTCACATTCTTTAATAAACTGGGATTCCGGGTTGTCCTTTCTCCTGTATCCAACCGCAAGGTATACGAACTGGGAATTGATTCCATCCCGAGTGAATCCGAGTGTTATCCGGCGAAGCTGGCACACGGACATGTACAATGGCTGATCAACAATGGCATTAAGACGATCTTCTATCCTAGTATTCCATATGAAAGGAATGAATTTGCCGAAGCCAACAATCATTACAACTGCCCGATTGTAACTTCCTACCCGGAAAATATCAAGAACAACATTGATGCGATCGTACACGGAGAGGTTGATTTCCTTCATCCGTTCATCTCATTTGCCAGTGAAGATACGATTTCTTACCGACTGGTTGAAGAATTATCCGAGAAGTTCCACATCCCGGCAGATGAGATCAAAAAAGCAACTCATACTGCATGGGAAGAACTCGCTGCATGCAGAAAAGATATGCAGAAAAAAGGTGAAGAGACGATCAAATTCTTAAATGAAACCGGCAACCGTGGTATCGTTCTCGCAGGACGTCCGTACCACATCGACCCGGAAGTAAACCATGGTATCCCGGAACTGATCAACTCTTATAATATTGCAGTTCTGACGGAAGATTCGATCTCCCACTTAAATCCTGCAGAGCATCCATTAAATGTTATGGATCAGTGGATGTATCATTCCCGTCTGTATGCTGCTGCAAACTATGTAAAGACTGTAGATAATCTGGATCTGATCCAGTTAAACTCTTTCGGATGTGGTCTGGATGCTGTTACAACCGATCAGGTTGCATCCATCCTGAACGATTCTGACAAAATCTACACCTCTCTTAAGATCGACGAGGTTAACAACTTAGGTGCCGCAAGAATTCGTATCCGTTCGCTTATTTCCGCCGTGAAAGACCGCGAACGCAAGGGAATTAAGTCCTCTCCTCAAAATTCAGCCTATAAACGAGTTGAATTTACAAAAGAAATGCGTAAAAGTTACACGATTTTAGCACCACAGATGTCACCAATTCATTTTGACATTTTAATGCCGGCTCTTGCTGCCTGTGGTTATAATCTTGTCCAGCTTCCTACCGGCGTAGGTGAATTGGATTACGGCTTAAAATATGTAAATAATGATGCGTGCTACCCGTCTCTTCTTGTAGTCGGACAGTTTATGAAAGCGTTGTTATCCGGTGAGTACGATTTAAATAAAACTGCTTTAATCATTACTCAGACCGGTGGTGGATGCCGTGCAACGAACTATATCGGCTTTATCCGCCGTGCACTAAAAAAAGCAGGCATGGAACAGATTCCGGTTATCTCATTAAGTGCCGGCGTGGAAACAAACTCCGGCTTTGACATCAATTATCGATTGTTAAAAGCCGCTATTCACAGCTTGATCTACGGTGATTTGTTTATGCGTGTCGTATACCACACCCGCCCTTACGAGAAAGTACCGGGTTCCGTAAACGCTCTTCACGATAAATGGAAAAAAGTCTGTATTGAGGCTGTGAAAAAACCAAAGCAGTCGGAACTTAAGAAAAATATCAAACAAATCGTGAAGGAATTTGATGAAATAGAATTAGATGAAACAAAGAAAAAACCACGTGTTGGAATCGTTGGTGAGATTTTAGTTAAATATCTCCCGGCAGCTAACAATCATGTTGTTGAACTCTTGGAAGCTGAAGGTGCTGAAGCAGTCTGCCCTGATATGCTGGACTTCTTTATGTACAGTGCTTACGACAGTGAATTTAAGGCTGACCATCTTGGCTTTAAGAAAACCAGTAAGTGGCTTGGAAATGCTGCTATCTGGCTGTTAAATCAGTTCCGCAAGCCATACTGCAAAGCACTTGCTGAGAGCAAACGTTTTGAGGCACCACCCGAGATTCACGTACTGGCTAAATATGCAGAGCCTTTCGTATCTAACGGTAACCAGACCGGTGAAGGATGGTTTCTCACAGGTGAAATGATTGAATTGATTCACAGCAATGTACCAAACATCGTTTGTACTCAGCCATTTGGCTGTCTGCCAAACCATGTCGTTGGTAAAGGTGTTATCAAACAGATTCGAAAGGCATTCCCAGATGCCAACATTGTAGCCGTTGACTATGATCCCGGCGCCAGCGAAGTAAACCAGTTAAATCGTATCAAACTGATGTTAGCAACAGCAAATGAGAATTTAAACAAATAAAAAGAATCACAATTTAGGAGTCTGCCAAAAGGCCGGCTCCTTTTTATTTGTAAGAAATAAGGAGTCTGCCTTAGCAAACTCCTTATTATATTTTGAATCATTTTGTAGATTCTTTTTCATTTACTTCTTAACTTAGTTCATTTTCTTTCTAAATACAATTACTCCGAAAATTGCTAATACAGACAATCCCATAACAATCATTGGGAACAAAAGATTCGTTGTATCTCCTGTCTCCGGTGCGGAATCAGATAATGGTACATCTTCATCAAGCAAAGTAGTTGTTTTCTTACTTGTTGCTGATGCTTTTGGTGTATCCGGGTCTGTCAGCTCTTTACTTGCTCTCGGTGTGTCTTCATCAAAATCGAACAAGTTTGGAGTAGCTGTTGCTGTCACTTCCGGTGTCGGTGTTGCATCATCACCCGGAGTAGCCGTTGGTGTTACTTCCGGTGTAGTTGTCGGTGTTACTTCCGGTGTAGCTGTCGGCGTTGCCGTTGGTGTTGGTGTCGGTGTTACTGTCACTTTTGGTGTTGGTGTCGCCGTTACCTTCGGTGTTGGTGTTGCTGTCACTTTTGGTGTTGGTGTTGCCGTTACCTTTGGTGTTGGTGTTGCTGTCACTTTTGGTGTCGGTGTCGCCGTTACTTTTGGTGTTGGTGTCGCCGTTACCTTTGGTGTTGGTGTCGCCGTTACCTTTGGTGTTGGTGTCGCCGTTACATTCGGTGTCGGTGTTGCTGTCACTTTCGGTGTTGGTGTTGCTGTCACTTTTGGCGTTGGTGTCACTTTCGGGACTTTCTTTGAAATCATATGCCATTCGCCAGAATTGCTGACAACCGTATCACATACCAGCCATCCTTCGGATGTAGTTCCCAAATTCACAAAAGCTTTTGGCGCAATTATCGTAGCTCTCATACCATCTGAGTTCAAATTCAAATTCGTCACATAAGGCATATTCCACACAACAGACTCTGCCATTTCCTCGTGTGTTTTACTTCCATTTTTTACAGTAATCTTATATTCCGGAATGCGAACATCATCTTTCAATGATACATTAAATACTAAGGACTGATTTGCTCGCAATGTGACCTTAATACCACCATTCTGAATTTTCCCTGCAGTGATATTTTCAACCATAGCATCCGCATCCACATATACAACTTCTTCATCAATTCCTGTAATGTCTACATGATAATTGTTCATGTCCTTAACATCTTTTGGTGTTGTGTAATCTGCCTTTTTCACAACAGATTCTGCATAGTTTGAAACAGATGCAAGCATTGCTTTAACTTCATCTTTCACACTTTCCTTTACTACTACATAAGGCGTCCCACGGAATTTCGACTCTCCTACAACTTCTCCAATCCGAATCTCTCCGGAAGCATTTGCTTTGCTCTCAGAAATCGTGTTTCCGTTCCAATGACCATTCCCCTGGTACTTACCTACGGCAAAGTTTGTCTCCATATCTGCTGTCTGATTCAGATAATTACAAACAATTCCGTACTCAATGCAATCTCCCAAAAAAGGCTGATTATTTGACGCAAATGAAATTCCGCCAATTACCCCGATTGCAATTGCGATTGACGCCACAGCAACTGCTGCTTTGGCCCAAAAACTTCGCTTTAATCTCCTCATCATATTCCTCCAGTCTTTTAATCCTTTTAGTTTGATTTGCTACAAGATTAGTATAATTCTATACTATCACAAGTATAACATAAACCTATCACATATATCAAGAAGTTTTTTTCATTTTTTTACAATTTTTTAATGATATCAAAGTTTCAAATCAGGAAACACCAGAAAGGCTGTTTTGCTATGAAAACATTTACTGATATCCATATAAAATAAGTCATATTTCACTATATGAAATATGACTCATCCAGTTGAGTCTTATTCAAAATTCATTTTCTATTTTTTCAGGAATCTCCCACTGAATTGGAGCTTCTCCATTTTTTATCAAAAAATCATTTGTCTGGCTAAACGGTTTACTGCCAAAGAATCCTCGGTATGCCGACAAAGGGCTTGGATGAGGTGCTTTCAGCACAAGGTGCTTCGGATTTGACAACATTTTCGCCTTTTCCTGTGCCGGCTTCCCCCATAAAATAAATACAATTGGTCTATCCTGTGTATTTAATTTAGCAATTGCCGCATCCGTAAACTCTTCCCAGCCCACACCACGGTGCGACATCGGCTTGTGTGCCTGAACCGTAAGCACCGTATTCAAAAGTAAAACACCTTGTTTTGCCCACGAAGTCAGACAACCGTGGCTTGGAATTTTGCAGCCCAAATCATCGTGCAGTTCTTTGTAAATGTTTTCAAGAGACGGCGGAATTGCCACCTGTGGTTTCACCGAAAAACAAAGCCCATGCGCCTGTCCTTCATTATGGTAAGGGTCCTGTCCCAGAATCACAACCTTAACCTTCTCAAGCGGCGTGAGATGAAAGGCCGTAAAAATCTCATCTGCCTTTGGATATACAGTTGTCTCACTATATTGTTTCCGAACAAAAAAGAATAATTTTTTATAGTATTCTTTGGAAAATTCTTCGTGCAATGCACGCTCCCACTCACCTGTCAAAGCACTCATAACAACCTCCCTCTTTTTTATAACCGCACACTGATTCCCCGCTCTTGCAGGTATTTTTTCAATTCAACGATTTCAAGTTCTTTAAAGTGGAATAGTGAAGCTGCCAAAACCGCATCCGCTTTTCCTTCCGTAAGGGCATCATAAAAATGCTCTTTTGTTCCTGCACCGCCGGATGCAATAACCGGAATTGAAACATTTTCAGAAACCGTCCGTGTCAGTTCAACATCATAGCCGTCTTTTGTTCCATCACAGTCCATGCTGGTCAAAAGAATTTCGCCGGCACCTAAGCGCTCCGCTTCCATTGCCCATTCCACGGCATCTTTTCCCATATCTACACGACCGCCATTTTTGTAAATTGTCCATCCACTGCCGTCTGCCCGTCTTTTGGCATCAATCGCAACAACGACACATTGTCTTCCAAATTTATCCGCAGCATCCGATACAAGTGTCGGATTTAAAATTGCCGCTGAATTCACTGCAACCTTGTCCGCACCCTCGCGCAAAATCATACGAAAATCCTCAATCGTGCGGATTCCGCCGCCTACC
>OGRH01001771.1_pt1 | contig 12719 bp, 8 predicted proteins | sample 1553461 | NCBI WGS metagenome assembly OGRH01 (sample SAMEA2580092, study PRJEB22360) | human gut metagenome | biome: human gut; feature: human-associated habitat; material: faeces | place: Denmark | collected 2008/2010
GTGCCTTCTGTCCGCCCTTCATGAATCCGATGCGGGGAATACCGTTTACAATAGAATTATGGTGTCCGTGCGCCCACTGCATTTTCAACATTTCGGGATGATCCAAAGCGGTCGGCTCTCCTTCGAAATTATGTTCATAACTCACTTCGATCGGATCGTCCTTCTCCAGACCAACTACATTGCCATCTTCCACATATACGGTCGGCACGCGGTCGTTCGTCGCAGCTATCAGGCAGGAATAATCAAATCCGATCTCCTTAGCACCCGGTTTGATGGTCTCGTTCCAGTTCACATTTCCACTTCCCATGCCCAGATGCCATTTACCGATGGCTCCTGTACGATAGCCCGCTTTCTGCATAAACTTAGGAAGCGTATACTCGTTTTCCCCGATAATGAGGGGAGCATCTCCCGGGAGGATTTTGGCATCCTTGTTTTTCCACGGATACATTCCGGTCATCAAGGCATAACGGCTCGGCGTAGAAGTTGCCGAAGTGGCATAGCCATTGTTGAAACAAACGCCTCCATGGGCAAGACTATCGATATTCGGAGTATGGATAGTAGTGGAACCGTAAGCACTTACATCCCCAAAGCCAAGGTCGTCGGCAAGAATCACAATCACATTCGGTCGTTGGGGAGCTTCCTCATTGCTACTGCCGCAAGCTGCGAGAACGGCCACGGCAGGCAGATAAAATAGATGTCTTTTATTTATGACAGACAAAGATAAACAAACTATTTTATTTCAGAGGAATACGATAAACAATAAATGAGTTTCTAATGCTTAGTTACCAGACAGGATGAAGCCATTTACTTTGAGAAGAACTATCAATGAAGAAATATTCAACATTTCGAACAACAATCTTTGTTTATCTGTTCGTTTTAATTACATTTGTATAAAGTAGAATACAAAGCATGGTTATAGCAGTAGATTTTGATGGTACCATCGTAGAAGATTGTTATCCTCGTATAGGCAAAGAGATTCCATTTGCAATTGAAACACTAAAGCTTCTCCAGAAAGAGAAACATTACCTGATTTTATGGACAGTCCGCGAAAAAGAGCGACTTGAGGAAGCTATTGACTGGTGCAAAAAAAGAGGGATCGAATTCTATGCGATAAACAGAAACTATCCTGAAGAGAAAGCAGATCACGAGCATTATTCAAGAAAAATAAAAGCTGATATCTTTATCGATGATCGGAATTTTGGAGGTCTTCCGGATTGGGGAACAATCTACCAAACAATTATTGGGAAGAGCGATTCCACAAATCCGGATAAATGGATAATCGGTAGTGCTACAAAGAAAAAGAGAAAATGGTGGTTTTGAAAAATACCACACAAACCAAGCACTTGGTCTCATCCGATGGCACACAGACTGACCACACAAGCATTTAGCGTATTCCCAACGAGTAATGAGTATTTCCTTATATCAAACTCTGGGTGGTAATGGCGGTATTTATTATTTTGTATTTCCAGAACCATAGCTATATCCATAGCCGTAACCATAGCTGTATTTTTTGTCGGAAACCTTACATCCATTTATAATAAAAGAAACACTATTGATCTGCTCCGATACATCTAAGTCAACAGCCAATGACAAGGCACTTTTCGGAGTACAATTCATCCGACAAACGAACAATGTGAAATCCGTCACTCTACCCAGACACAAGCTATCACTAACCATTCCTACAGGAGCCGAATCAACAATCACATAATCGAAATGCTCACGAAAATAAACAAAAGCCTCTTTCAACTTATCTGTCTCAAGAAGTTCGGCAGGATTGGGTGGAATAGGTCCGGCCGGAGCCACAGACAGGAGAGGATGTAGACCAGACGGCAGGATCAGATTGTCCAATTGAGTTTCATTGCCCGACAAATAATAGGACATGCCTTGTTTCGTATTCAATCCGAAATATTCTGCCAATCTTGGTTTACGAAGATCCAATCCGACAAGAAGCACTTTACAACCCATAAACGCAAATGTCAATGCCAGATTGATACTCACAAAACTTTTGCCATCTCCACTTATAGTAGAAGTAACCAGAATACATCTCTTTTCTTCGCTTTCGGTTATAAAACGCAAATTGGTTCGTGTTCTCCTGAAAGCTTCGTCCAGTATATTATTGCGACCTTCCATCACCTGTTTTTCTGACTCAGATATCTGCGGTATCATCCCCATAATAGGCAGTTGGGTCTTTTCTACTTCCGAGGCAGATCCTATCTTTGTACGGAAAGCATCCTTCAAAAAAATAAATCCCGCAGTAAGACAAAATGCCAAAAAAGCCGCACCCACATAAATCACCTTACGTTTGGGAGAAACCGGAACATCTTCTGCCAATGCAGCATCAATGATCCGAGCCTTGTTGATGGTAGCTGCCAACGAGATAGCTGCTTGTTCTTTCCGCTCCAGTAACATGAGGTAGAGGTTAGCTTTAATCTGCTGTTGCCGATTGATATTATTAAATTCTCTTTCTTGTTTAGGTATACTCATGATTCTGGAATTAAAATAATTCGTTTTCTGCATGATATCATTCCGCTCAATGAGCAGACCTTCTCTCACACCTGCCAAAGCACTGACCACATTCCTTTTCAAGACATCTATCTTAATATTCTGATTGATAATCGCTGGATTATTATCTTTCATAGCATACAGCAACCGCTCGCGTTCCAGAAGTTCTTTGTTGTACTCATCAATCAGCTTCAGTAATCCCGTATCGGAAATCCCCGTATTGACCGGTAACAAAGAATATGAATGCTTACTATTCTCTACATAATTATAAATAGAATTCGTCATATTTAACTGAGTTTCCACTTCCAGCAGTTTTTTCTCATACTCATTATTAGTACTCAAATCAAGTGCCATATTCGTTTTTATATCGCTCACCCGCTCCTGTACCTTGTATTGCTCCATATGTTTCTCTACAAAACCAAGCTCTCCGCTGATACTATCCAATCTCTCCTCAATAAACACCAGCGTGTTTCCAGCCACTTTATTCTTATCCGCCAAAGCATCCCGATTGTATACTTCAATCAACTTCGACAAAAACGCCTCAGCTCTTCTTTTGTCAATATCGGTATAAGACAAACCAATGATAGATGTCTTTTTGGAGGTAGCTGCCACCGTCAGCTTACTGGAACAAGCCCGTACGGCATCCGGCAAACAGAGGATAGAAATTTCCATTTCCTCCGGAAACTCTTTATCTGATAGACAACGTAAAGTAAGCCTACCCGCTGGAGTATCGATAAAAGCCGGGAATCCGGTAAAAGTAGTTGTTTGCTGTTTGTTCGCCTGTTCGGAACGGACTTCGAATCCGGATTCTGTTCTCTCTATCTCTATCGACAAAGTACTTGATAGCGTATCCATGGCTTCCTTATCGAGAGTGGCTCGCAAGGGGCAATAGACCTCTTCCAAGTATCTGCCTCCTTTTTTCACTTTATAAATAGTATGCAGGTTCAGTTCATCCACTACCTGTGAAAGTACGGAACGCGAACGCATAATCTCCATCTCATCCTCCATTTGAGTGCCCGCAGCAGAGAGGACCGGGCTATTAGTTAAAAACAGTTCATCCAGCATTTTGTCTTTAGTATCGGAATCCTTAATGATAATCGAAGCGGATGCCTTATAAACAGGAATAGATAAATTGACATAAATCAGTGCAATAAATAGCGCAAAAGGAACTGTTACAGCGAACCATTTCCAATGAATAAGTAATTTGTAAAATAGTTCGATCAGGTCTATTTCCTGTTCTTGCATAGATTCATCCTTTCTTGTTTCCATTCTATCATTTTTTAATAAGCATTCAACGAAGTATATTCACAATAAGACCGGCAAGAGAAATGAGTATCGACGTAGCCGATACCAATAAACTGGTGGAAGAACCGATATTAGCACTTTGCCTCTTTGCCCGATTGGGTTCCACATAGACAATATCATTCTGTTTCAGGTAGAAATAAGGCGAATAAATGAGATTAGCGTCATTCAGGTTCATAGAAATGATATGCCTGTGCGCATACTCATCCTCACGAATGATCTTCACATTATCCCGTTTTCCATAGATCGTCAAGTCTCCCGCCATCGCAATGGCTTCGAGGATGCTTACCTTTTCATTATCGACGGCATATACATTGGGGCGATTCACTTCACCGATGACGGATATTTTATAATTTACCAGACGGACGGTAACGATGGGAGTTTCTTTCAGATAAGTTTTCAGCCTCTTGACAATCATATCAGAAGCCTGTTGAGTAGTCAATCCAGCAATTTTCAGTATTCCCAGCACAGGAAACACAATTTCTCCACGGCTACTCACCAAATAATTCTGTAGGGTAGGTTGCGACAATAGATTGGTCGTATTATTCGTTTGAACAGAAGGTATAATCAGGTTGAAAGGTATGGATGCTTCCGGATCTGAAGTGCTAACCGAAATAGTCAAAAGATCTTTCGGCATGATCTTCACATCAAAATTAGAAGAAATCACCGTATCATTTACCGCACCAGGTTCTACTTGCAGGTAAGTGATACGTCTGGTTGATGCACACGAAGTACAAAGAAGAATGCAGAAAGCCATGCTGGAGACAGCATAAAAAAACTTATTCATGTTTGTATATCCCTCAACCGATCATTCCCTATTCGGTTCGTTACTTTAACAGAAAAGCGTGGGAACTGTTGCTATTATCTGTCAAGAGGTATCGCCAAACACCCGAAACACAAATAATAAGACAACAGCCCACGCCCAACTATATATTTGTAGATATACAGCGAGCATGAGCGTTTTGTTGCCTATTATTCTCGTGTCTCTTTTGAAATTGGCGATTTCCTTGACAAGAATAATATCGTAAACGCTTCTAACTATATAATTAAAAATCTCTTTAGATACAATAGAGCTGCTCTCTAAAGAGATTGCAAAGTTAATAAACAAAACATAAACGCCAATTATACATATATAAAAATGTCGGAAAAAGATTGCGGCACCCTTCTCCCTCCAAATAGAATAAAATGGCTTTCCTCCCTTCAACAAGCAAAAGGGATGTATAAATGGAAATAATGTATCCAATTTTATAACATTTGTATCGTCTGTTATATCACGGATAAAAATAACCGCTTAACTTTGTGCAAGAAGTTTTATTAACCAACTAAAATAAATCATGAAAGCATTCAGTAAAGCGACATTAACTATTGGTATTCTTTTATTCGCAAACATTACCTTGTTTGCAGGAGACGTCTCTTTCAAAATAACGAAGAGATACCTCAACTTCCCTATCTCCCACCAACAGGAGAGAGGCAGGATGACCTTCGAAGCGGATGGAAAAGACAAACTGTCCGTAGTAGTTCGTCTGGCACCAGACAAAGCAGATTACTGGGTATTCAAAGACATGTCCGCCTATAAGGGAAAAACGGTCAAGATCACTTATGAGGGGAATGAAAAAGGACTGAGCCAGATTTATCAGGCGGATGAGATAGCCGGACAAGACAGTCTGTATAAAGAGAAAAATCGCCCGCAATTTCACTTCACCACCCGCAGAGGATGGATCAACGACCCCAACGGACTCATATACCATGACGGAGAATACCACCTGTTCTATCAACACAATCCTTTCGAAAGAGATTGGGAAAACATGCATTGGGGACATGCTGTCAGCAAAGACCTCGTACACTGGGAGGAGCTGCCGGACGCTTTGTACCCCGATCATCTGGGAACGATGTTCTCCGGGTCCGCTGTTATCGATTATGACAACACAGCAGGATTTAACAAAGGCAAGACACCGGCCATGGTAGCAGCTTTCACGGCTGCCAGTCCCGACAGGCAAGTACAAGGAATCGCTTACAGTCTCGACAACGGACGTACCTTTACCAAATATGCCCATAATCCGGTGATCGATTCAAAGGAAAAATGGAACAGCGGGGATACGCGCGATCCGAAAGTCTTCTGGTATGCACCGTCCAAGCACTGGGTATTGGTCCTGAACGAACGTGACGGGCACTCCATATATACATCCGGCAACCTGAAAGACTGGAAATACGAAAGCCATGTAACAGGCTTCTGGGAATGTCCCGAACTGTTCGAACTAGCGGTGGACGGTAATAAAGACAACACGAAATGGGTGATGTACGGTGCATCGGGCACATACATGATCGGTTCATTTGACGGTAAAGTGTTCAAACCCGAAGCAGGGAAGTATTGCTATACCACGGGAAGCATTTATGCCGCACAAACCATCACGAATATTCCTGCCTCCGATGGTCGCCGGATTCAGATCGGCTGGGGAAGAGTTTCCCATCCCGGAATGCCGTTCAACGGAATGATGATGCTCCCGACAGAATTGACGCTACGTACCACGAAAGATGGAATCCGCCTGGTCAGTGTACCTGTAAAAGAGACTGAACAACTCTTCCAGCCCATTCGCAAATGGCACTCCTTGACTTCGGACGAAGCCAACCAAAAACTAAAAGAATTCTATGATGCCGATTGCCTCCGGATTAAAACCACCTTTAAGCTATCCCATGCCACAGACGCAGGCTTTAACCTATTCGGACAACGTATCATCAGCTATGACATGAATTCCAATCTGATCAACGGGCATTTTTACTCCCCGCAAGATCCTACAAGCATGGAACTTTCCGCTGATATTTATATCGACCGCACTACCATTGAGATATTTATCGACGGAGGCCTGTACTCTTATTCCATGGAACGCCGCCCTTACGAAGACAACAAGGAAGGATTCCACTTCTGGGGAAACCGCATAGAGGTTAAAAACCTGGAAGTAGAAGCCGTGAGGTCTATCTGGTAAGACGGTAATCCGGAAATCCACACATCCCGGCTCTAACATCTGACGTTCAAAGCCGGGATGTGTCCACTCTCTCTACAACGCACCTTAAAACAGGACTATCATGGGAAGACACACCTATTTTCCGCTTCTGTCTTTTGCTTTCCTTCTCCTTCTTTTCCCTTCCTGCATCCGCAAGGAAGAAAGCAACAAAAAGTTCGTCATCGGTTTTTCACAATGTACCTCCGATCCCTGGCGTGAAGCGGTTCTCTTGGAGATGCAGATAGAAATATCCAATTACAAGAATGCAGAGCTGATTGTCTATAATGCCATGGACAATAACAACCGACAGATTTCACAGATACGCAAACTGATTTCTGAAAATGTGGATGTGCTTATCATCTCCCCCAATGAGGCAATACCCATCACCGAAGTAGCAGTCGAAGCCTATCGGAAAGGCATTCCGACCATTATTCACGACCGGAAAATAAAATCGGATGAATATACCGCATCCATTGGGGCTAACAACTATAACATCGGTTCCGTCATCGGAGAATATATCAATGAAAAACTTCCTCCGCAATCGACTATGAAATCTGGGGTTTGGAAGGCTCTTCCCCCGCCATAGAAAGGCATGAAGGGTTCATGAACAGCCTCCGAAAAGAGCGTGCATACACTATCAAGGAAATCTATGGCAAATGGCATTATAACGCTGCTTTGGAATCTTTGGAAAAAATGGATTCTTTTCAGGATATCGATCTGGTCTATGCACATAATGATATCATGGCACTCGCTGCACGGGACTTGATCATGGGTAAAGATTCCTTGTCGGGCAAACGCATCAAATTCATAGGCATTGACGGAGTATACGGAGACGGTGCTGGGCTGGAAGCCGTAGCAAACGGTAGCCTGGAAGCCTCTTTCCAATATCCTACCGGGGGAGCCATCGCCATTCAGGTGGCTATGGCAATCGCCAATAATGAACCAGTCAAAAAGAACTATGTACTGAACACTTCGATCATTGACCGTACAAACGCCAAAACCATCTTAGCCCAATCGGAACAGCTTTATCACTATCAAAACCGGATAAACCGGCAAAAGGAAGAAGAAGAGAATTTGCTTTCCAGATTTAATTTCCTCCAGAACTCGGCACTTCTCATTCTTTGCCTGATGGGTATCATTATTCCGCTTCTGGGATATGTAATGTATATGAATCTCAGGATCAAGAATAAGAACAAGGAGTTGTATGACAAGAACCTGCTGGTTGAATCACAGAAAGAAGAACTATCTGTCAAAAACAGGCAGATTGAAAACATATCCAACCAGAAGCTCCAGTTTTTCACAAACATCTCGCATGAAATACGCACCCCGATTACCCTTATTGTTGGGCCTATCAACAAACTGATCAGAAATGAGAAATTAGATCCCTCCATAAAAGAAGACATATCACTTGTCAAACGCAATGTGGACAGGCTCTACCGGATCGTTAACCAGATATTGGATTTCAGAAGGATCGATAACGATAAGATGAAGCTCATTCTACGGGAAACAGATATCATTGCACTGGCAATGGAAGTCTACGACTATTTTGTCGGCATTGCAGAGGAAAAACAGATTTCCTATAAATTCCAAACAAACGTTGAGAAACTAACGATGCCGGTGGATGTTAATAAGATAGAGCAGGTTTTAGTAAACATACTTTCCAATGCATTCAAGTATTCCGGGAAAAAAGGAGTCGTAAAGATAACGATTACGGATGAGAAGGATTCCCTTCTTATATGCATAGAAGATACAGGCAAAGGATTGCTCAAAGAAGATATCGACCATTTATTCGAGCGTTTTTATACCGGAAATAAGAACTTCGGCGCGCAAGGATTCGGCATCGGGCTAAACCTGTCAAAGGAATACATCGACCTGCATGACGGAAACATCGAAGTAGAAAGCCAGCCGGGAGAATATACCCAATTCCGTATACGGCTTTATAAAGGAATCAGCCACTATACGCATGAATATATATTGGAAGAGAACAATTGCGCCAAACTGAACGAGCATAACACGTTAGACCTGGGAGGTCAAACAATTAATGAACTCCTTCACACGCAACATCCCTACAGAATTCTGATTGTGGAAGATGATCCGGATGTGAGAAGCTACCTCCGTAGGGAACTTTCCGCCAACTTCCGGGTGGAAACTACGGATGATGGCAAAGAAGCGATCTCTTTCCTGAATAAAGACGATGATTTTAACCTGATAGTGAGCGATGTATTAATGCCTGAGATGAACGGTTTTGAACTGACCGGTAAGATTAAGAACGATATAAAGTTCAGCCACATCCCGGTCATCCTGCTCACAGCACTTTCCGAAGACAGCCAGCGTATATACGGCATCGCCGAAGGTGCGGATGAATACATACAGAAACCATTTAATATCGATTTCCTGAAGATCAGAATCATCAATATTATACAAGAGAGACATCGCATGAAAGATTCGTTCATGCAACGTCTTCAACAGGGTTTCACCGATAGCTCGGAGATAAACAAAATAGTGAATGTAGACGACCTGTTCAGATACAAACTACTTGAGATCATGGAAGCCAAATATGCCAATTCGGATTTCAGCATCGAAGACCTCAGTGAACATATCGGTTTATCCAGAGTACATCTTTATCGCAAAACAAAAGCATTGTTCGATCTATCGCCTACGGATTTTCTCAGGAACTACCGTTTGAACAAAGCCTTGCAGCTTTTAAAGCAGAAACAATACAATGTCGGTGAAATAGGCTATATGACCGGCTTTACTTCCCCCGCCTATTTTACCAAATGCTTTAAGAATATGTATGGAACTACCCCCTCGGAGTTTATAAATTCACTTTCGGGAAAGAACGGGACGCAAGCAGAAGTAACTTTAGTATAAATGCAGGTAACCTCCATCCTATTCCGCATGAATAAATAAGGGATGTAACCTTATTTATACTCTTTGTTTCCAGCGTTATACTACAAATAAAAGATTGTGGCTAAACTTGCAGAACCAAAATCAATAAAACAAGAACCTTATAATGTACACGACAATGATCCTTTTTAAAAACTATATCATGATGAAGACAATTACCCGAATTAATTTATCCGTATGCGCGCTTGTATTCCTATTTATCTTAGCGGGTTGTACCGGAAGCTCTGATAAGAATACCATCACACTGGAATCCCTGCTCGATGAAATGGTGTCGGTGGAAGAACAGGCGCGTTTCCCTGATCCTTATTATATCTGCCTTCAGGAAAGCAGCTATGACAGATCGTCTGTAACCAAAGACCAGCCGGGCTGGTTTGCCAATAATGACGGCTTCGGTATCATGCGCACCGATACGGTGAACGGCAGAATTGAAAAAGTCATGTTCAATGAGACAGGTCCCGGAGTCATAACACGCATCTGGATCACAACGATTGACAAACGGGGAACCTGGCGGTTTTATTTTGACGGTGCGGAAGATGCGGAACTGGTTATCCCCGGATACGACCTGATGCGATTGAATATCCCGGGAGCAGGCAGAGGTTTCATTCAGCCGCACACCAGCTATACGCCCGATGGAAAGGGAGGAAATACATCTTTCTTACCCATTCCTTATGCCAAAGGTTGCAAAATCACTTTTGAAGATTCACTGGGCGTGCAACCTACCCCTAAGTATTATCACATCAACTACCGGAAATATTCTCCCAATGTATCCGTTGAAACTTTCTCACGCAATGTGGCGCAACGGGCAAAGCAGAAAATAAGCGAAGTGAACGATAAACTGCTCCATCCTGCAGCCATCACTGCTGTGCCGGAATGCCTGACCAAAGAGGAGAAAAAAGTAATCCCTCCCTCCGGTTCGATGACACTCGAACTGCCGGAAGGAGAAAACAGTCTGTACGAAATCAATTTCACGGTTCATGCAGAAGACTCTTCCTTGTATGCACAGACGATGCGCGAGGTCATCTTTGTAGCCACATTCGACAACAAACAAACCGTTTGGGTGCCTCTCAGTGATTTCTCAGGAGGCGGAATGGGCGCACCCTATGTGGATAGTTGGTTTTTATCTTCCGATGGCAACGGAAAAGTTACCAGCCGTTGGCTGATGCCATACAAACAGTCTGCTTCCGTACAACTGTTGAATATCTCCGCCCATGCTATCGAAGCAGGGATAACAGCCCGGATAGCCCCACTGAAATGGGACGACCGTTCCCTGTATTTTCATGCCTCCTGGAGACAAGAGGACAGTATATACATCCATAACAACCCGGAAGAAGCTGATAAATGCATCGAATGGAATTTTGCCACCATTCAGGGAAAAGGCGTTTATAAAGGGGATTTACTCTCTTTATTCAACCATGCCCCCCGCTGGTACGGTGAAGGCGATGAAAAGATATGGATAGACGATGACCTGTTCCCCTCCCATTTCGGAACCGGAACAGAGGACTACTATAACAGTTCATGGGCACCGGTCGTACCTTTCCACACGCCGTTCGGGGGCGCACCGCGAGCCGACATGGAGAGTTCACACGGTTACAATGCCTTCTTCCGTACCCGCAATCTGGACGGAATACCTTTTAAGAAAGAATTCAAGTTCGACATTGAAATGTTAGGCTGGGACAGCGGTTATGTAGATTATGCAACCACCATTTACTGGTATGGCGATTATCAGGCAAAAGCCATCGGCACATCCGGCATTGAGGAAGCCCAACGTCCGCTTTTACCCACACCTCCCAATCCTGCGGAATATAAAACGCCTGACAGCATCGAATTTGAAGACCTCCCCTATTCTGCCAAATCACCGGAAGTCCGGACGGAGACACAAAGTATGCAAGGTTTTACAGGAGGGAAATGGAGCAAAGCCAAGCAGATGATCTGCCCCACAGGTAAACCGGGTGATTTCATCGAATATACCTTCGATGACCTGAAAGAGAACAAATATAAGCTCACACTTTATGCTACCCAAGCCAATGACTATGGAATAATAACTTTCTACGTCAACGGTCAACCCGTACAGGTGAGTTTCGACGGATACAACGAAACCGTTTCCCGGTCAAAACCGATCTGTCTGGGTACGTTTGCTCCCCAATCGGAGAAGTTAAAACTAAAAGTGGAAATTAAAGGAGCAAATCCGAAAGCTGTAAACGGAAAGTATCTGGTCGGTCTGGACTGCATACAGATCGTTCCGGAGAAATAAAGAACCATCGCCTCCGGTTTCGCAAAGCGTGCGCCAAAGAGCTGGCGGAACTTGAATTAACCGCTCAATTATTCATTCAAAATGAGTCTCCTCCCTCACAAGAACGAGGGAGAACAGGAGTGTATTATCTATATATCAACCCAAGCAAACACAGTAATTTACATATTTACAATTAAATCTAACTACCATCATGAAACAAGTAAAAAGACTTCTGACGTGGATGTTGCTATTGGGAGCCATTGCCCTACACGCAAGCCCATCGGACGTTAGCCAGAAAAAGGTGGTGACGGGAACCGTCACAGAGAAAGGGTCGGGCGATCGGCTTATCGGTGTAAGCATCCTTCTAAAAGGTACTTCGGTAGGAACCATCACCGATGTAAATGGTGATTATACGATTAACATCGATGCCGGAAACGATGTACTCGTCTTCTCTTACATCGGGAAAAAGACGGTTGAAGTACCGGTGAAAAACAGAAGCAAGATCGATGTTGAAATGGAGGAAGATGCCAATGTCCTCGATGAAGTAGTCATCCAGACGGGATATATGGTGCAGAAGAAAGCAGACCTGACCGGTTCCGTCACACTTGCCACGGCATCGGATATCGCACAAAACCCTTCAACCAATGCATTGAAATCCTTGCAGGGAAAACTTCCGGGTGTATTCATCACCTCAGACGGCAGCCCCGGTGGAAGTGTGGATATCCAGATCAGAGGATTGACTTCGTTGAATGCCCAGCCCGGACCACTGATCGTTATGG
>OGRH01001781.1_pt1 | contig 12613 bp, 8 predicted proteins | sample 1553461 | NCBI WGS metagenome assembly OGRH01 (sample SAMEA2580092, study PRJEB22360) | human gut metagenome | biome: human gut; feature: human-associated habitat; material: faeces | place: Denmark | collected 2008/2010
CAGATACACAATCATTAAGCTTGGGTTTTATGGTTGTCTATCTGTTTTTGCATTGCTTTGGATGATAACATATATTATTTTATAAGGAGAAATATGTCATGGGAAAGTGTACATTTAAAGGTGGATGTCATCCTTATGACGGTAAAGAGTTTTCTAAGGATAAACCAATCAAAGAACTCTTTCCAGCCGTAGGAGAGATGGTGTTCCCGCTTTCACAGCACATCGGCGCACCTGCTAAGCCAGTTGTTGCCAAGGGCGACTATGTCCTTGCAGGCCAGCTGATAGCCGAGGCAGGGGGATTTGTTTCTGCGAACATTCATTCATCTGTATCAGGTACTGTTAAAGCTATTGAGCCAAGAACATTGGCTACAGGCGGTAAGTGCAATTCTATCATTATCGAGAATGATGGCGAATTCAAAGAAGTTGAATATACACCTATGAAGTTCGAGGATCTTACTAAGGACGTTATCTTAGAAAGAATCAAGGCTGCTGGTGTTGTAGGTATGGGAGGAGCTGGTTTCCCAACTAATGTTAAGCTCTCTCCAAAGAATCCTGAAGCCATAGATTACATTATCGTTAATGGAGCAGAGTGTGAGCCTTATCTTACATCTGATTACAGAAGATTATTAGAAGAATCAGACAAGGTTGTTATGGGTCTTAAGATTGCTCTTAAGATATTTGACCATGCTAAGGGAATTATCGGTATTGAAGATAATAAGCCTGAGGCAATAAGAATCATGCAGGAAGCTACAGCTTCTGAGCCTGATATTGAAGTTAAGCCATTAAAGACTAAGTATCCACAGGGAGGAGAGCGTAGTCTTATATATGCAACAACAGGAAGAGCTATTAATTCAAGCATGCTTCCAGCTGATGCAGGCTGTATCGTACATAATGTTGATACAATATTCTCAATCTATCTTTCAGTTATAGAAGGTAAGCCTCTTACTAAGAGAATATGTACTGTAACAGGCGACGGAGTTAAAGAGCCTGGCAACTTCTATGTATGGTTAGGAACTAATTACAGACAGCTTCTTGACGCTGCCGGTGGTCCTGTAGGAGAACCTGAGAAATATATTTCTGGTGGTCCTATGATGGGATTTGCCATGTACAGTCTTGACGTACCTGTTGTTAAGGGAAGTTCATCACTTCTTGTATTCCAGAAGGATATCGTATCTAAGACCACATCTTCTGCATGTATAAGATGTGGTAAATGTGGTGAGGCATGTCCGGAACACCTTCTTCCAGCAAAGCTTGCCGGTTTTGCATCACGTAATGATGAAGAAGGCTTTACTAAATTCGATGGTATGGAATGTGTAATGTGCGGAAGCTGTTCATATGTCTGTCCAGCCAAGAGACCATTAACACAGCAGATTAAGGCTATGAGAAGTACAGTACTTGCTAACAGAAGAAAGAAGTAGAAAGGTGGGCAATCAAAGTGAGTGAGATTTTTAACGTATCGACTAATCCTCATGTGCGAAGCGGGAATACTACTCAGACAATAATGAGAGATGTTCTTATTGCTTTAACTCCTGCCAGCATATTTGGTATAGTTAATTTTGGCCTCGATGCACTGCTTCGTATAGTAATCGGTATTGTTACTTGTGTAGCATGTGAGGCATTATATCAGTATTTCATGCATAAGAAAGTTACTGTTACAGATTTAAGTGCAGCAGTAACAGGTCTTCTTATTGCATTAAATATTCCATCAACATTAAATGTTGGTTTTGAAATCGTAGGATGTGTATTTGCAATTATCGTAGTTAAGCAGCTTTTTGGAGGACTTGGACAGAACTTCATGAACCCTGCTCTTGCAGCAAGATGTTTCCTTCTTATTGCATATACAGGTCCGATGACTAATTTCGTTACATCTAACGGATTTTTAGACGCATATTCAGGAGCAACACCTCTTGCGCTCCTTAAGCCTGGTGCAGAATCAACAGGCGTTGTTTCATTAGCTAAGATGTTTATTGGTACAACAGGTGGTGTTATCGGTGAGACTTCAGCAATCTGCCTTCTTTTAGGTGGTATCTACCTCCTTGCAAAAAAGGTTATTAACTGGAGAATACCTGTAACATATGTAGGTGTATTTGCAGTGCTTATATTCCTTTTTGCACCAGGACATCATTTCGATGTAATCTACATGCTTGAGGAAGTATGTGGTGGTGGACTTTTACTTGGTGCCATCTTCATGGCGACAGATTATGTAACTTCACCAATTACACCTAATGGTAAAATTGTATTTGGCTGCTGTTTAGGTCTTCTTACATTCATTTTCAGAATGTATGGTGGTTCAGCAGAAGGCGTTTCATATGCAATTATCTTCTGTAACCTCTTAGTTCCTCTTATTGAGAGAGTAACAGTTCCTAAGTCATTTGGTAAGAAGAAGCCAGAGAAGAAAGCAAAGGAGGCTGCATAAGATGAAGAAAATAGTTAAAGATGCATTAGTTTTATTTGCTATAACACTTGTAGCCGGAATTCTTCTTGGTGTTGTATATCAGATAACACTTGATCCTATTGCAAAGGCTAATGAGAATGCTAAGGAAAAGGCTTACAAAGCAGTTCTTGCAGAAGCAGACAGCTTTGAGACAATAGATGCCCTTCCTTCTGATGATGATATTAATGCTTCATCAGACATTGACTTCTCTAAGGATAAGGTCAATGAAGTTGCTATAGGAAAGAAAGGCAGCGAGACAGCAGGTTATGTTGTAACAGTTACAGATAGTGACGGTTACGGCGGAGATATCAAGTTTACAGTTGGTATTTCAACAGAAGGAAAGGTACTTGGAGTATCATTCCTTTCAATCAGCGAAACTGCTGGTCTTGGTATGAGAGCTAAACAGGATCCATCATTTACATCACAGTTTACAGCTAAGTCTGATGCAGTTGCATCATTTTCAGTAGTAACAGATGGTTCAGCATCAGAAAGCAATGCTAATGTTGATGCAATCGGTGGTTCTACAATTACTTCTAAATCAGTCACAAAGGGTGTAAATTATGCGCTTGCAGTTTACAAGCTTGTGGCAGGAAACTAGGGAGGTGCGGACTTTGAATAAATGTATAGAAAGACTTTATAATGGTATTATTAAAGAGAATCCTACCCTGGTACTTACACTTGGTATGTGTCCTACACTTGCGGTTACTACATCAGCAATCAATGGTATAGGTATGGGACTTTCTTCTACAGTAGTACTTGCATTATCAAACCTTATGATTTCATTACTTCGTAAGGTTATTCCAGATGGTGTAAGAATGCCAGCGTTCATCGTTGTCGTTGCATCATTTGTTACAATGGTACAGTTCCTTATGCAGGGCTTCCTGCCAAGTCTGTACGACTCACTTGGAATATATATTCCTCTTATAGTTGTTAACTGTATTATCCTTGGACGTGCGGAAGCCTATGCTTCTAAGAATCCTCCAATTCCTTCATTCTTTGATGGAATAGGTATGGGACTTGGATTCACAATTGCTATCACAATCCTTGGAGCAATAAGAGAGCTTATCGGTGGCGGTACAATTTTCTCAGATGGTACTAACGCATTATTTGATCTCTCAACAATCGGTTACACACCAGCAAGTATCTTTATCCTTGCACCAGGAGCGTTCTTTGTTCTTGCATTCATGATTGCTGTTATGAACAGAATTAAGAGAAAGAAAGGCATGAAGCCTGCAGAAGTTCCTGACTACACAGAAGAGATAGAAGAAGCTAAGGCTGAGGCTAAGAATAACTAAGGGAGGTAAATATGGGATATTTTTCACAGTTATTATTGATAGCTGTAAGTACAGCAATTGTCAATAATGTAGTTTTAAGCCAGTTCCTCGGTTTGTGTCCTTTCCTTGGAGTTTCTAAGAAGATAAACACAGCAGCAGGAATGGGTGGCGCTGTTATCGGCGTTATCACTATTTCATCAGCTGTCTGCAGTCTTATATATGACTGTATACTTACACCGCTTAAGCTTACATATCTGAATACAATTGTATTCATCCTTGTAATTGCGGCACTTGTTCAGTTTGTTGAAATGTTTTTAAAGAAGACATCACCATCTCTTTATGAAGCACTTGGTGTATACCTTCCACTTATTACAACTAACTGTGCAGTACTTGGTATTGCACTTACTAACGTACAGAACTATAACACAGCAGCAGGACTTAATATTGGTCAGAAGCTTTTAGATTCTGTAGTCAGTGGATTAGGAACAGCTGTTGGTTTTACAATAGCAATCATAATCATGGCTGGTATACGTGAAAGAAACGAATTCAATGATGTTCCGGAAAGCTTTAAGGGAATGCCTATTGTATTACTTACTGCAGGACTTATGGCTATCGCATTCTTTGGATTTTCAGGTATTATTTAAGAGGAGGACGACAAGATGTCAGGTATAATTATTGCTGCAGTTGTTGTAAGCTGCACTGGTCTTCTTCTCGGACTTTTCCTCGGAGTAATGGGTAAGAAGTTCTATGTTGAAGTAGATCAGAAAGAGATAGATGTAAGAGCAGAGCTTCCTGGAAACAACTGTGGTGGTTGTGGATATGCAGGATGTGATGCACTTGCTAAGGCAATTGCCGCAGGAGAAGCTCCAGCTAACGCATGTCCAGTTGGTGGCGCACCGGTTGCAGCAAAGATTGGTGCAATCATGGGTGAGGAAGTTGGAGAATCAGTAAGAATGACAGCATTTGTTAAATGTGCTGGTGACTGCGACAAAGCAAAAGAAAATTATGTGTACTCAGGTGCAATGGATTGTACAGCAATGAACGTCGTTCCTAACGGCGGTTCTAAGGCATGTACATACGGATGTATGGGATATGGTTCATGTGTTAAGGCATGTCCTTTTGATGCAATTCATATTGTTAATGGTATTGCTGTAGTAGATAAGGGCAAATGTAAAGCATGTGGTAAATGTGTTGCTGTATGTCCAAGACACCTTATTGAAATCATACCATACAAGAGTAACTATACAGTTAACTGTTCATCTAACGATAAGGGTAAAGATGTTATGTCAGCATGCTCTGTTGGATGTATTGGATGTATGTTATGTACAAAGCAGTGTGAGTTCGGTGCTATTACAGTAGAAAACAATATTGCACATATTGATTATTCAAAGTGTACAGGTTGTGGAAAGTGTGCTGAGAAGTGCCCTAAGAAGATAATACATCTTCATTGATAATTTAATCACAATAAGTTATAATAAGAAACTGCCGTATGCTTATGCTTATGGCAGTTTCCTAGTTTAAGAAAAGAGAAGATACACCTATGGCAGAGATGAAATCGAAGTTACAAGATTTTTATAAAAGACTTGATTCCAGAAAATCAACATATTTTCTGGCTTATTCAGTTATTTTTGCAATCCTTGCTATAGGTGTGTTTTCTTTTTATTTTTTCACTAGAAAGACATTCATATGGGAGGTTGATGGCTGGGAACAGCATTATAAGTCACTCATATATTATTCACAGTATTTAAGGGATTTCTTTAAAAATATATTTATCAATCATCAGTTTGTAATACCACAGTGGGATTTTGCAATAGGTGAGGGAAGTGATGTTATAGGAACATTTCACTATTATGTGATAGGCGACCCATTTACATTTTTGTGTTTCCTGTTTCCAGCAAAGTACATGTATATATTCTATGAAGCAATGATTCTTTTAAGAATATATCTGTCAGGTATAGCATTTTCACTGTTGTGTTTTTATACAGGACATAAGAAAAGATATGTCCTTCCAGGAGCAGTAGCTTATGCATTCTGCTACTGGGCAATATACAATGCGGTAAGACATCCGTTCTTTCTTAACCCGCTTCTGTATTATCCACTGCTTATATTAGGCGTTGAGAAGATAATCAGAGAGAAGAAAATGTGGCTTTTTACAATAACAGTAACTGTTGCAGCAATGAGTAATTTCTATTTCTTCTACATGCTTGTGTTCACAACAATTATATATGTTATTGTAAGATTCATATTCTGTTATGGAAAGAATGTGAAAATGTGGAGTAAGGGGATATTAAGCCTGGCTGTTTCATCAGTTACAGGACTGTGTATGGCAGCAATAGTGTTTCTGCCTGTGCTTCACGTTTTCTTAAGTGACAGCAGATTTAATACACCTAATAAAATGGGACTGGTATATCCTTTTTCATACTATGCAAAGCTTCCTGGACTTTTTATCGTTGAGGGTGATAACTTCTGGACATGCATGGGATTTGCAGTACCGGTGTTACTTGCAGTGCTTTTAATGTTTAAGAGCAGACGTAAGTACACAATGCTTAAGACTTATTTTATTATAAGTGCTGTGATGATATGTATACCGATTTTCGGACAGGCAATGAACGGATTTTCATATATGTGTAACAGGTGGATATATGCATTTGCATTGTTATGTGCATATATACTTGTGTGCATGATGCCGCGTCTTATAACACTGGAAAGAAAAGAAATCCGCTTTATTGGAATTGCACTTACAATATATTTTGTGGTATGTATGTGCGTAAAGTATTCAAGAAATGGCAAGCTTATAAGTGCAGTTACAATTGGAGTAATATTGCTAATTGGACTTAGCATAAAGAATGTTAATGAATATAACAGATGCATGATGGTGACAGTAGCGGTTATGCTGGCGGCATTAGCTAATGGTATATGGAAAAATGCTTCATTTGGGGAAAATTATGCGGCACAGTGCATAAGCGTTAAAATGGCACAGGAAGATGTGTTTGGAAGCGAGAAGGAGCTTATAAGTAAAGATGCTGAAGATACAGATTTTATCAGATATTCAGGCTCTGGACTTTCGTACAACATGAACTGCATAACAGGAATATCATCCTCTAATCTGTACTGGACACTTACTAATCCGTATGTATCGAAGTTCAGATATGATTGTGCAATCAGGCTTGATACGCTGCTTCCGCACAAATACACAGGCTATGATGACAGGTCATCTCTTATAACATTGTCATCTGCCTCAAAGTATCTGGTGAGTAAGACCGGCGGACTTGTTCCATATGGATTTGCTTATGAATCAGAAAATGATGATTATGTAATGTATAATAACGACAATGCACTTCCGTTAGGATTTACTTATGACAAGGCTGTTAATAAGAATGAATGGGAGGGCTTAAGTGCAGTTGATAAGCAGAAAGCAATGCTTCAGGCTGTTGTTATTGACAGGAGTGGGAAGGATACCAGGGAGGCGCTTCCTGACAGGGTATCTGTTAAAGATTTAAGTTATGACAGCCAGATTAAAGATTATACAATGAATTATGATGCCAAAGAAGTACAGTGTACGGATAATACATTTGCAGTAACTAAGGCAGGTGCCAGGGTAACATTTAACTTTACAGGCAGTGGCGCAGGTGAGACTTACTTTAATATTAATGGTCTTGACTATGAAGGAGCGGCACAGTTCCAGCTGTATTTTGGAAAGAAAAAGTTCGACCCATTAGACTTATACTCTAAGGCAGACTGGAAAGAGCTTTCACATAATGAAAAGAAAAAGATATTTAAGAATTTCATATACTGGACACAGTCTACAAGCAGTGTTAAGCTTGGGATTACGACTGATACAGGAGTAACCAAGTCAATGAATTACTTTACATCTGATTACAGCTATTACAGTAACCAGCATGATTTCAGTGTGAATATGGGCTATTCGGAAGAAAATGTTACATCAGTTACAGTGACTTTCCAGAAGATTGGCGTGTATTCTTATGAAGATATACAGATTGTATGCCAGCCAATGGACAGTTACACTGACGAGATTAATACACTTAAAGAAAATGTATTAACAGATGTAGAGCTTGGAAATAATAAGGTTACAGGTCAGATAACACTTGACCGTAATAAATATCTGTGTCTTACAATCCCTTATTCAAAGGGCTGGAAGGTATATGTAGACGGAGAAAGACAAAAGCTATATAATGCTAATGGTCAGTATATGGCTGTATATCTTACGAGTGGAATGCATAATGTAACACTTAAGTATTCTACGCCGCTTCTTAAAGAGGGAGCGTTGGTGTCAATTGCAGGTGTAGCCATTTTGGTCATGCAGCTTGTAATTAATAAGAGAAAGAAGAGGGAATAATAATGTACAGAGAAGTTGCGAAACTTATTATATATGGTAATCATGAGGACACTATTCTTATGAAAATGTCCGATATTTTCAAAAAATTTGACAGGGACGAGGAGACTCCTGACAAGCTTATAAGCGATATATATGAGCAGATTAAGAGAATATTGGAGGTTGCCACAGATTATGGCTTTGATAAGAATTTATGGCATAATTATCTTACATTCTATCTTATAACTAATGAGAATCCATTCAGCCTTACATGTGAAAAGGTAGGTGCTAATGATGGAAGCGTTAATGAATTTGCTAAGAACGACTTCAAGGTGTTTATGAATCTGTTTAATTATGATTTCAGACCTATTGAGACTGCACTTGGAATCAACTGTTTTTCACTTATATCTGATTACAAGGCAATTGTTAAGAAAGAGCTTATGTACAATAAGAATGTAAGTGAAAAGGTACAGGCTTTAAGCCTTAAGCTTGAGACAGCAAAGGACGAGAATGAGTTCTTTAATTATGTTACTGATTTCTATAAAGCATATGGTGTAGGAATGTTCGGACTTAATAAAGCATTCAGAGTAATAGGCGGTGATAATGGCGTTACATTTACACCAATTAACAATATGGATAAGGTTATGTTAGATGACCTTATAGGTTATGAAATCCAGAAGAAGAAGCTTGTTGAGAATACAGAGGCCTTTGTTCAGGGAAGAAAAGCTAATAATGCGCTTCTTTTTGGTGACAGCGGAACAGGTAAGTCAACTTCTATCAAGGCTATTGTCAATGAATATTATGACCAGGGTCTTAGAATGATAGAGATATACAAACATCAGTTCAAGGATTTATCTAATGTTATAGCAAGCATTAAGAACAGAAATTACAAGTTCATAATATATATGGATGATTTATCTTTCGAGGAATTCGAGATTGAATACAAGTTCTTAAAGGCTGTAATTGAAGGCGGTGTTGAGACTAAGCCTGATAATATTCTTATCTATGCAACATCTAACAGAAGACATCTTATCAAGGAAACATGGAATGACAGAAATGATATGGAAAGCAATAACGGTCTTCACAGATCTGATACTATTGAGGAGAAGCTTTCATTAGTGAACAGATTTGGATGCCAGATAAGCTACTCTAAGCCATCACAGAAAGAATTCTTTGATATTGTTATTGGCCTTGCAAGGAAGAATAATGTTAAGATGACAGATGAAGAACTTATGGCAGAGGCTAACAAGTGGGAACTTTCACATGGTGGAATATCAGGAAGAACAGCACAGCAGTTTATCAATTACTGTCTTGGGGGTAGAGAATGATTTCATACATTAAAGGCGAGCTTGCCGAAATTCTGCCAGATGTAATCGTTGTGGAAGCTAATGGAATAGGATATAATATATATGTTCCGGGTTCAGTACATGGTGAGCTTCCATCAGTTGGCAGTGAGGTTAAGATATATACATATATGAATGTCAAGGAAGATGAATGCAGTCTGTATGGATTTCTTACAAGGGATGATTTAAGCATGTTTAAAATGCTTATCTGTGTCAATGGTATTGGACCTAAGGCTGCGCTTGGTGCATTATCTAATATCACAGCAGATGATTTAAGATTTGCAGTTCTTGCTGATGATGTGGCAGCAATCAAGGCACTTCCTGGTATCGGACCTAAGACAGCACAGAAGATTATAATTGAGCTTAAGGATAAGTTAAAGCTTGATGATGTATTTGAATCAGCACTTTCTAAGAATAAGAAGGCAGACAATAACAGTAATGCAAGTAATGTCATGATGATAAGAAATGACGCTGTGGAGGCACTTGTATCACTTGGATATTCAAGCAAAGATGCACTTGTTGCTGTCAAGGAAGTGGAAGATATAGAGAATAAGGATTCTGAGACGGTTCTTAAGGAAGCGTTAAAGAAGCTGGCTAAATTCTAGAGCAGAATAGTATTTGAGAAATGAGGGGATATATGGAAAAGAGGATTATATCAACACAGATAACTGAAGAAGATTATGGTATTGAGAATTCCTTAAGACCATTATCTCTTGATGACTATGTTGGACAGAATAAGGTTAAGAGTAATCTTAAAGTATATATTGAGGCAGCAAAGGAAAGAGGAGAGGCACTTGACCATGTGCTTTTCTATGGACCTCCGGGACTTGGAAAGACAACTCTGGCAGGAATTATTGCTAATGAAATGGGGGTTAATATCAAGGTTACATCCGGTCCTGCAATCGAGAAGCCGGGAGATATGGCAGCTATACTTAACAACTTGAGTGAGGGTGATATTCTCTTTGTTGATGAGATTCACAGACTTAACAGACAGGTTGAAGAAGTGCTGTATCCGGCAATGGAGGATTATAAGATTGATATTATGATCGGAAAGGGTGCAACAGCAAGGTCTATAAGACTTGACCTGCCGCAGTTCACTCTGATAGGTGCAACAACAAGAGCGGGGCTTTTATCAGCACCTTTAAGAGACAGATTCGGTGTTGTAAGTCATATGGAATTCTATACAGTTCCAGAGCTTGAGAAAATCATTATCCGTTCAGCCAATGTGCTTAATGTTGATATTGACTCAGACGGAGCACATGAGCTTGCAAGAAGATCCAGAGGAACACCGAGACTTGCCAACAGACTTTTGAAAAGAGTAAGGGATTTTGCACAGGTTAAATATAACGGACATATCAATAAGGATGTTGCTGATTATGCACTTAATCTGTTAGATGTTGATAGAGACGGATTGGACCGTAACGATCGTGTTATACTTACTACAATAGTTGATAAGTTTGATGGCGGACCTGTCGGTATTGAGACACTGGCAGCTTCAATAGGCGAGGATTCAGGAACTCTTGAAGATGTTTATGAGCCATATCTGATACAGAATGGGTATATTAACAGAACTCCAAGAGGAAGAGTTGCAACAAAAGCTGCTTATGATAATCTTGGCAGGCTATTCAAAGAAAAATAATACAAATAATGAGGAGGGGACTTATGTCATCAAAAAACACAGCAGAGGTAATTCTTGGAGGTAAAGTAATTAAGCTTGGAGGATATGAGAGCGAGGAGTATCTCCAGAAAGTTGCATCATACATTAACAATAAGATTACAGAGTTTAATAAGGATGAGGGATACAGACGCATGTCGGCTGAGATGAGAACTGATATGATGTATCTTAATATCGCTGATGATTACTTTAAAGCCAAGAAGATGGCAGACGGGCTTTCTTCAGATATAGAGAACAAGGATAAAGAGATATATGATTTAAAGCATGAGCTTATTGCTGCGCAGATTAAGGCAGAGAGCTCTGCAAAAGAAATTAAGGAATTAAAGAATGAGATTAACAAGTACCAGAAGAATATTGTTAAGTTAGAGACAGAACTTAATGATTCTAAGAAGTGATTTACATAAGGTTTATCAGGTATTAATAATAACGGCTGTTGCAAATGCATTTGCAGCAGCCATTTAATTTAAAGGCGGTTACAACTATGAATGTTGATAAGAAAAAGATACAGGTAGAAGTTCTCGCACCGGCAGGTTCACTTGATATTATGAAGGCTGTTGTGGCTGCAGGAGCAGATGCAATATACCTTGGCGGCAATATGTTCGGAGCAAGGGCATTTGCTAATAATTTTAATGATGAAGAGCTTATCAGTGCTATAGAGTATGCACATTTATTTGGAAGAAAGGTATATCTGACAGTTAATACCCTTCTTAAGTCAAGAGAGATAGAGAATAGTCTTATAGAATATCTTATACCATTCTATGAGGCAGGTCTTGATGCAGTGATTGTACAGGATATGGGTGTGTTTAACCTTATAAGAAAACATTTTCCTGATATGGATATACATGCAAGCACACAGATGACACAGACCGGAGTGTATGGCAGCAGGCTTTTAAAGGAACTTGGGGCATCAAGAATTGTTACCTCAAGAGAGATGAATCTACAGGAGATAAAGCAGCTTCATGATGAACTTGATGTTGAGATAGAAAGCTTTGTGCATGGAGCGTTATGTTACTGTTATTCAGGACAATGCCTGCTTTCAAGTTTTAACGGTGGACGAAGCGGCAACAGGGGAAGATGTGCCCAGCCTTGCAGACAGCAGTATCTTGTTGACGGCAAAAAGTGTGGCATTGGTGAGTATGTGTTAAGTCCGATGGAGCTTTCAAATCTTCCTTATATAGCAGAAATGATAGAGTGCGGCATTGACTCCTTTAAAATAGAGGGCAGGATGAAACGACCGGAATATACTGCATTTGTTACGGCAATGTTCAGAAAATATACAGACCTTTATGTTGAACTTGGGAAAGACGGATATAGAGATTACATTAAAACAAATAGAGCTCAATTTGAAAATGACATTTGCCATCTCAAAGAGATTTATAATAGAGGTGGATTTACCCAGGGGTATCTTGAAGGAAGAAGCGGTGTTCCGCTTGAAAAGAAAAAATATGACAGCGGGGTGATGTTATCGGCAAAAAGACCAAAACATGGCGGAGTATTAGTGGGAAAGGTCATTTCTGTGGGGAAAGGTTCGCTCAGATACAAACTTGGTAAAGA
>OGRH01001783.1_pt1 | contig 12600 bp, 5 predicted proteins | sample 1553461 | NCBI WGS metagenome assembly OGRH01 (sample SAMEA2580092, study PRJEB22360) | human gut metagenome | biome: human gut; feature: human-associated habitat; material: faeces | place: Denmark | collected 2008/2010
CGGCCCGGACTTATTTGAGGATCGAACCGGTTTCGCTTATTCGGCCGGGGTGCCGGTGGTGAGGTCGTTCCCGTCGGCGTCTATCAGCTGAACCCACGTGAAGGGGCCCACCGGGAAGTCTTTGGCAGTATAGCCCGGACGGACAGCCGGCGAGGTGTAGTAGGATGCCTGGTTTTCCGTCCATCTGAAGAACTCTATGCCGACGTAATCGGTGCCGGTATTGTAGCCGGAACCGTACATCGTTGCCTGGCCTGCCTGCGCCTCGTCGTAAATGCCGACGAGTTTGGGCGAGGTCTGGGTCGTCGTAAATGACGAGTAGGCTCCGGTCGAGTGGGTTATACGGGAGTAGCGAGTCCGGATCGGGTAGACTCCGTCGTAGCCGTAAATCGCATTGTCTGTTTTCGTGTAGAGAATGCCGGTCGACTTCGGAATCGGGATGGCCGGAGTGGAGGTGCCCGTATAGGTTGCCTGGTAATACGCCCGCAGGTCGTACCTGTTTCCGTAGATCGTGATGCCCCAGCCCCGGATCATGTAGGACGAGTTGACGGTGCCCGGTTTTACGATAACCTCGAACGTTACGGGAGCTTCGTTTACCTGCGAGGTGGTGCTCGTAACTCTCCATTTGCCCAGCCATCTCTTGTAGAGAGGATCGGTATTGTCCGGCAAGAGCGAGGCGTCGATCGAAACCGGAAGCGACGTGATGGGCGTGGTGGAGACGATGAATCCGTTGGAGACGGCGCATCCGAATACGACGGCTACGTACTCGTCGTAGAAACTCGGATAGTTGAGCGTATAGGTGTCCGCACCTTTGTGGAGCAGGCTGGCTGCGATCGCTTCGGGATCGTCGCCTGCGCCGATGTTGCCGTTGAGCGTGCCGACCAGGCTTTGCAGGAGCTTTTTCTCGCGCTGGGCCTCGAATTCGGACTTCAGCATCAGCCCCATGTAGTAGTACTCCGTATCCGTTGATGGAACTGTATTCACCGTAACGCTGTTGTAGGTCTTCGTGGCATCGGGAGCGGTCACTTCGAACGTGATGTCCGACCGGACCGGCTCGGGCGTCATAATCTTGAAATCGGCGCCGTTGACTTCGGCGAAATAGTAGTCGTCGACAAAGGTGAAGTTCTGTGCGGTCACTCCGTCGATCTCGACCGGCATGTAGAAACTGATGCCGGCCTTGGTGTAGATGAACGGTGCGTACACGGTGGTTTCACTGTCGATCTTGACCGCAAAGCGACGGTTCGTGAGCGTTGCCGAATACGTCTTGTCTTTCACGACGAAGGAATAGGTGTTGAATGACATGTCTTCCGCATTATTCCGGTAGGTCTCCAGGTCTTCCGACCAGTCGGTGTCCGCGGAAACGGGGGTCAGGATGTAGTAATTCCCCGTGATGATGCCGCGCAGGACGACCATTGCCGCGGATGTCTCCATCACCGTGAATTTGTAGTCGCCCTCCATGCCCTTGTAGGTCGATCCGATGTTGTCGGGATTTTTCGGGTGTACGAAGTAATTGATGAGCGAGTTTTTCGTATCGAAATTGAGCGTGACGCCCAGATCCTCGCCGAACGAATAGAGACTCGTCTCGGTGGTGGATGGGTTGCTTTCGATCTCGGAGGCAACGGTGACGCTGCCTTCGGAGAATTTGAAAAACAGGTTGTATCCGCCGAACTCCTGGGTCGGGGAGGGGAAATAGCGCACGTGCCATCCGTTTTCAGCGCTTTCGAGCACGGTCTTGGCTTCCTGCTTGGCGGCTTCGATGCGTTCGGAGGCGGATTTGTCGAAAAGATCCTCCTCGTCGAACAGGCATGAGGTGAGCAGGGCAGGAATGGCCAGAACCAGAAATAGTATGATTGCTGTTTTTTTCATATTCGGTGTCGCTTATTCGTTTGTACCGGAATTTTCGGGCGTGTCCGTATCTTCGTCATCCAGCGAGTCGAAGTCGAGGTTGGGCGCTTCTTCCGCACGGCGCAGTACGATTTCCCGCAGTTCGTTCAGGTCGATGTTCCAGGTGCTTTTCATGTAGTTGGAGACGATTTCGAATTTGGCTTCGATTTTCGGCCGTCCCGTGTCGCCGGCCGTCGTCAGCATCTCCTCCCACTCTTCTGCGCTCCGGTTGACGTAGAGGGCGATGAGTTCCACGAAATCCTCGCTGTCGGCTTTCGATGCATACGGGGAAATGAATCCTTTTTGCAGCGCCGATTCGGTGGTCTTGTAGATTTCGAAGCATTGGTCCTGTACGTAATCCGGGCCGGAAATCTCCGCGAAATCGGTGGGGTAAGGTTTCGTCTGATTGAGGATATGTCCGAATTCGTGGTGGATCGTCTTGAAATAGGCCGTCTTCGCATTGACGGTCTTGGGGTTCAGGTTGTCGAGGTTGTAGAGCGTGATCTTCGCCCCGGCTTCGGCCGTTCCCAGCACCATCGCTCCGTTGGTCTTGTAGGCATACGAGCCGACCAGATAGAGGATTTTCGGGAAATAGGCCTTGATGAAATCCGTGCTGCCGGTTATCTCGTCGTAGGCTTCCAGGCACATGTGGCGCACCAGTTTGGCCATGGCGACCGACTGCTTGTAGCTGGCGGGTGTGAGGTAGTAGCCCATGCTCGACTCGATGTCCTCGAACCGGTATTTGAGCTGGATGTTGTAGGTTTCGACGTAGTTGCGCTTGAGCCAGCGGTCGAGGTCGTTCTGTTCGGTGGTCGTCGGCCGGACCACGCTGGTGGAATCCAGATCGTCGTTGTCCGAACAGGCTGTCAGCGCTGCGCAGAGCAGCGTGACGGAAAAGAGCAGATATATCAGATTCTTTTTCATACGCACTTTGGTTTGTTATTTTCTCGGGTTGGGGGTCAGGCCGGCGGCAATAACGTCGGCCGGGAGTTGCAGGGCGCGGCGCGGATCGGCCGTACCGTTCTCGTCGCTGATCTGATCGGTGATTTGCACGACGGTTTCGGCGTCTTCATCGAGCAGGTAGCGGTAGACCGTGATGCCGAAGCGACGGGTGTCGAACCACCGCATGCCTTCGTGGAGGAACTGGTAGCGGCGCATGAAGATGAGCGCCTGAAGCATGCTCTCCTGCGGGCTGCCCTCTTCGAGCGTGTTGTAGGGGGCCGCATGGAGCTTTTTCTTGGGATTGAGCGTCTGCGGGCTGCTGACCGAGGTCTTTCCGACGTAGAGTTCGGAGTAGTCGGGGTAGGTTTCCGTAGCCCATTTGATGATCGAAGCCTCCGTCATGGATTTGAACCCTGCCGAGAAGAGGTTCGCGGCGTAGAGGTTTATATCCTCCAGGGCCTTGTCGAGAGCCGTCGGGTCTTCGTTCATCTTCATAATATAGGCTTCGGCGCGGTTGAGCAACGCCTCCTCGGAGGTGAAGAGAACGGAAATCGCTTTGTTGAATCCGGTTCCGGCGACCGGGTCGGTGTATTGAAACACGCGCCATGTCCGGGGAAGAACGTATTTGCCCGATGAGGCAAGCACTGCATGCGGCGCTTTGAAAGTTACGCTGCTGCCCCACGGACCGCCTTTTTTCGGCTGAACGGTTTCATAGATTCCTTGCAGTTTGCCGTGCGAATAGCGGCCGGCGGTGGAGTACCAGTCGAAAAGCAGTCCGCTGTTCGATGTCGCGGCCTGGAGGAGGAAGTTGGCCATGCTGGCCGAATTGACATATTCCTGATGCCTGCTGGTGCCCTTCGGCAGAGCGGCGATCGCACTGTAATCGCGCAGCAGCGACGACGGGTTGGAGGTCAGGGCCATCGTCGCGTATTTGATGGCATTGCCCCAGTCCTGCATGAACAGGTAGTAGCGCGAGGCGAAGCAGCAGGCGGCCTTGTAGTTGAAGTGGTATTTCGGAACCGAATAGGCCGTGTCGTCGATCAGGGGGATGCCCGCTTCGATGTCTTTGCCGATCATCTCGTAGACCTTCTGGAGCGTTCCGCGTTCGTACCTGGGGTTGAGGTCGGTTTCGGCGTGGTCCATATAGGGTATGCCCAGGCAGTTCCCGGCTGTTGCCGGGTTGTAGGGCATGCAGAACATGTTTGCCAGTACGAAATGGGAATAAGCCCGGCAAATCAGCGCTTCGCCTTTGCTGGCCTTGAGCCTCGTGGTGGTAGGTCCTCCCAGCTCCTCGATGGCCGAAAGCGCCTGGTTGGCGTTGGCGATGTTGTTGTAGTTCGAACTCCAGATGTTCCGCGGGGCGTCGTTGTTGCTGGTAACCTCTTCGGCCCATTCGTAGACATCCTGATAGAACTGGTTGTAATTCTTTGTGATGCCGTAGTCGCAGACGTTGTCCGAGGAGAGTTCCGCAACGAGCTGGTAGCTGCCTGCCCCGCTGATGTAGGCCGAGACGAGTATGTTGGCGATCTTCTCTTCGGAATCCAGCGTCGTGCGCAGATCGGGATTCTGATCCAGAAAATCGCTGCACGACATGAATGCCGGAATGACGACCGCTATGTCCAGTAAATATATGATGCTTTTTTTCATAGGAATCTTTTTAAGATAAATCAGATTTTACAGTCCGATTCGGATTGTGAGCGTGAACTGCCGCGGCACGGGGGCTGCGACGCCGCCGGTGTTGTAGAACTCGGGGTCCTGGCCGTTGAGCTTCTTGTCGGCGTAGATCAGGAAGAGGTTCGTGGCTTGCAGTTTGAGCGAAAGCGAAGAGAACCGCAGTTTCGAAATGAGTCTCTTCGGGAAGTCGTACGAAAGCGAAATCTCCTTCATGCGGATGAAGTCGCCCTTGGCGATGCGTGCCGTCGAGTAGTTGTAGGCGCTGTACCCGTACGAAATCGAGGAGTTTAGCTGGCGCTGGCGCTTCGAGGCGATGGCCGGGATGTTCGTGACGGCTTCGTCGCCGGAGACCATCCAGCGGTTCTTGAATTCCCGCGGCATGGCGTCGAGGTCCGAGTAAATGCTGCTGAAGACCGGATTGAGCCGCACGACGTTGCCGAACGAGTAGGTCATAAAGACGTTCAGACGCCATCCCTTGTACTGGAACGTATTGCCGAAACTGCCCAGGTCGGTCGGATCGACCGGTCCGGAGTAGACCAGATTCGTTTTCAGGTTGTTCTCGTTGCTGTCCTGGAAATTGAAGGAGCTGGAGCTGAGTTTGCCTTCCGTGTTGACCACGACCGGCAGTCCGACTTCGTTCAATCCTGCGAACTGGAACGAGAAGAGCGAGCGGGCGGGATACCCCTCCATCGTGAATCCGGTTCCCGAAACCAGCGTCATTGCGCGCGTGGAGGTTTCGAGTTTGGTCACTTCGTTGTGGATGTGCGAGTAGATGAAGTTGGTGGTCCAGCTGAAGTTCTTGGTCTGGATGTTCTTGGTCGAAAGGCTGATTTCGACGCCGTTCGATTTCATCTCCGCGACGTTGCCGTATTTGGAGATCTCGCCGCCGATACCCTGGGTCGTGACCGTGCCGATCAGGTCGAAGTTGTTGCGTTTGTACCAGTCGAAGGCCAGGTTGATCCGGTTGTTGACGAACCCGACGTCGAGTCCGAGGTTCAGCTCGTGCTTCTTCTCGTAGGTGAGCTGCGCATTTTCGAGGCTCGAAACCTTGAGGCCGGTTTCGGTATCGCCGCTGGTCGGGCGCCACGGGGTCGAGGCTTTGATGACGGCCAGCGAGTTGGTGACGTAAGACGGGCCGCGGTCGGCGGTCAGCGAGTAAGAGGCTTTGAGCGACAGGTGCGACAGGGCGGGCTGTACGTGGCTGAAGAACTTCTCCTCGTGGACGTTCCATGCCCCGGAGATATTCCACGTCGGCAGCCAGCGGGCTTTGCGGCTCTTGCCCATCTTGTTGGTCCCTTCGTAGCGGTAGGTTCCGTTGATGGTGTAGCGTCCCTTGTAAGAATAGGTTCCGTTGAAGAAGAAGGCCACTTCGCGATAGAACGAGTCGCCGATCGTGTAGTACTTGCTGCCGCTCTCCATGCCCTGCTTGAAGGCCAGGTAATCGTAGTAAGGCTCCATACCCATATCGTACTGGAGTCCCCAGCCGCGGAACCAGGTGTTGTGCCGGTCGATCTTGTTCACCGACATACCGCCGTAGAGGTTGATGATATGCGTGTTGTTGAACGTTTTGTTGTAGGTCGCCGACGCGCGGAAGTCGTACGAAAGCATTTTGTTGTCCGTGCGTTCGTAGATACCGCCCTTGGGCAGCACGGTCACCGGAACGGCGTAGGGGTTGTCCGGATCGGTGTAAAGGAACGGGTTGTTGTCCCGGACGGTGGTCGGTTCGACGGTCCGGTAAGCGACGGACTGGTTTGAGGACTCGGTGATGTTATGCTCCTGGATCGAGGCCTGGTATTTTACCGCGCCCAGGGCGCTCAGGTCGAGGCCCTCGACGGGCGACCACTTCAGTTCGGCCTGGAATTTGGTCTCGACGACCGAAAGGTCGATGTAGTTGTTGTCCAGTTCGTGCAGAATGTTGAAGCTCGCGTAGTTTCGCGTGTAGAATTCGTCGGGGTCGAGCGTGCGCGACGTATTGAGCGCATAGGAATAGGGGTTGATGTCGAATTCGCGCTTCACTTCGCCCGTCACGTAGTTGGTTGCCGACGACAGGGTTCCCGGCGCCTTCTGCTTCCGGTAGGAGCCGTTGGAAATCAGGTTCAGCGACAGGTTTTTGAAGATGTTGTAGGTGGCGTTGATGTTGGCCGTGTAGCGTTCCACCTTGCTGGTCTTCGTCCAGCCCGGGTCGCTCATGGCGCTCAGCGACGCATAGTAGGACGATTTGTCGGTTCCGGACGTGAGGCTCACCGAGTGGGTGTGCATGACGTTGTTGTTGAACAGCTCGCTGAACCAGTTCGTGTTGCGGAACTCCGCCGCGCGCAGGTAATTCCCGATGCTTGCGTCGTCGTTTTGCAATTGTCCGGCCGCAATCATCTGGTACATCTTTCCGAATACGCCGCTTTCCGAATCGGTGATGGTTTCGGCGAGGTTGAGCCAGCCTTTTTTCTGCATGTCCATGTACACCGACATCTGGTCCTGCGAGTTCATAATGTTGAAATCCCGGTAGGACGGAATCATGCGGTAGGTGAATTCGCCGGTGTAGTTGATGGTGCTCACGCCGGCGCGGCCGCGTTTGGTGGTGATGACGATGACGCCCGCCATGGCGCGCGCTCCGTAGATGGAGGTGGCGGAGCCGTCTTTCAGAATGTTGAAGCTCTCGATGTCTTCGGCATTGAGTCCGGCGATGGCCGATGCGATGAGCGTCGTGGCGTCGCCCGAGGAGAGGTCGTCGGCGTCGATGTCGACGATGTCCTCCATGATGACGCCGTCCACGACCCACAGCGGCTTCGAACTGCCGTAAATCGATGTGGCGCCGCGCACGCGGATTTTCGGGGCGGTTCCGAACGTGCCGGATACGTTCTGGACGGATACGCCGGCCGACCGGCCTTCCAGGCCGCGGCTGATGTCGGCCATACCGGCCAGTTTCACGTCGTCGGCAACCAGCTGGTCTGCGGCTCCCGGGCACACGCCCGACAACCTCTCCACCCGGTGGTCTTGCGCCCCCCGTGAACAGCCGCTTGTCCATCTTGGTCATACCCGTCACCACGACGGCCTCTACGGCCTGGGCGTCGGGTTCGAGTTTTACCCGGATGTCGGGTGCAATGTCAACATCCTGGGTTTTGTAGCCTACATAAGAGATCTGGAGTTTCCCCCCCCCCTCCTTTCGGGACTCCTTGAAGTGCGAATTCTCCCTTGACATCGGTCGAAGTGCCGATTGTCGGGCGGTTCTTGACGACAACGGTCGCACCGATGACCGGTGCGTTGTTCTCATCGACGACGCGGCCTTTGACCGTCTGGGTCTGGGCCGAAGCTGCCGTCATACAGAAAACCGCCGATAGCGATAAGAGCAATTTTTTTATCATAGGCGAAAATTTAAATGGGTTTGGTACGAGGTTCGGGCCGGCTGCCTTTCCGATGGGCCGTCGGCTATCGGAAAAGGAACAGTGCGTTTGAATAAGCGTGCAGCGGGTGTGGGTAGGGATGCTGCGGGAGGGTGCGAACGTAAGAGAGAGGGCGATACGGCGGATCAGCCGAAGAGCGGGTCGTTCGGATGCCGTTGCTTCCGGTATTTCGACCGGCGGAACTGGAATACGGAAAACGATGCGGAGGCTGCCCGGAATGATTTCCCGGCGATCGTCCGATTTTGATGCGAATACCTCTGATGCCGAAACGAGTGCGTTTTCTTCATTGCATGCGGGTTTTATATATAGGTGTCGCAAATAAGCCTTTCGGGAAGCGGAAACTTTCGTCAGGGCTTCTACAAAAATATCGGAAAACGGCATTGTGTGAGTATATTTTCTTGTAAAAGAAGTATGATTTCATATCATAGCGCCCAAGATCGCTCTTTGCCGCTCGCCGGAAAAGCCATCCGGCGTATCCGGGAAAAAGCCCTTGTACCAAGGGGAATCGGCGTTGTCGCTAAATGAGATATTTTGTTTTGAAATCCGGTTTTTTTGTATATATTTACATAGATATTCCGGTCTGTTTTTATCTAATTCGCCCTGCTATGTATTTCAGATGCGTATTCCTTCTCCTCGCGGTCGCGGTCGTCCGGAGTGCATTCCCGCAGAATATCCGCCGCATTACCCACCGCGACGGGCTGTCGAACAGTTCGATTCTGTCGCTGGCGCAGGATGCGGACGGGTATATCTGGGCGGGCAGTTGCGACGGACTGAATCTGTGGGACGGCAATTCCGTCCGGCATTTCCGGCTCTCGGGCAACCTGATTCAGGAGATCGTAGCCACGGACGACGGTTACCTCTGGGTGCGGACCAACTACGGCGTCGACCGCTTCGACGCGCGCGACCGGCGGATCGAAATGCTTGCCGGATTCCAGCGGGTCTATAAATTCGCGGCCCGCAGCCGGGACGAGGCGTTTTTCCTGCATGGCAACAAGTTGTACGGATATGTGGCGTCGCAGGGTGCGTTCGAGCCGGTCGATGTCCGCGGGGCGGAGCTGAACGGGGTGCTGCGCATGTGCCTCGACGGCGACGGCGTATTGTGGCTGGTGCGTTCGGAGGATATTCGTTGTGCGCAGGTGGCCTATGACGCCGGCGGCAGGGCTTCGGTGGGGGAGTGGGAGCGGATGCCGCTGCCGGACGGGGTGGTGTTCACCCGTTACGACGGCGACCGGACGATCTTTTTCACCGACCGGAACGGCATGTTGTTCCGCTTCGACACCGGGCAGCGGCGGGCTTTCCCGATTTTCGACCTGCGGGAGGAGCTCGGACGGCGCGGCGCTCTTTCGTCGGTGATCAGCGACAAGGACGATTACGTGCTGGCCTTCGGGATGAGCGGCGTGCTGCGGCTCCGTTCGACCGATCCGATCGAGGGGCGTTACGAGTTGCAGGAGATCGACGTCAACTGCGGCGTTTTTGCGTTGCTGAAGGATTGTAACCAGGATATTGTCTGGATTGGAACCGACGGCAGCGGGTTGCTGCGGCAGGCGGTCGGGGAGGTCGCGATCCGTTCGGTCACCTACGAAACGCTGCCCTACCTGCTGACCAAACCGATCAAGGCGCTCCATGTCGACCCGGAGGGCGACCTCTGGATCGGGACCAAGAACGACGGCATCCTGCGCATCCGCGATTTCTACTCCCGGCGGACCTTTACGCGGGAGAATACCGACAGCTATACGGCCGCCGATTCGCCGCTGGGGAAAAATTCGGTCTATACGTTTGCCGGAAGCCGCCGCAATGTGCTGTGGATCGGCGGCGACGGCGGCGTGTGCTACTACTCGTACCGGCACAGGCGGATTTTCGAACTGCCGCGGAGCGGGGCGCTGCGGCGCATTCACGGGCTTTACGAGGACCGGGACGGGGTGCTGTGGGCTGCGAGCGTGGGCTACGGGGTCTGGCGCATCGAACTGTCCGGGAGCGCCGACGCGCCCGTCGCCGCGAATGTCGAACCGGTGGAGCTGGGACTCAAGGCGCGGAGCCGGAACTTCTTTTTCTCCGTTTGCGAGGAGTCCGATTCCACCCTCTGGTTCTGCAACCACGGTATCGGCGTCGTACACTATGACAGGCGCACCCGGGAGGGCCGGACCGTCGGGTTCGACACCCGCCGGGGGCTGGCCGTGAACGACGTGACGGCGGGCGTGTGCCGTTCGGACGGCTCGTCGTGGTTCGGGACCGGCTGCGGCCTGGTGCGTTACGATCCGGCGGGCGGCGGCGCGGAACCCGATTACAGCAACGACCAGCTGCGCTGCGGGGTGATCCACGGCCTGCTGGTCGATTCGCTCGACAACATCTGGGTCGGGACCAATGCCGGCATCGTGCGCTACGACCCGGCGACGAACCGTTCGGTGGTTTACGGCGCTTCGTACGGACTTGACGTGGTCGAGTTCAGCGACGGAGCCTATTTTTACGACCGGGAGCGGGGAAAACTGCTTTTCGGCGGGATCAACGGCTTCGTGGTCATCTCCGACAGCGGGGATTCCGAAGCGGCCTCCTACATGCCGCCCATCCGGTTCCGCGAGGTGAGGGCCAACGGCGAGTCGTACGATGTCGGGGCGCTGATGCGCCGGGGGCGGATGGTGCTGCGGCATCATCAGAATGCTTTCAGTCTTTCGATCGCGGCGCTGGATTACGTCAACGGCAGCAATTATTCCTATTTTTACAATATCGAGGGACTGGACGGCGACTGGCACGACAATTACCACAGCAACACGCTGGCTTTCGCTGCGTTTCCCACGGGCCGCTATACGCTCGGGGTGCGCTACCGGAACAATACGACCGGGGAGTGGAGTCCCGTCAGCCGCCTGCCGATCCGCGTGCTGGCTCCGCCCTACGCCTCGACCTGGGCCTGGATCGGGTATCTCGCCGCAACGCTGGGCGTCGTTATCGGCGTGTCGGGATACCTGATCCGCCGCCGCCGGCTCCGGGCGCGGCTCCGGCAGTCGCTCTACGAACAGCGGCAGCGGGAACTGGTCTATGAGTCGTGCATCTGGTCGTTCTCCAACTTGACCAACGAACTCTCGATCCCCGTGACGCTGATAAACGGTCCCTGCCAGCAGATCATGGGCTGCAAGTCGGCCGACGCGTTCGTCCGCCGGCAGGCGGAACTGATCCGGCACAATGCGCAGAAGATCAACGATCTGATCTATATGCTCAACGAATTCCAGTCGACCGATCCCGTCGACGGTTCGGACGATATCGAGATGCTGGACGTTTCACGCACGGCCGGCGGCATCGCGCAGACATTCGCCGATTATGCCGGGGAGAACCGCATCGCCTACCGGACGGCCGTAGGCAGCGGCGTGCTGTTCCCTTCGGTGCGCAATATCCTGATGATGATCTTCAATATCCTGCTGTCCAATGCGTTCCGCCGGACGGAGCCGGGCGGCGAGGTGAGCGTTTCGGTCGGAATCTGTTCCGTGCCGCGTCCGGACGGGGCGGCTTCCGGCGCCGGGGAGGAGACTTCCGGCGCGGCGGAACGGCTTCGGATCGAGGTCTCGAACCGGGGCGTGGAACTCGACGCCGGGCAGATCGAACTGATTTTCGACCGTTACAAACTGCTCAACCACCTGGGGGCGCTGAGCCGCCAGGGCGTGTCGCTGAAGGAAGACCTGGAGCTGGCGATCTGCTACAACCTCGTGACCAAGCTCCAGGGCGAATTCCGGGTGGAGAGCCGCGACGGGCTGACGACCTTTACGCTGTCGCTGCCGCGGCTCGAGATCACTCGTGCGGCCCGGTCCGCCGCACAGCCCGACATCGCTCCCGGACAGCGGTTCAGCCAGCCCGTGCCGGTTCCCGAAGCCTCCGTGATGACGTTCGGTGACATGCTCCCGACGATGCTCGTCATCAACGAGGACCGGGATATGGCCGATTTCATCGCCGGTCTGTTCAGCGGCGGCTACAACGTGCGGATCGTCTCCGACCTGAAATGCCCGCAGGAGAAACTGGCCGAAGCGCAGCCGCAGATCATCATCTGCGGGACGGTGTCGCTCAATGCGGCGATGATCGGCCTGATCCGCAGCATCCGGGAAACCAAGCAGCTGATGCAGGTCCCGATTATCCTGTTGACGGCGGTTTCCCGTACGGACGTGAAGGTCGAGGGGCTGGAACTGGGCGTGGACATCTGCCTGAAGATACCCTTCGACATTACCCATTTGCAGAGTGTCGTCGACCAGCTGCTGCGCCGTTACGAATCGCTGAAAAGCTACGGACGCTCGGTTTACAGCGCCTTCGACCTCACGCAGGGGCGGTTGCTGCACAAGGACGACAAGGCGTTTCTTGAGCGGATGCTCGACATCATCAACCGGAACATTCTCGATCCGGGGTTCTCAACGCAGTTCATCGCCCGGGAACTCGGCATGAGTCTCTGCAATTTCTACCGGCGGCTGGGGACGATCACCGGCCAGACCCCGGCGGGAATCATCCGGGAGTACCGGCTGAACCTGGCCGAGCAGTTGCTGGTGACCACGCGGCTCTCGATCGACGAGATTATCTACAAGTCGGGGTTCGCCAACCGCAGTACCTTTTTCCGGGGATTCATCGCCCGGTTCGGGGCGACGCCGAAGGTCTATCGCGAGCGGAAGATTGAGGAGGCGCTGCGGGAAAAGGACGCCCGGGCGGAGGAATCGGACCGGGCGGAGGAATCGGACCG